>Ga0268261_10000003_pt1 | contig 304299 bp, 274 predicted proteins | sample TergutNc150P1_FD_190353 | JGI IMG/M metagenome (GOLD analysis project Ga0268261, IMG submission 190353) | Nasutitermes corniger P1 segment gut microbial community from laboratory colony in Florida, USA - Nc150 P1 (SPAdes) (version 2) | ecosystem: Host-associated > Arthropoda: Insects >... | reverse complement strand
ATGCTCACACGCATCCACCAGCACCGGCACCGGAATCTGCCGAGTACCCCGCACATAGTTCATCAAGGTAACCGGGTCAATCCCAATCGCCAAAGCAACCGAACGCCGCGACCTACCCTGCGAACGAATCAACGCCTCCAGCCGCTCACCAACAATAGAGTTGAACTTGTCGGCTCGAGCAGTCATGGTACAAGGTTACCATCATTCGTTGACGGGCGTAAACGGAAAATTGGGGTAACTGACCGAGCTACCAACTGTCCTACCGATAGCGTAAACTGGCAATCAGCAGCATGACACGGAATTAAGGAGGGCAGCGTGATGAGCGAACTCCTAGAACGCATCACCATTGATCCAAACATTTGCTTTGGCAAGCCCGTAATCCGGGGCTTACGGTACCCAGTCCACTTCGTGCTTGAACTGCTCGCCTCCGGAATGACCCAAGCCGAAATCCTGGGTGATTACGAAGACCTAGAACCCGCAGACATCGCAGCCGCACTCGAATACGGCGCGCCCAAAACCAATGGCCGCGCCGTCGCTTTGGTTGCTGCGTGAAGTTTCTCGTAGATGCCCAATTGCCCCGGCGATGCGCTCACTGGCTCACAAGCCAAGGGCACGATACCGTACACACCCTAGAACTGCCGCAAACCAACCACGTTTAGTGATACCTGTGATGGCGGAAATCTTTGGGTAGAAAATTAGTCAGTGGAACTTCCCGTGAGCGTGGCTGCGATACTGTTAGCATGTGGCTATTCCGGCAGCGAGAAATCTGCGAATTCACGGGGACAATATTGTTGAGTGCGAACGTGCGCTCTCCCTTATTTCACGAGCCCTGAAAACAATGCCTATTTTTCTCTCGGGACCGCTTTTTGCTCCAAAATATCATCTTTCTACTGAATCCGGCGAAGTAGTCGAAGTGCAACTATTTCCTGGTTATGGCCGCTGGAACTTCGATTTAGTTAATGCATTAGCAATGGCTGGGGCACCTTTGCCAGAAGCGGCTGACGCGGTTATTTCGGAAGTACATATCGGAGCCGGTGGCGGTGTCGAGTTCTTGTTGTTGGCCATAGAGTTTTGTGGAGCATTGCCAGCAGGAAATAATGCTTGGCAGAGGTGCGGACGGTCTTATAGCTATGCGATTACCGGGGTTCCTTATCTTTATGTATCTGAATTAGGCGGTTATGAATTAACCGACACGCGGAAACTGAAAAGCGCTAGATTGCCTAATCCACTTGTGCCACTTGCTTACGTTAGCCAATCAGACCTTTCAGATACCTTTGCCTTGCCAGTGTACGAACCAAGTCCAACGATAGATCCCGAAAATTTGGTCCGATTCGGTGCTTCATTCGGGCTAAAAGAATCGCTGACACTAATACGTGCCATATTGATTGGCGCATCCGTAGAAAAACCTAAATCGGCGCTAAGAGAAAAGGGCTTAGCTGTAGCGGCAGAGATTGCTGGTGGCTCACGGCGCGCGCCGTCAAAACAGCAATGGGACTACGCGGCATCTTTAAAGCCTGTGGAACGTGTTAGATATTGGGCTTCACAGCGTATCGCTTGGAGAAAAAGCATCTCAATGGATATCACCTCAACCATGACGTCCCTCAACCAACTCGTCACCCAATTCGCTTACGGACTTGGGGCATCGGACATGCCGTTCGCTGTAATTCCTGATAAGCATAGACGGTCATTCGCTGCCGCGCTAGGTCGCCTCTATCCGCATCTTGAGAATTCACTCATTAGCTGGATACGGAATGGTGATGAACCATTAATTCTAGCAATGATTGCCGGGTTTAAACCGAGAGGCGATGACTCCCGTCCAGATAGAGGTCTATTACCACTAATTCGGATGCTATTTGGTGAGCAAGTCGAAGTATTGAGCGTTGTTTACGGCCCTGCCAAAAATAGCGCCTGGGAAAAACTAGTTAGCAATAAGCAACAACTGGCCAATGAGAATGGGCTATGGAATTCCGTGCTTTCACTAAGTAACGCCGTACTAGCGGATGCACGAACCTTGACTAAGCCAATTGGACTTGTTGTCAATAGGCCTTCACCCGCTTCAGATTTGCTCGAAATTGACCTGACTGCGGCGGAGGAAATCCCTACATTCGGTGAGCAAGATGTTGACACCGTGATTCGGTTTCTCTACGCCACGAATCCGGATCAGGCGTTCGAGGGCATGTGCAACCCGCCCGGTGGCGATTGGAGCGGTGTATCGCTACTTTCTGGTGATAGGGCGACTGAGTTCCGCTGGGCCTCCCTTCCACGTGTCTCGGGCCATGGGGGTAAACGCCCAGACCACGTCGTTCAATTTTTTAATGATTATGGTTTACCCGACGAAATTTTGAGCATCGAATCGAAACGGCGTTTTCAGGACTTCGAACCAGATGTTGGTAGCAACTTAAGTTCCTATTTAAATGACCTTATCGCGCACCCAGCTACGATTTCGCGTGACGTTGCCGAAGGTGAATGGTCTCACAATTCCATGAATTATGACAACAAATACTCATTGTTATCAGCGGGAGCGTTCATAGGGGAACATTCTGTCGAAAATGCTCGTCAAATAGCTGCAGAATATAATTTCGACATTATCCTTTCTGTGACTTTCAATGAGTTTCAGACATCGATATCATTAACTCACAATCGCAAAGGCGCCCGAGTCGCTGCAATCATGGCCGAGCAAGGCAGAGGGTTTCAAGACTGGCTCAAAATTGATGTGCACGCTTTCTAGGACGTTGTCAAGTGAGGTCTTCATTAGCCTGGTAAAAGGTGAGTGTCCGGTGCCTACTCTGAAAGATGAGGTGGCCCCCATCTGTGGTAGTAAGTATTCGTAGTTCCTATCACCGGCAGACCCGTCGAGCGTAACCATCCACATCACGCCTTTATGGGTAAGTGTCTGCAAGGTATTAACAAATTCATCGAAATTTATTGTTCCGGGTAAATAGCGCCCCCGATTCCCGATATAAGGCGGGTCAAGAAAAACGAAATCGTCCTTCTCCGCAGTTGCTAGTACCTGCTTGTAATCCCCGGTGGCCAAATCAAGGGGTTTTACATAGTTTGACCATCTGGTAATAATTTCGGATAACCTGTCGGGCTGTATTCCGGGTCGGGTGTGATGCAAGGAGTTATTAAAATGGCCCTTGGCGTTAAAGCGGATTAAGCCATTTACACAAGTGCGTGATAGAAAGAGGAATGCAGTTGGGTCCCTAGTCTCGTTAAAGAAGTCCCGAGCTTCGTAGTAGTAGGTATGGCCCTGATCCTGTAGCTTATTCCAATGGCGGCGATAACCTTCGGCGAGGCCAGTGGGGTCATCGCGGATAAGTGACCACAAAGCCATTAATTCAGGAAGAATGTCACTCACTACCCCCGCTGTTGGCTTTACTTGGGGAATTAATGCACCGCCTCCGAGGAATGGCTCGAAATACCTGTTGTAGTTGGGAATAATTGCTGCGAGCTGGCTTGCGATTTTGCGCTTGCTCCCGCTCCATTTAATCACTGGGTGTTCCATTATGCCGCCACTCCGACTTCTAGTGGTAAAACTATATGAGCATCGGCTTTCTGCCGCTGTAGCCTGCGCATAGCAAGGTCAAAATACTCCCGTTCAAGCTCGAAGCCGGTTGCGTTCATTCCATATTGCAGCGCCGCTACCATCTCTGTGCCGCTACCGGCAAAAGGAACGAGCAAACTGCCTCCCGGTGTGCCCGCAACTAGAAGGAGCCTCGATGCTATCGACAATGGTTTTTGTGTAGGATGCTTCCCATCAGCAAGTTCTACAGACTGTTTGTTGTTTGGAATGTCCCATACGGTGCGCATTTGTTTGCCCGGGGTCTTAAAGGCGTCACCGTCACAACTCGCTCCTTTAACGGCGTCGGCATTGAAGCGATATTTCCGGGATTTGGGTGTCCCGGTATGCGCCCAATAAATTGTTTCGTGACTAGCAGTTAATCGCCTATTTGCCAGATTTGGGAAAGCGTTACGTTTGAACCAGATAATCTCATTCAGAATTTCAATGCCAAGCATCTGACAGACTACATTGACGATCCCAGAATTATGGTAGGTAGAGTGAATAAATAAAGAACCAGTCGGTTTAACTAGCCTCTTCACTTCCGAAAGGTACGCCACAGTCATTGTAAAGCTCTCGAGGCCCGAAAGCGTATCCCATGTCTCCGAAGTGATTGACCACTCGCCACCAAATCCGGCAATTCCATGATTCGCTGGCAAAGACCAATTTGCCGCTGAACTTGCGCCGTAAGGCGGGTCGATTATTGCTAAGTCATAGGAGTCATTTGGAAGCTCGCTCATGAGTGAGATAGCATCCCCTAGATGTAGCGTTGCCTCATGGTCTGCTACTCGGACTGCATCTGTAACGGTTTCCACTAATAGCCTCCTCTGAGAGTACCTTCACCTTACGCGAAGCGCCGGACAAAACGGGGATTGGGGCTCCAGACAACCCGATATGCTGATAGCGACGTTCTTCCTCGACAACCCCAGATGCCACACCACCTCATTGGGCGCGGAACTGCCCGACAGCTCGTCGACCGTCGTAGCCACCAAATCCTTTATCACCACAGTTGTGAAACCCCATGATTTCGTTTCTTCCTAAAGCGTAGGAGCCTGAATTACAAGAATTGTTATTTTGGGTAGCTGGATGTTTAAGATAACCTTTTGATGATTCCTCTGGAACCTTTTGATAATTCCTAAACCTTTTGATAATACCTTGTAGGCTTGGTGCAGAGGGGTGCATTGGATATGGCGGCAACAACATCGGCTAGCAAAGCCGCCCGTTCGCGCCCAAAACCCGGAGCCGGGAAACGCGTTATCGATTGCGGATTGAACCGCCAGAAACCGCACGAAAGCAGGGATTTTCGGCCTATTTCAGCGCCCCAGGCGGCGTATTGCGAAACCGTCGATTGTATCCAAATGCTGACGTTAATAGAAAAGATTGTGAGCGATTGGATACAATCTCAAATTTCCTTAGCGGTCTAGCCGCCAGGGGTGCATTTTCAGTTTCAGGGGTGCAGCGGCCTTTCAAGGGTGCAGAACCCCGGTAAATGTGCAGGTCAAACTAGATTTTGCCAACTTACACCTCAGTACGCATCTGCCAAATCCATGAAACGTTCTAAACTTTCAGCATCGAACTCAGTCCACATTTCCGGCGTGACCCAGGCATAGAAAATTGGGACATTTTCTAAAACCTTTTGCCCGGTCGCCACAACGAGGTGGTCACGGTCGAACCGAATATCAAGGCACCTTATTTCCTTTTTTTCGTACTGCGGGATGCCGAGGCATCCGAAACCCATTGCGCTTACAGCCGCAGCCTGGAAACCCAGATTGTTATACTCCCCAGCCGCACTCTGCTTAACCTGAACCCCATTGGGGTCAAGAATTGGAGCTTTGCTCAGAATGCTATCCACCGTCGCCGATACGCCAGGGGCTTCGAGTAAATCTATTGACAGACTTTCAGTTTTCCACCTGGGTAGAACTGCGCGCACTTGGGAATCGTCGCCAGCAAGTACTTCCCTGACTTCTTTCCAAGGGACAAATGGAACTTCTCCGGGCGCATTCCTGAACAGCGCTTCAAGCTCACGGAACTTAACGGGAATGTAGGATTCTGGCGCGGCCAAATAGGCATTCGCCAGTTCAAGGAGGCGCTCTTTACTAGTTCCCTTGTTGGCTGCGAAACTCCACACGTTGACGTCATTACTGTGAGGTTTTGCCACAGCGAGGACATCCCCATCAACCCTTACCACCGCAGCAATGTTTGGACGATTGCCATACATCAACATCAATTTGTCGAGCGCGGGGTGGTTTCCGAACTGCTCATCATTTGATCCCAGGCTTTCAAGTGGGTCGTCCCATTGTGTCTTAGCGAGAATGGCGGAGGCTAAAACGAGGGCAGTCAGGTCGGTAATCTTGATAGGGAATTCTTTAACCATTCCGGCGGTGTGGTCGCTCGCCCATTGGTCTAGCTGGGATTGGTTTAACAGCCGTTCCATGTAACTTAGCTTTAGGGTATTCGGGTATGAATCAAACATTTTGCTGACCCAAGTGCCAAAAGCCACGCTTATTCCGCCGTCTTGGAAATCCTCGTAATACAAGGCGGCTAGCAGCAATTCCTCACGCGGTAAACCCATAAGGCTCTCGTATTGCGGAAGTAGATGGTCAGCGATGTTGTCCGCTTGCGATGCAAGTAACAGCCACAACCCGAGCGGAGAACTAATGCCTTCCAACGGAACTGTGGTGTAGAAATTATTGGAGAATTCGGTTACCGCTTTTGCAATCGCATTGTTGTCGGGGCCACCTAACCTGCAATAACGGACTTCCCCGCCTACCTTTGTCGGTGACTTTTTCTTGAAGATGCTGACCATGTTCAAAGACTAAAGCTGGCGTGTGACAATTAGACTGACCTGGTTGGAACATCTGTATGCTTATCACAAGCAATGGCGCCAGTACCCTAACCTGTCCATACGGGTAGGGCTGGCGCCGTGCGTTAGCTTTTTCTCCTAGCCGGTACCTGCGGTGCCGCACCAAGTGGCGCAGACGGGCTGGTAACTACTGTATTCGCCGCCGAGTGGTGTGCCTGTAACTCTGTGGCGGCCTTCTGCTTCTCTCGCCGAAGCGGTAGATTGGGGAGCGGTGTCACTAACGCCACCTACTCCGTATTATGCCATAACGCGGGCAGCAGAATTAGCATAATGCACCTCATACTGGGTTCTGTGCGGTGGAGTAGTACCAGCGTTGGATTTTCCCGAAATCGTCGCTGAAACTTGTTGCCTCTGGATATGTTGTTATTTCGAGATATCTTGGGTCGTCAGCGAACGGCAGAGCGGGCAGTCCGTCTTCTCTTATTCTGCAGACGAGATAACCGGCATTGATTAGGTCTTGGGTTTTCGTTGTGTCAAGCTCTAGTTTGTCACGGTGCCAATATTCACCATCGTATTCGATTGCGAGCGGAGGCAGGTTTTCATGCTTAATTAGGATATCAATCTCCCAAGAAGCACCACTATCAAATAAATCTGAGCGTGCTCTATTCCCTGATTCTAAGGCAACGCCGTCCCATTGGTTTCGGAAATAGTCGGCGTATTGCAATTCAATTCTTGACTTGCCAGTTTCGCGGCACATTGGACAACCGGCGCCTCTGAGTCGCAGCGTAGGCATCATTTGGTATCTGTGGTTTGGATTGTTGTCGCAAACCCAGGTTGGGATGAATGCAAGTTTTGTGGTGTTAGCCCGAATATGCCAAGGCGTGATGGGGTTTTCTTCAGCCCATTCTGATGCAATATCGGGGTAATGGTATGCCAGGGAGTCTAGAATTGTCGAGCAAGTTGGACTGCGATAGCGAGTATACCTATCGCGTTCTCTAGCCGTGGCTTGAAATTCGTGGCCACAGACGGGGTCTTTCCACCAGTAAGTAACTCTCGATTCCGGAAAAACCGAGGCCAACGTCCGGGTTCCATTTTTACTGGGATGCCATTGGCTACTGATTTCTGGGGTTAACCGGCTACTGTTTGGGCTGCGCCTCGCTTTCGTTGCGTTGTCGGCGCGTGTCTTATCGCCCCGGCATGTTGGGCAATACTCTGGGTTTTTTGCATAAGTTTCGAGGAAATAAGCTCTTATCTTGTGTCCCCGCCCGCAGTTCAGTAGCCAACCCTGATCATTATGGTCAGTTAACAGCACCTCGCTCGGTGGAGTCTCGTCTGCCCACAATTTCAGTAACGCTGGTACATCGCTGACGGTCAGGCCAAGTAGCTTATTTTTCTCAATGGCTCGCTGTCTGTCGGCCTCGTCGCGGCACTCTGGGCAGGTAGAGTATCCGATTCCATCGGTAACATATCGAATCCGTGCCTGAAAATTATGCCCAATTGGGCACTGCCAAAAAACCACTTTGTTGGATTTTAGCTTAGCGGTATTCCAATCAGCATCGGTATTGCTCTCAAAATCCCACCATTCTTTAGCGGGGTTATCGGAGTTTTTGAGCAGGTTGGCTTCTGTGTTCGATCTGGAACCTGCCCCGGCGGATTTCGGGTTACTCCAACATGTACACTTCCAGCCAACGTCGACCGAACGCTCGGCAGAGATTTTCCCGCACTTGCGGCACTTAAGCCCGTGGGGGTCACCTGTAAGGCTAGGAGTAGTAAGCGGCCCCAGGTAATCGTACCCAGATGCGTCGGCTTTCGCCTTTATCTCTTCGAGGTCATCTTCCTCGGGAACATCGTCTATAAGCGCGCGAATCTCATCCCATGATTCGCTGAGCGATGGGTCAGCTAGATATCGGAGCAGATGTTCCGAGTTGGATGACCGCGCAGAGGCGGCCCAGCGCCGCCAGTAACAAGCCCTGCATACTCCCTCAGTATGTTTTTCGGCTACGTAATTAAATTTGTAGTGTGCCTCGAAACCACATGATAGGCACCTTGTAAGCATGTAATCAGCAGGTTTTGTAAACTCTTGGGCCAGTTCGACACCAGACAGCCGATAAATTGCCTCAATATGTTTTACGCACCATGTCGGGCGCGAGGTAGTTCGGAATGCACCTATTTCCTCGCATCCATCGACGCAGCAGACATTGTTAGGCATCGACTATCCAACTTTTACACTCACTCATAGCGGTCACCGCAGTTGTTACATTCCCAATTTAAGTTTGCAATATTGCACCCGCCGAACGCGCGGCCTTGCTCGGCTAGATAATTCCATTTATCCTCGTCTCCAGCGAATAGCCCATAAAAAATTCGGGCGTTGTGGATGTTGTAGCAACTGTGGCATATTTTCGATGGGCCGTATTTCAGGTCGAATTCATCTAGCCATTGTTGCTCTTGAGCTTCCCTATCTTTGAGTTTCTCCCTTTTACCGTCTTTTGCCATTTTCGCATCACTCGTTTGGGAATTCTTCAAAATGTTCTAGCGGGTTATTATTGATATCTGCTTGCGGAATACCACCGATTGCAGATATTGCCTCACGGGCACGTTCTCCGGATTTGATATACCAATCATATTGTCGTTGCCAATCAGAAGCATCTTCGATTGTGGGAACACTCTCTTGGGAGAATATGCGTAGGGCGCCGCGTTTCCGGTTTTCGGTAGGTGGCACCCACTCTACGTCGTAATCCGAAAGGTAGGGGCTGATTTCTTCTTTTCTGGTTTCTAACTTCTGGTACCGAACTGCATTCTCCTCCGGCGTGCCATTTTCAAGCAGAAGCTCTGTTACCAGGCGATTCTGATTACGAGTAAAAAGCCAATTACTACCCGAACCAGCACCAGCAGACATACTCACCCATGGTTGGCTACTAGTGGTACCCCGTGTCCATGACGGGTGCGTTGCGCGCAAAACTGGCAGGAACGCCTCCCAATAAGAGCGGTATTTGTCACCCGTCCGGATGGGGTCTGTGATTGTCCGAACTTGTTTAGCCCACTCATTAGGTTGGGATACGATTTCGAAGTTTGGAGCGGGGGTTGAATCGCCAATGCGCACTACGTTTATTTTTACGGCAAAGAAGCTGGTGTCTTCGTTAGTTCTTTCATTTAGCCAATCAAGTGCTTGCCGGTGTTCGGGACGGAAGCTCTTTGCAACCCAAATGATGATTTTAGGGTCTGTGCCACCAGCATATGTCATTATCTGCCCTAGGTGGGTGTGGTCAGATTCTTCAAGCTGGTTCTCTACAATTACCCTGGAGCCGTCACTTAGGTTCCGCCCAATCAAATCCAAGCTAAAAGTTCCGACCGGATGTTCAGCAGCCTCAAGCTCCAAATCTAGACCGAGCAAATCGGAAAGCACATCAGCGTTATCCAGTAACCACGGCGTGAAGTCGGCTGATTCACTGGGCCAGACTTGGCGCGGGTCAATTGCTTGAAGTCTGCCAAGTCCATTGTCGCCCATAGCAATAGCATACCTAACTACGCGGCTACCTCGCTCCCGTCTTTGAACGTGACGGCTATGTTGCCGCCTACGTTGACGGTTATGTGGTCGACTAGGGTGACCCAGAGTTGGGCGTCCCATTTCTCAATGAGTTCCGGTTGGTCGCGGAGTTCACGGATGAAAGTTTCTAGGGCTGCGCCTCGGGTTTTGCGGTGGGCGGTTTGCTCGGTGGCCTCGGTGAGCCGCTCCTTGGTGGCGTCGTAGCGTTCCACCAAAGCGGCATGGCGCTGCTGGTACTCAGCTTGGTCTTGCGCTACCCGCGCGTTTTCTGCGATGGCCTCGTTAATTAGTCCGGTGATGACGCCGAGTTCGGTCTTGAGTGCAGCTTGTTCGCTCGTCAGCGCCGTTGTGTCAAATAGCTCGGCTTGAATGGCCGTCAGGTTGGTGATGATTTCGTCCCGATTGGCCAGTAGTTGGTTTACGGCATCTAGGAATGCGGTTCTGATATCGGCCTCTATCAGATGGCGGGTGCCGCATTTCTGGTCGCCATCATACTTGCCGTTGCAGCGGTAGATGATACGTCGGTATTTGCTGGTGGAGTGCCAGGTTTTGGCACCATACCAAGACCCGCATTCCCCGCACTTAATCCGGCTCGCATAAATACTGATGCCAGAATTGCGTTTTTTACCGAGCCGCCGGGCCGCATATTCACGTTGCACCATGTCGACACGATGGCGCCAACATCTGGGCAGACCCCACAGTGAGATTCCTTGACCCGTTCACCAAGTCCGGTGTGTTTCTCAGGCAAATCACGGAACGGCTCGTAGATGGGCTAGCCACGCAATATCCCGACTTGCAAGAACGGGTTGACCATATCCTCACCGAACAAGTCTTCGGCATTGCCATTACTGAACTCACAGCACTCTTGGCCCGCCGGTCGCTTTACTGCTCCAGGGAAGCAAATAGCAAGCATTCAGTAACCAAAAAGTTCGATAACGCTGACGGCCACATCTGGTTCGAACCGACTCAGCACACTTGGGTGCGTGGCCGTTGTAAATTCTGCGGCGCAAGTCAGGACGCATATAGCAGGGAAGACGGACTTGAAACTCACGCCTATGCCTTTATCCACAATGATGATGCTAAAGACTTTATAAAAGAAATATTTGGGGAGCCAATGCAGTTTGACATCGTAATCGGGAATCCACCATACCAACTCGGTTCAGATGGTGGTACTAGGGACATCCCGATTTACCAGAAATTCGTTAATAGCGCCAAGCAACTAGACCCTCGCTATTTAGCGATGATTATCCCATCTCGCTGGATGGCGTCTGGTTTGGGCTTAACTGAATTCCGCGCTGAAATGCTGGCCGATAACCACATAAAGGAACTTTACGATTTCCCGATTTCTAAAGATGTATTCCCGAACGTAGAGGTAAAGGGCGGGGTCTGTTACTTCCTCCGCGATACCAATGAAGAGGGAAAATGCCTAGTCACCACCACGCGAGGCAATGATGTAACTGGCCCGTTGGCACGCAAGCTCGATGAATATGACGTATTTGTTCGGGATGGCCGAGCGGTTTCTATCCTCAAAAAGGTCTTAGCTAAGTCCGAGAAGTCGATTAATACCATACTGTCTGTCGATAAAGAATTTGGCTGGACATCAAATTTCGATGGTTTCCATCTTGCCGAACAAGAAGATGATGTCCCAATTTACTATATCCGCAAAACCAAACGCGCAATTGGTTATATCTCAAGAGATGACATTTTTAAGAGCCAAAATCTAATTGATTCTTGGAAAGTGCTCGTTCCGCAAGCCGGTAGTGGTGGCGGGCAGGTTCCAGACTATGTGGTTGGCAAACCGCTGATTGCGCCGAACCCATCAGTTTGCACCCAGTCCTTCTTGTTCTTCTATGTTGATTCCAAATCAGAAGCTGAGAGCATTGAATCGTACTACGGTACCAAATTCTTAAGGTTCTTGGTATCGCTGCGGAAAATTACACAGCACGCCACCCGTTCAACTTACGAGTGGGTACCACTACAGACCTGGGATCGTGTGTGGACTGACAAGGCTCTTTACGAGAAGTACGGGCTGACTGAAAAGGAAATCGAATACATTGATTCTCAAATCAGCGCCGTTGATTGGGCGGTGGATGATGGCGAATAGCGTTGCTGACACCCTGTTCCCGGAAAAGCCAGAGGCTCAGCTTCGAGTTTACGCCTGGGAATACGTCGACCCGTCCGAGCATTATCGCGGGCTTATCAAAGTTGGCAAGACTACTAAACCGGATGTTAACGACCGCATCAAGGAATCCCAAGGTCAAGCTCAACATCCATATCGGCTTTTGCTTAATGAGGTTGCCGAGCGGGACGATGGGTCAGTTTTTACCGATGATGACATTAAAGCTATTCTGCTTCGCCGAGGCATCGATAATCCAAAAATAGGTAGTTCCACCGAATGGTACCGCTGCTCCATCGCGGACGTTAAAGGTGCTATTCAAGAACTCAAGACCGGGGTGCGGCTGGAGCCTGGGCGCCACCAAACGTTCCCAATGCGGCCCGAGCAAGCCAAGGCAGTGCGCCTCACCGATGCGTACTTCAAGTCGGTATGGGCTGAGGACAAGAATGCAATCCCGCGCTTCCTATGGAATGCCAAGATGCGCTTCGGTAAGACCTTCGCCACTTACGAACTTGCTAAGAAAATCGGCGCGCAGAGGGTTTTAGTGGTTACGTTCAAGCCAGCCGTCGAGGGCGCATGGCGGGATGACCTGCTAGAACACGTTGATTTTGAAGGCTGGCAATTCGGTTCCAAGAAATACGGGGTTGACCCCACTACCGCCGATAAAGACCGCCCACTGGTGTACTTTGGCTCGTTCCAGGATTTGCTTGGCCGCGACAAGCTCGGCAACATCAAAGCAAACAACGAATGGTTACACACCACCAACTGGGATTTAGTTGTATTCGACGAGTACCACTTCGGAGCCTGGCGAGAAAACGCCAAAGAGCTATTTGAGGGTGAAGACCAAACAGAGCTAACCAAGGAGCTTAAGCAGCTCGGCGCCCAAGGTTCCAGTGTTGTTGGTGCGTTCGAAGAGTCATTTGAGGAACTGGCCGAAGACGAAACCGAGTTCCTGCCCATCACCACCAAGGCTTACCTCTACCTTTCCGGCACCCCATTCCGCGCGCTCGCCACCGGGGAATTCACTGAAGAGCAGATTTTCAACTGGACGTACACCGACGAGCAGAAAGCCAAGCGCGACTGGGCAAAGCAGCACCAAGGCTCTGGCTCCGCTTCGGCCAACCCGTACCAAGCGTTACCGGAACTCCGCTTGATGACCTACCAAATGCCTGATGAGCTAATTGCGATTGCCAAAAAAGGCGAGTTCGATGAATTCGACCTAAACGAATTTTTTACTGCGACCGGCAGCGGCGCTAACGCCGTTTTTAAGCACAAAGAGTATGTGCAGAAATGGCTTGATATTATTCGGGGTAGTTATGCGGCGACTCAGGTCGATAACCTACGGCTCGGCGCCAGTAAGCCACCATTCCCATATTCTGATGTCAGGCTCCTGCCTTACCTAAACCACTCAATCTGGTTCCTCCCGAACGTGGCAGCCTGTTACGCGATGGCTAATTTGCTCGAACGCCAAAACAACTTCTACCACGACTATGAAGTTCTCACCGTCGCTGGTGTTGGCGCTGGTGTCGGGCTTGAAGCGCTGCCTCCTGTTCGTAACGCAATCAAGAGCGGCACCGAAACTAAAACTATTACCTTGACCTGTGGCAAGCTCACCACCGGCGTAACCGTGGCCCAATGGTCAGCCATCTTGATGCTCCGCAACCTTAAATCACCCGAGACGTATTTCCAGGCAGCGTTCCGCGTTCAATCGCCGTGGTCAATCCGTAACCCTAACGGCGATGACCCCAATTACGAACAGGTGCTAAAGCCGGTTTGTTTCGTATTCGACTTCGCGCCAACCCGAGCGCTTAGCCAATTGGCTGAGTACGGCCAGCGGCTTAACCCTGAAGCCAAGAACCCTGAAACCGCTGTTGAGGAACTAGTTAACTTCTTGCCGGTTCTTGCTTATGACGGCTCATCAATGAAGCAGATTGACGCAGCGGGCGTACTCGATTGGGCATTATCCGGTACCACTGCAACCATGCTCGCGCGCCGTTGGGAATCAGCCATTCTGGTAAATGTCGATAACGACACTCTCCGGAAGATTATGGACGACCCGCGTGCTTATGACGCAGTTATGAATATCGAGGGCTTCCGTGCGCTTGGCTCCGATATTATCGAAACTGTCATTAATAAATCTGAGGCGGTAAAGGAAACTAAGCGCAAACTCGGTGAATCCGGCGTAGATAAGATTGAGAAGCCCCCGATAAGCGAAGAGGAAAAAGAGTACAGGTCAAAACGCAAACAAATTCAAGAGAAGCTAATCAAATTTGCTACACGTATCCCGGCCTTTATGTATTTGACCGACTATCGTGAGAATACCCTCAAAGACGTTATTACCAAGCTCGACTCTGAGCTTTTCAAGAAAGTAACTGGCATTACCAAAGAAGACTTCAACCTGCTGGTCTCACTCGGCGTGTTTAACGCGACCTTGATGAACCAAGCGGTGTTCCAGTTCCGGCGCTATGAGGATGCCTCGCTCAGTTACACCGGCATTGAAAGCCATCCGAACCTGCGCCACGTCGGCCTCTACGACACAGTAATAACCACCGAAGAGGTGCATGATGCCCACTAGAGGTAAAAGCATCAACCTGTTCTTGATGGATGGTGACCCGAGTGGCCGCATCAAGTGTACGCTCGCGAACTGGACTGGCGTTGCCTACCAGATTCCGCGTACAGAGCTAGAACGCTCCAAAGATCGCTCTGACCTTTCGCAAAGCGGTGTATACTTTCTATTCGGAAATTCTGACCAGACCGGCGATTCGGTGGTTTACATCGGCCAGGCCGGGCTGCGGAAAACTGGTGCAGGCATTCTTAACCGGCTAAAAGAGCATAGGGGCGACAATGACGATTACTGGCACGAGGCCGTAGTTTTCACTACATCCAATAATTCATTTGGCCCAACCGAAATAAATTACCTCGAAAACCGATTTACCAATTTGGCTCGTGATGCAAGTCGTTATATTGTGAAAAATGACATTGAACCGCATATAGGCAACGTAACCGAGGAAAAGCAAAGCGAGTTAGAGGAATTCGTCGATTATGCCCGAATCGTCATGGGCGCACTCGGGCACAAGATTTTTGTACCTCTCAGTCGACCAGTCCAGATACCATCGAGTGCCGATGCCGACGACACCCAGACTCTCCGGACATTCATCCTCCCACGCAACGGCCTATATGCCAAGGGGCAGATTACTAGTGAGGGCATGGTTCTCTTGGCTGGCAGTCCTATTCGACCTGAAGTGCTACCTGCCTGCCGCCCCCACGTTAAGGCCACGCGGGAAAAGTACAAAGACTATATTGACGAAAACTGGATATTGCAAAAAGACATATTATTTGACACCCCATCCGGAGCTGCAGCATTCGTTATTGGCGGTAATGCCAGCGGGAATACCGAATGGAAAACCGCAGATGGCAGAACCCTTAAAGAAGTGGAAGATACCGAGGCTGGCTGACTAATGAAGAAGTACTTTGAGGACGTTACAGGCTTTCGTTGGCCACCTAGCCGTCGTGATTACAGGATTATCCGCACGATGAGCCAGGAAGAACGTGCTGAGGCTTTCAAGACACCCCAGCACGAAGGATATACCGCGAAACAATATGTCTACATGAACCAACGGCGCGATTACTGGAACGGTGGGTTTTTCTCCGACCCGCCGCTCACGCCCGAGGAAGAAGCCTTTGTTGATCGGATTCAATCGGAAGCTGAAGCCCAAGCCGGACTAACCGGGGCAGATGATGAACTCCTTGATAATGCCTAAGAACCTTTTGATGGTTGCTGGAACAATAGCGCCTTACTTGGTACTATTTGATTATTCCTAAAAGGCAAATTGGAAATGTTAAGTTGTATCAAAGTGCCCGCCTTAATAGACGATGGTAGGTCATACCGATTTTGATACAATTTGACGGTGTAGGTGCTGGTCGGCAGATACGGTAAGGACGAAAACGGTTTCTTGTAGCATCTTTCGTAAGTGGACTAAATTTGCTGCGCGTTCCGTTTCCGATTTCGCTCCGTTACGCGTAACATTATTGTATGGCTGAGACTAGGGAACGGGTTGCGTCCTACCGGAATCGGATGCGTGAGCGTGGGTACCGGGAGGTTAGATTTTGGGTGCCCGATACTCGCACTGCGGAGTTTGCTGCCGAAGCTCGGCGGGCAACCGAGGCGATGAACCGAGCGGATGCAAATGACGCAGGTTTGGCAGAGTTAATTGACGATTTGGCTCCGTGGAATACCATGGGCGACCAATGGTAGCCACGCATCGGGGAGAGCTTTGGACTGTGGCTGGTGGGGGTCGCGTTTCTTCAAAACCGCGCCCTGCGTTAATTGTGCAGTCTGATTTATTTGCGGGTAGTGATTTTGTAACTATTGCGTTAGTTACTTCCCAAATTGTAGATTCCCCGGTTCGGGTGGATGTCGCGGCAAGTGAGACTACTGGGTTAAGCTCCCATTCCCAGGTGATGGCTGACAAATTGCAGACTGTGCCACGCGGGGCACTCGGTACCAAGGTTGGTTCAGTTTCGGCGACCACGATGGTTGATGTAGAGCGGGCAATTCTGGTCTACCTTGATATCACTTCTTAGTTTGCCTTGGGCTTTCTTTGTGATGGATGCAGCCGGTCGGACGATTAGTCGAGTCCCAGCGCTGCCCGTGTTCCCTCGGATACTGCGGGTCGGGATTTATTGCCGGGTCAGTTCAACGCACGCAGATCAGCTTGAAAGCCTCGCGCAGCAAGCATCAGCGCTAACCAAGCTGGTAATGAGCCGCTGGGATTGGCGCCTCACCGACATCTACCTAGACATAAAGTCGGGCACTACTGGTAGCACCCGGCCAGAGTATGAGAGGCTAGTAGGCGATTGCCGGGATGGCAAACTGGATTTGGTCATTACCAAGAGCATCAGCCGCTTTGGCAGAGACACTTTGGAACTAGTGGCCCGCATCCGGGAACTTAAGGCTCTGGGCATCTCAGTTATGTTTGAAAACGAAAACATAAACACCAAGGATGCCGATGCGGAAAATATCATCACGATTATCGAGGCTTTCGCCCAAGCTGAATCCGAAGCCAAAAGCAAGAACACCCGGTGGGGCCTAGAGCGCCGCGCTACTGACAGCAATTTCGGCCTATATAAACGCCGCTGCTACGGCTACAACACCAACGATGACGGAAATCTGCAGATAAACCCAGAAGAAGCGGAGGTAGTGGCGCAAATATTCGACCTGTATATTAGCGGCCACTCCCTGGTTTCCATTATCAGAATTCTTGAAGAACAAGGCACCAAAACTCCGACAGGTAAACCCCGATGGAGCAAAAACACAATAGATAAACTACTTTCAAATCAAAAGTACATTGGCCGTGCGGAGGTATTCAAAACTTTTTCCACCCGGCTAGTCGATCCCGTCGCACCCGCCAAGCGGCAAGCGAATAACGGAGAATTCTCCAAGTACGTGATTATGGAATCTCACCCGGCGATTATTTCCGTGGAATTGTTTGACGCTGTACAGGCAGAAAAAGCACGCCGGTCCAACATGACCACCACGGAAAATGGCCCCAGGCGCCGCGCCACCCGATACAGCGCAAAACGTGATGCTCCTAAGGGCCACCGATGAGCGGTTCTAACATTTTTATTTTTACCCTAAACCTTTTGATAATTCCTAAACATTTTGATAATACCTTGTAGGCTTGGTGCAGAGGGGTGCATTAGTTATGACGGCAACAACGCTAGCTAATTATTCCGCTTGCGAATGCCTTATTCGTCGTCACGTAACTAGGTTTTTATCTGCCACGGCGGCGCTCATAAACCTTATGTTTGCGCGGGTTCCCAGGCTATGCTAACCTTAATGCAAGCAAGATACAAATAGAACGATTGTATCATAATCCCTATGATAATCGACTCTGCGGTCGGCAGCGCATCGCTGATGTTGCACAATAGGAAATTCCTAACTTATCGAACGATGAGTCCTCGATTTCGGTCAAGAACTCAATGCGACCAAGGATATATTTGGCGGTGTAATAAATGGCCAATGATGTAGCAGATGAGTTTGCAATTGCTCCGCAGCGTTTCATAGAAATGCTACTAGAGCAAAAAGATATGAAGCTGAAAGGCGGACTTTACCACTTAACCCAAATTAAGATGGCTTATAACAGCAACCGGATTGAGGGCAGTCAGCTTTCAGAAGACCAAACCCGTTATATTTACGAAACCAAAACTGTTGTGGGTGATGCCCTAGTAAACGATGTAGTTGAAGTTACCAATCATTTTAGAGCGTTTGATTTCATGATATCACAGATTGCAGCTCCGTTAACCATAGAAAGAATACGACGTGTAACCAGGTTTTCTCCGCTCAACGTTCCGCCATTTCCAAGGTCAGTTTTATTCCGAGTTTAAAGATTATATTCCGCATTGAGAGTTTTCAGATGAAAATAGAACCTAAGTCTCGAGTTTCTTGGTGGCCCTTGGCTTGCGGGTAGCTTTTGCTTTTGGTTCAGATGCTACCGGAATTTCAGATTCGGGTTGAGAAGATTCGGCCTTCCCTTTTTTGGCGGGAACAGTTTTAGCTTTTGCAGCGGCAACTGAGCGGCGGAGAGCTTCCATTAAATCGGTTACGCCGCCGTCTTCATCGTCGGCCTTGGGCTGCTTTCCGAAGGCTTGAGCAACCGTAACGCCGTTGCCGCTGGCGATTTTGTCTTCAATTAACGTGCGAAGTTGGTCTTGATATTCATCAACGTATTGATGCGGATCAAAGTCAGCCTCGAAACTGCCTACCAAGGCTTTAGCCATTTCGAGTTCACGATCTGAAATTTTGACATTTTCAATCGCCGGAAAATCGGGCTTACGAACTTCATCGGCCCATAACAGGGATTGGAGCACTAATACCCCATCTTTTACTCGCAATATCCCTAGATGGGATTTTTCGCGGAGCGCGTATTTTACGATTGCGGTGCGATTAGTTTGCGTGAGCACTTCACGCAATAAAACGTAAGCCTTAGCTGATTTAGAATCGGGTTCAAGGTAATACGAATCACCAAACATTATCGGGTCAACTTGGTCAGAAGGCACAAATTCAACCACACTAATTTCCCGGCTACGCTCGGCGGGCAAATCTTCTAAATCCTCTTTAGTCAAGGTAACTTGGTGATGACCATCGGTGTAACCACTAACAATATCGCGTTGGGCAATCACTTCACCATCAAGTTCGCAGACCTTTTGATACCGGATGCGGCCACCATCTAGAGCATGGACTTGGTGTAACCCTACATTGTGGTTGTGGGTCGCAGCATAGAGCTTTATCGGTACATTTACTAACCCAAAGCTGACCACGCCGTTCCAGATAGATCGCACAGTTAAATCTTAATTGCGGGTGGGGATTCTGCGACATATGATTTGGCTATGGAGCCGCAGGTCACGCTGACTAATCCGGACAAGGTGCTTTATCCGGCAACCGGCACTACCAAACAAGAAGTCTTTGATTACTATTCGCATATTGCCCCGTACTTACTCCCCCATCTGAAAGATCGTCCGATAACTCGTCGGGTGTGGCCAAATGGGGTAGAGCAACCAATGTTCTATGCCAAAGACACCCGCAAAGGTACTCCGGATTGGATTACCAGAGTTCCGATTCAACATCAAAACTCAGTCAAAGATTATCCGCTTATTAACTCTAAAGCGGCATTGGAGTGGGATGCCCAAACCGCCGGGTTAGAAATCCATGTGCCTCAATGGCGAATTGATAACCACGGCCAACCACTCCCCCCGGACCGAATGGTATTCGACCTTGACCCAGGCGAGAAAGTAGGGCTAAAAAAATGTGCCCAAGTTGCGCTGATGATCAAAGACATCGTGCATGGCATGGGGTTGGAACTTTATCCATGCACTTCCGGGTCAAAGGGGATCCACCTTTATGCCCCATTGAATCGAGATCACGGCCAAAAACCACTGACTAGCGATCAGGTTAGCGCTCTGGCCAAAGAACTAGCTCAACATTTAGAAGCGGACCATCCCGATCTGGTGGTTTCCACTTTGAGCAAAGCCAAAAGAGTTGGCAAAGTAATGGTGGACTGGTCGCAGAATAACGGTAAAAAAACCACGATAACGCCGTATTCGTTGCGCGGTACTAAGGAGCCTTTCGCGGTAGCACCCCGAACTTGGAAAGAAATCGCGGCTCCAAATCTAAAACAATTAACTTTCACAGAAGTGCTAAAAAGAGCAAGAAAGGACGGAGATTTACTTAAAGGGTTACTAGGCGAAGCAACCGAGTTACCAAAGTCTCCTCGCCGCAAAGTAACTGCTGCATCAACCGATACAACCCACACGCGGCAAGTAGCGGCAACAGAAATTAAAATTCCAGATCCGATGTTGGCGGTAATGGCCAGCCAGGGCGAATTAGCCATGTTAGAAAAAGATGGCAATAGCGCTGACCCCAAATGGCGTTATGAAATGAAGTGGGATGGGTACCGTGTAATTGCCATTATCAATGAGAGCAACAATGGGCCGACCTTAAAACTGCTTTCTCGGAACGGCCAAGATTTCACCCAAAAATACCCTGAATTACAACCGCTAGCCAACCAAGTGGGTGACAAATATCCGGTAGTCTTGGACGGCGAAATCGTGGCTTTGACTAAAAGTGGACAGCCAAGCTTCCGCGATCTCCAATCACATGCAATTCCAGTATCAATTGAAGTATTCGACATATTACAGTTGGGCAGTAAATCCCTAATAAATGAACCACTGAGCAAACGCCGAGAGCTACTAGAACAAACAGTAACTGAAGCTGCGCCGGTATTTATTTCACCAGAATTACCATATCAAGATGCCATTAGTATTTCCGAAAAATTCAAACTCGAAGGAGTAATGGCAAAACGAGCCAGCTCCAAATATCAGCCTGGAGCACGCTCTAAAGACTGGTTAAAAATTAAACACCTGCAAGAAGGCACCTATTACATCGTCGGCTGGAAGCCATACCACGCTGGTGAAGCAAATGAAAATCTGCATGCCATCGGGTCGTTGTTATTAGCCAGAAAAACTGCGAAAGATACCTATCAATTTGTGGGCCGGGTGGGCACAGGCTTTACCGAAAAAATGCGGCACGAATTGCAAAACACCCTGGCACCCCATAATTCAGATCAGCCCGCAAAGGGAATTTCTGGACTAAATCGTGCCGAAGCAAAGGATGCCCGCTGGGCAAAACCCACACTGCAAGGCAAAGTCGAATTCGCGGAATGGACCACCGATGATAACGAAGCACCTAATGCTAGGTTGCGGCATCCACGCTGGCGCGGATTAAGCGACTAACCTAGAAATATGAATCAGGGTGTGCTCGGGCTTATCCTGATAGCCGCAGTCGCGATTATCGGGGTTAGTGCATTAGCGCCCAAAATTGGTGTGGCCGCACCGCTATTGCTGGTGATCACCGGGTTTGCGCTGAGCCACATTATGGGCCTGCCCGAAATTCCCGAAATAGACCCGGAAATTATATTTATCGGGGTTATCCCACCACTGCTTTATGCGACTGCGGTGAACGTGCCAACTATTGACCTGAGGCGCAATATCGGGTCAATCATGGGCTTATCGGTGTTATTAGTCCTCGCCACTTCCGTGATTTTCGGCTTAGTTCTACACCTTTGGCTCCCTGGCCTAGGGCTCCCGGCCGGGATCGCAGCCGGGGCAATGCTTTCGCCCACCGGCTCAGTTTCGACGATGATTTCTAAAAAGGTGAGAGCCCCGCATCGGCTGGTCACGATGCTAGAAGGCGAGGGATTATTGAACGATGCCACAGCCCTGGTAGTAATGCGAGCAGCAATTGCCGCTACGGCAGCAGCCTCTATTTCATTGCCGTATATCACCCTTAATTTTTTGTGGTTAATTATTGGTGGGGTAGTTGTTGGGATTTTAATCGGGGCTGCCGGTATCTGGTTACGGCGGTTAATTAAGTTGCCAGAACTTACCACCGCATTAACGTTTGTGGTGCCTTTCGCAGCTTTCTTGGCAACTGAAGCAATTGGCGCCTCAGGTGAAGTTGGGGTGGTAATTACAGGCCTCTTAACCGGCTGGGCCGGGCGCCGCTTTTTAGAACCACAAGACCGGCAATATGGCCAATACAACTGGTTAACAATCGCTACGATGCTAGAAGGCGCTCTATTTTTCTTTATGGGCCTTTCCATCTCGACAATTCTAGGCGATACCCGGATGGTGCTTGATGAAGTCCACCGGGTTGGGTTACTGGCTGCGTTATCGGGGGCAATTCTCCTAACTGTCCGAGCCATTTTTGTATTCCCACTGATTGAGATTATGAATCGCACTCGATTACGTTCGAGGCGAGTTAGTCGTCATCTGCATAGCCGCCTCCCCCAAAAGATTCAAGAATTAACGTTTACCCAAACCAGGGCCAGTGAAATTGGGCCAGCACATTCCAATGCTTTGCGTCGGATTGCCGATGCCGACTATCGCCAAAGGGAACACATTGGTAAACGAGTTGGGATTGCAATCCTCTGGTCCGGGATGCGGGGCGCAGTTACGATTGCAGCCGCCCAAACTTTGCCCTGGGATTTCCCATTCCGGTCTTTCCTAATTCTGCTAGCGGCAGTGGTCTCAGCCGGAACGTTACTTATCCAAGGTTTTACTTTGCCAATACTACTAAAGCGGCTTTCTTTAGTAAACAACCGGCAATACGATCCAAGCCATATCCGCGCAATTAGAACAATTCTCAAAGAATCCTCAAGCCACTTGCTAGCCGACCCGCAGTTAACCGCTGAATCTGGCTCCCATTACGATAATGACATTTTGGCCGAAGTAAAAGACACTTTGGAACACGAGCCTTCACTGTTATTCATTGAAGAAAAGATTGACGAAGCCGAGCAGCTTGATAAAGAAATAGATAAAAATCAAGACCAAGCTTGGACCCGCTTGCATCAATACCTGGAATTACGGCGGCGGGTTTATGAACATCAACACGCTACTTTGCTAGACACGTTATCGTTGGGCACCCACGATTCCGATGCCATCGGACGGGTTTTTGATGCCCTAGACGCCGAGCAAATGGCAGTTGAACTCCGGCTAGACTCGGTTGAAGCTGCCCAATAACCAGCACATAAAGTTAGCTGACAACTTTTGTCCAATAGGGGTGGTTAGCTTCATCACATGTCGAAGATATTTGATGACGCCACCAAGCTGATTGGTCGCACCCCACTGGTGCGGATCAACCGCCTGGGTGCTGATACCGGGGCCAATCTGCTGGGGAAGCTGGAATTTTACAACCCAGCCAGTTCTGTGAAAGATCGCATTGGCGTGGCCATTGTGGATGCTGCGGAGAAGTCCGGCGAGCTGAAACCGGGCGGCACCATTGTAGAAGGCACCTCAGGTAATACCGGGATTGCCTTGGCCTGGGTAGGCGCTGCACGTGGCTACCATGTAGTACTAACGATGCCAGAAACGATGAGCTTGGAACGCCGAGCTTTACTGCGAGCCTTTGGTGCTGAACTGGTTTTGACTCCTGGCTCGGAGGGTATGAAAGGCGCGGTTGCTGCGGCCGAAAAGATCGCTGCCGAACGGCCTGGTGCCATCCTGGCCCACCAATTTGCCAATCCGGCTAACCCTGATATTCACCGGAAAACTACCGCGTTTGAGATTTGGGATGATACCGATGGCAAAGTTGACGTACTAGTAGCTGGGATCGGCACCGGCGGCACGATTACCGGGGTCGGCGAGGTGCTGAAGACCCGCAACCCCGACCTCAAAGTGGTAGCAGTTGAGCCAAAGGAATCCCCTATTCTCAACGGCGGGCAACCCGGTCCACACAAAATCCAGGGTATCGGTGCCAACTTCATCCCGGAGGTGCTAGACACCAACATCTACGATGAAGTTATTGATATTGACGCTGAGACTGCCATTGAGGTCGCACGGGCATGTGCCAAAGAAGAAGGCTTGATGGTCGGTATCTCCTCCGGAGCGGCGCTGGCAGCGGCTTTGCAAGTGGCCGCCCGGCCAGAGAGTAAGGGCAAGAATATTGTCGTAATCCTGCCCGATACCGGGGAGCGGTATCTCTCGACCGTGCTGTATCAAGACTTAATGAACTAAGCTACAAGTGTGGTGGGTTTAGTTCGCGATCAGAAAGGGCGGCTCGTTCACGATGACCCGCACAGCCACCACCACGGTGGCCTGGCCTCGCTGTTTCGGTCTTTAATGGAAGACTTGGACGCGGCGCACGAGCATGACCCGGCAGCGCGCACTCGACTTGAAGTCGCCCTCGCCTACCCTGGAGTTCACGCGCTGTGGCTGCATCGCATTGCGCACCGGATGTGGCAGGTGCCGTTGATGAAAATCCCGGCTCGGCTGCTTTCACAGTTCACCCGCTTCCTCACCGGCATCGAAATCCATCCGGGCGCCGTGATTGGACGGCGATTGTTCATAGATCACGGTATGGGCGTGGTCATCGGGCAAACTACCGAAATTGGTGATGACTGCCTGCTGTTCCACGGCTCAACTTTGGGCGGCACCAAGATGGTCCGGGGCAAGCGGCATCCGACGCTTGGTAACCGGGTGATGGTTGGGGCCGGGGCCAAGGTGCTCGGACCGATCGTGCTTGGCGATGATTCCCAAATCGGGGCCAATGCCGTAGTTACCCGCGATGTTCCGACCGGCAATATTGCCGTTGGCGTACCCGCTAAAAACCGCATCCCCCGCGATGCCGCAGCCGCAATTGCAGCTCGCCCCGAAGATGCCTCAATGATTGACTACTATATATAATTACGGGTCGCTCGCCTATGGCGACGACTGGTCGCTACGCTCCGCCGAAGTGTTTGATTAACCTCAGGATTTCGGTTAATACAAACATTTCGGAATCTTTATTACGCCAGCCTGGTCATCTCGACCGAGACGGAAAGTTGCGACTCGGGCGCCCCGGCGTAAACGCCTTTCAGCGGCGGCACATCACCGTATTCCCGGCCACGAGCCACCACAATGTGATCAGTCGAAACAAACTTGCGGTTGGTGGGGTCATAGCCAATCCAGTCCCCTGCCCAGAACTCCAACCAAGCATGGGAATCGCCCTTGACCTTCTCGCCAATCTCGGCTTCCATCTTGGGATGCAAGTAACCAGAAACGTACCGGGCCGGAATTCCAAGCGCTCGCAAAGCACCAATCGAGAGGTGTGCCATATCCTGGCAAACTCCACGCCGAGCTTCCCAAGCCTCCGCAGCGGAAGTGTGTACCGTGGTTGCCCCCGGAACATATTCCAGTTGATCCCGCAAGGCCACACAAACTGTTTCGGCTGCTGCGATGGGGTCCAGGCCAGCCGCAGTGGTTTGGGCCAAGGTCAAAACATCGACCGGGATAGCAGTAGTGGGGGTGGCGCTTAGCATTTCAGCAAAACGATCCAACACACTGTCCGAAGCGAGCTCTTCCCAAGTGACCGTGGGGCGGCCTAAGCGAGCAGCGGCCGGGTCAACTTCGTGAATCTCAACCACGGCTTCCATTGCAATCCGCAGTCGCTTATGCGAAGTCAAAACCTCAAAAGCGGTAACCCCGGTGCCCCAATAGTCAATGTAGTCATCGTGCCAGGTCACCGGCTTGACATCCAGTTTGAACCGGCGGACAAACTGCCGACCATCGTTAATCGGGTGCATCCGTGCCTCATTATATGAGGCAATAATCGGCACCGGATAGTTGAGCACCGTAGTGTGCACAACTTTGAGCACCGAGGTCGGAGCGGCCCCGTCATCGCCCCCGTAAGCCATTCCGCTCATCGAACTGAGAAACTGGCTAGCCATTACAGCGCCTCCCCAATCCACTTAGTAGTGGCCGCCGCCGGGAAGTAGCGGTCACTAATCGCTTGGGAAGCCATCGAGCAGGCAAGCTGCACACGAGCCATTTCTGCAGGTAGTTCAGACAAGATGTCGTCCAACCGGGAATATTCGAGGTCAGTACGCACGATACCAATTTGGCGAATCGCTTCATCGTCAATTCCGCGCCGCCCCTCAGCCGGTTCCAACTCCCGTAAGGTTTGGTGGGCCAAGGCTAACGAGGAAACGATGGAACGCGGGAAAAGCCGGTCGCGCAGCAAGAAACCCGCAGCCGCATCTTCATCAATTGTGCCGCGCCGCGCCCGCAAGAATGCCTCAAAAGCCCCACACGAACGCAGCAAGGTAGGCCAGCCTGGCCCGAGGTCACCCAAGTAAGCCCGGATGGTCAACAAGCGGGCCGTCATGTCAGCCCGTTCAATGGAACGGCCCAAAACCATGAAATGCCAGGTGGCATCACGCGAAGTTGAGGAATCAACCAGACCAGAGACGATCGCAGCCTGCGAGCGCACCCAAACGAAAAACTCATGCGGCACCATATTGGCCGCGTTAAATGCCACTTCGTTACGAGTAGTGTTCAAACACTCCCACAGCTCGGAACTGATGGATTCACGGGCTCGACGGGCATTTTCTCGCGCCGCCACTAAGGAACCGACGATGGAGGAGGCATTATGCGGATCACGAGCTAAGACACTCATCACAGTCTCCGGGGAAACTTCTTCACCCTCGGGCACTGGATGGCTCATGATGGTCAGCAAGGAACGACAGATCAACTGGGTATCAGCCCAGGGGTCTTCCAACAGTAACTGAGTGTGTGCATCTAGGATGCGAGCGGTGTTATCGGCCCGCTCTACATAACGTCCGATCCAAAACAGTGCTTCAGCGATGCGGCTTAGCATTTGGTGCCCCCCAACGCCTTAATCTGAAGTTGCTGTTGTTGTTGCTGTTGCTGTTCTGACCGACTATCCGAGGGATGTGTGGTGAACGGCTGCCCGGTTTGGGCTACGCCCCATCGGGAAACGCCAGAAACGCTGCCATCGTGAGCGGAAGTGTTGGCCCGCGTGCGCCGCGCCCGGCCTTCCAGCACCCAAGTATCCTTGGAGCCGCCGCCCTGCGACGAGTTCACAATCAACTGGCCTTCCGGTAAAGCCACCCGGGTCAAACCGCCCGGCAGCACAAACACGTCTTCGCCGTTATTCACCGCGAACGGCCGCAAGTCAATATGCCGAGGCCGGAACACCCCATCCACAAAAGTTGGCGAGGTGGACAACTGCACCACCGGCTGCGCAATCCAGCCGCGCGGGTCAGCGATTATCAATTTGCGCACCGCTTCGATTTCGTCCGATGAGGCAGCCGGGCCAACCACGATGCCCTTGCCGCCAGAACCGTCAACCGGCTTGACCACCAGTTCGGGCAGCCGATCGAGCACCTCTTCGCGGGCCTTTGGGTCTTCTAAGCGCCAAGTGTCCACATTTTTAAGGATCGGCTCTTCATCCAAATAATACCGCACCAGGTCAGGCACATAGGTGTAGGTGAGTTTATCGTCCGCTACCCCGTTGCCAATCGCATTTGCCAAGGTGACTTTGCCGCGGCGCACACAGCCCAGCAAGCCGGGCACGCCTAGCATCGAATCTTCGCGGAACTGTACCGGGTCGAGGAATTCATCGTCCACCCGGCGATAAATCACGTCCACTCGGCGGGGGCCTTGCGTAGTGCGCATGTAAACCAGGCCGTTGCTGCAATACAGGTCGCGGCCTTCAACCAGCTCGACACCCATCAAGCGGGCTAACAGCGTGTGCTCAAAGTAAGCCGAGTTGTGGACACCGGGGGTCAGCACCACCACGGTCGGATGCGGCACGCCTTCGGGCGCGGCTGCGAGCAATGCGGCCAGCAACCGTTGCGGGTATTCGGCCACCGGCCGCACCCGGATGGAGTTGAATAGTTCGGGGAATCCGCGCACCATCGCCTGCCGGTTAGCGATAACGTAGCTAACGCCCGATGGCGTGCGTACGTTATCTTCCAATACCCGGTAAACCCCAGCGGCATCGCGCACGATGTCAATACCAGATACATGACAGCGCACCCCATTGGCCGGGTGAATACCCGCTGCCGCGCGCTTATATTCCGCCGAACTCATAATTAAGCGGAGCGGAACTACTCCATCCTTAACCACATTTTGCGGCCCATACACATCGGCCAAAAACGCCTCTAACGCCTTGACTCGCTGGGAAACCCCGGCAGAAATGTGCTCCCAGTCTTTCGGCTCAATAACCCGCGGCACCACATCCAACGGGAATGGCCGCTCTTCGCCGGCATAGTCAAAGGTAACGCCTTGGGCTACATAGGAGCGAGCTAAGGAATCTGCGCGAGAAGCAACTTCGGCGGCGCTGAGATTAGCCAGGGTTTGATGAACTCGATCGTAACCTGAACGCACTGCGCCATCGGGCGCCAGCATTTCATCATACGGCGCGCTCGCAGAGCCGTTGGCCCCGCTTAACGGGTAGTCGTGGAACAGGTCAGACACGGGGAACTATCCTAACTACTCGGGCCGGGCAGAACCGCCGTATTTCGCGAGGTTATCAGTGTTTTGGTGCTATTTGATTCCGTGGTATCACACACGATGATACCGGGTTACCACACAAGCGCTCAACTGTGATTTACCGACCGGTAAGTGGTCATTTCTTGCACCCGCCGCCGGTGCCGCTCATCTTCGCTAAATGGAGTCTCGAGAAACGCATCCACGATGGCTAAGGCCTCGTCCTGCGAGTGCATCCGGCCCCCCACTGCCACCACGTTTGCGTTATTGTGTTGGCGCCCTAACTGCGCGGTTTCAGTGGACCAGGCCAGTATCGCCCTTACCCCGTTAACACAGTTGGCAGCGAGCTGTTCGCCATTACCGGAGCCGCCGATCACCACACCTAGCGAGCCGGGCTCATCCCGAACCGCCTCGGCAGCCGCGAAACAGAACGCCGGGTAGTCATCCTGGGCGTCATAAACAAACGCACCATGATCCACTACTTCGTAGCCTTTTCCCGCTAGATGCTTGGCTAGCGCCTCTTTCAACTCAAAGCCAGCATGGTCGGTACCCAGATGAACTCGCATGGCCCCTATTGTTCCCTAAAACTTCCCGTTTGTCTTAACTATTTTCATTTTGTCCGCCCGGTTGACTAGGGTAAAAACCATGACTCCCGCCCTGCCCTCCGGTATAGACATTTCCGCATTCGACGATGGGGTACACATCGGCGATGATCTGTTCCGTCACGTCAACGGGAAGTGGATAGATGCCCATGAGATCCCGGCAGATCGCTCAATTGACGGGGCATTTCGGCAGCTAGTGGACCTATCCGAGGCCCGGGTTAAAGGCATTATTGAAGATTCCGCGAAAGCAGCCGAGTCCGGGAGCGTCGCGGCAAAAGTTGGCGATATGTTTGCCAGTTTTATGGATACCGAGCGGATTGAAAACTTAGGTGTGGCTCCCATCGCCGGTCCGTTAGCCTCAATTGCGGAGGTTGCAGATAAGCAACAATTCGCGGCGCTGCTCGGCACGTTATCCCGCGTTGGCGTAGGCGGGGCCACCGGGATTTACATTGATAATGATTCTACTAATCCGGAACTTTATCGGGCTTACTTTTATCAATCCGGTTTAGGGTTGCCCGATGAAGCCTATTACCGGGAAGATCAATACGAAGAAATCCGGGCGGAATACGTTAAGCATATTGCCAAACTCTTAAAACTTGCGGGCGTGGCCGCTGATTTCGGCGTGGGCACGTTGGATACCGTCACGGACCACGATTACGAAGTCGCGGCGCAAAAGGTGATGGACCTAGAAACCAAATTAGCTAAGTACCACTGGGATGTGGTTAAAGACCGCGACATGGCGTTGACTTACAACCCGATGCCGTGGGCCGACCTGGTGAAATCCGCCCCGGAATTTGACTGGAATGCTTGGGTTACTGCCTTGGGTTCTACGCCCGCAGCTATGGAAACCGTAGTTGTCCGGGAACCATCTTTCATCAACGGTTTTGGCCGCTTGTGGGAATCTGAGCCACTCGATAACTGGAAGCTTTGGGCCGCTTATCACTTAATTACCGGCGCGGCTGGCTACTTGAATGATGAAATGGTGGAAGCCAATTTCGACTTTTATGGTCGCACTTTGGCCGGCACGCCTGAGGTTCGGGAGCGCTGGAAACGGGGCGTTTCTGCGGTAGAAGGCGCGCTGGGTGAAGCGGTCGGTGAAGTTTATGTGGGCCGCTATTTCCCGCAAGCTTATAAGGCCCGGATGGACGAATTGGTTGGCAATTTGATTGCCGCTTATCGGGAATCCATCAAAGAATTGGACTGGATGAGCCCGGCCACTAAAGAAAAGGCTTTGGAAAAGCTTGAGAAATTCAACCCCAAGATTGGCTATCCAGTAAAGTGGCGCGATTACTCCAAGCTAGAAATTAAGCCCGATGATTTAGTCGGCAACATCACCAGGGCGCAAGAGTTTGCCACTGACCGAGAGCTAGCCAAGCTCGGCAAACCGCTCGATCGGGACGAATGGTTTATGACCCCGCAGACGGTTAATGCTTATTACAACCCCGGCCTAAACGAGATTGTATTCCCGGCTGCAATTTTAGAGCCACCATTCTTTAATGCCGAAGCTGACGATGCAGTTAACTACGGTGGCATCGGTGGGGTGATTGGCCACGAGATCGGGCATGGTTTTGATGACCAAGGCTCCAAGTACGATGGTGACGGCCGCCTGCAAGACTGGTGGACTCCCGAGGATCGCTCGGCATTTGAGGAGCGTACTGGCGCCCTCATCGAACAGTACAACGCGTTTGTCCCAGAACAATTAGCTCCCGATGGGCCACATGTTAATGGGGCTTTGACCATCGGGGAAAACATTGGCGACTTAGGCGGCTTAGCTATTGCTATTAAGGCGTATGCCATATCCTTGGCTAAGAAAGCCGGGCATCCCAACCCCACACCGGAGCAAGAGGCCGAAGCTTTGGCTAACGCGCCGGTAATTGACGGGTTAACCGGCTTACAGCGTGTTTTCTACGGTTGGGCGCAAGTTTGGCAAACCAAGGCTCGCGATGAGCTGGTCGAGTTACGCATTGCCACCGACCCGCACTCCCCGGCCGAGTTCCGCTGCAACGGGGTGGTGCGTAATGTTGATGCGTTCTACGATGCGTTCAACATCGCCGAAGATAATTCTCTATATATCGCGCCCGAAAATCGCGTCAAGATCTGGTAGCCCGTCAGCTAGTCGTCAGATTTATCTTAAGGGAGTACTTTCGAAACGTTTGACTCCGAAAATTGCGCCAGATAGCAGAACAAACCCAACAACTATTTTCGCACTGAATGATATCCTAGATTCAGGTGCGGTAATTGGCTGTGGTGCGGTTATTCCTCCGACTGGCCGGACTTGAGGGACATCGGTTCCATACTCCATAGCAATTAGTGCATCGTAATTTCGTTGAACCTCAGCATCATAAGCAAGCTTTTCCTTTCTAAATTCGGCCACCTTAGTACCATCTTTAGCTTGACTCCATTTAAACATTTCAGCCCCCGCAGAATTTAACGGGTAAATGAATGTGCGATCACGGCTCAATACGTATCGGTCATCTAAACGACCACCAAGTAATACCACTTCGCTGGAACTTACCTTTGCGTAATTAGCCATACCTTCTAAATAGTACGATCCGGTTGGTTCACCAGACAAACTGCAAGTCACAACTCTTGTAGGTTTCCCGTCATTGAAAGCAACAACTCCATAATTAAAGACATCAAAGTCGTCAGATTCCAATTCGCTCGCATCTGAAACGGTATCAGACAAATTTAGGTATGCAATCGCAAACGGTTTGCCGTAGGTGGAGCGCTCGTCCACTGCATCATCAAACTGAACAGCGAATTCTATCGCCGCTCCACCGGGGGAAAGACTTTTTAAAACAACATCTGTTACCTCATACTCAGACGACGGTATCAAAGATTCATTTGCAGAAGCAGCTTGGTATGGGGCAAAAATAGTACCGATAATAAAAAATGACAATAAACTAACGCGGCGGATTGCAAGCTTCCAGTTCATTTTGAAACTCCGATGAATACAGACAATTTATAGGTACCACTAAAAAGCGCCGAAGAGCCACTTGAATACGTTGCCCAAGGCATCGTGGCATAGGAAGAAACCGATTGTGTTTGAATATTATAAACTGTTACCGTACCTTGGCTCGTAGACCCAATTATTGTGGTGACATGTGCTCCACCTTTAGTCCAGTCAATTTGAGAGAGCGCACCCCCGCCGTTGGAGTTCAGGCTCGAAGCTGTAGGGAAAGTCAGAGGAGAAGCAGAATACGATGACGGAACCCCCCAATTTGTGAATGTTCTAGTTAGACCTGAAAGTAAATTCGTTCCGTCTAGACAATCCGGTGAACTCTTTGTGAATTTCACGATGTCACATTGGGAAGGAGAAGTGCCCTTAATACGTTGAATTCCAATTTGAGCCGAACCTGCCCAGCACCAGTTATTATGTTGCTGATTATATAATGTCCAGCCGTTTACCGAGGCAATCATGAGATTGTAATATGCCGCTGCCTCCGCACTACCGGCGGCTATGAGAAGTGAACCCACTACAGCAAATATTGCGAGCATGACTCGAATCCCAATTATTCGCAACTTATGAGGACTGCCAGCCATTTGGCCTCCGAACCTTACACGTAGTGTAATACCTGTCTCACACTACTGACTGCCCAATTGGAACATCAATACAATAGTCGAACTTTACGGAATTGTTACATCCGTAATGCTCAGTATTTTTTTATTAGTAATACGACGTCAATGTAAAAAATGTTTCAAGAAACTGCTAGAGTTGAGGCAAACTCCATATAACAAACTCCATTTAGCAAATTGGGAGAAAAGGTGCCAGGACAGAATCTAACCCACGGTGAAGCAATCGAGCGGGCCAACGTCATCACCAAGGTGGACTCGTACGTCATCGAACTGGACGTGACCACAGGCGCTAAACGGTTTGCCAGCAAGGTGACCATAAAATTCGACGCCAAGCCCGGTAGCTCTACATTCTTGGATTTGGTTGACGCCAAAGTGGATAAGGTCAAGTTAAACGGCAAGTCCTTGCGGCCCAAAAAGGTTTACCAAGATAGCCGGATTGCCTTGCACAACCTGGCCGAGCACAACACCGTAGAAGTTGAGGCTCGGTGCAAATACTCGAATACCGGCGAAGGTCTGCACCGCTTTGTGGACCCAGTAGATGGCAACGTTTACCTCTACACCCAATTCGAAGTACCAGATGCCCGGCGCGTCTTTGCCAACTTCGAACAACCCGATTTAAAGGCCACATTCCAGCTCAGAGTGGTAGCCCCAGTGGACTGGAAAGTCATTTCTAACGAACCGACAATTAGTGACCCACTGCCGACCGGGAAACATGGGGACATCGGGATCGCCAAACCGAAAACTGCAGTCTGGAATTTCGCGCCCACGCCCCGGCTCTCCACCTACCTAATGGCTTTGGTGGCTGGCCGTTATGCCTGCTGGCATAGTGAAGCTACCAGCGTCACGGGTCGCACTATTCCGCTCGGCGTTTACTGCCGCGAATCCTTATCGGAATATATGGATGCTGACTATATCCTGGATATCACGCGTAAAGGGCTTGAATTTTACGAACGTGAATTCAACTATCCTTATCCGTTCGATAAGTATGATCAGTTGTTTGTTCCTGAGTTCAACATGGGGGCGATGGAGCACCCCGGCTGTGTGACTTTCACCGAGGCTTATGTTTTCCGAGGCCAAGTGCCCGATTCCCGCCGCGAGCGCCGCGTGGTCACCATTTTGCACGAAATGGCCCACATGTGGTTTGGCGACCTAGTCACGATGCAATGGTGGAATGACCTGTGGCTAAACGAAAGCTTTGCCGAGTTTGCCTCAACTTTAGCCACCGCCGAGGTGACTGAATGGAAAGATGCCTGGGCCACTTTCTGCGCTTCGGAAAAGACGTGGGCTTATCATCAAGATGCTTTGCCTTCGACTCACCCGATTGTGGCTCCGGTTAAAGACCTCGAAGACGTTTACACCAATTTTGACGGCATCACTTATGCCAAGGGCGCTTCGGTACTTAAACAACTTGTGGTTTATGTGGGCCGCAAAAAGTTTATGGAAGGGCTAACTAATTACTTCAAGCGTTACGAATATGCCAATTCCAAGCTTTCCGACTTGTTAACCGAATTAGAAGGCACCAGCGGGCGTCCACTTTTAGTTTGGGCACAAAAGTGGCTGGTCCGCGCAGGCACTAACACGCTCAAATGTGAACTCACCACCGCTCCAGACGGCACCATCGAGAGCTTTGCCGTAGTACAAACCGCTCCGGAAGGCTACCCGGAATTACGGCCCCATCGGATATCCATCGGGTTCTATGATTTAAATGATGAAGGTCAGGTAGTCCGCACGTCGCAAGTGTCGCTGGACATTAATGGGGAACGTACCGAAGTCCCCGCCTTAGTAGGGGTACACCGCCCCGGCCTCATCTTGCCCAACGATGACGACTTGAGTTTTGCCAAGATTCGCTTGGACATGAAGTCCGCTAACTTCGCCACCCAACATTTGGGGCAAATGGTTGACCCGGTAGCTCGCGGGTTACTTTGGGCTTCAGCTTGGGACTCGGTGTCCGACGGCGAGTGGGCGGCGCAACAGTACATTGACTTTGCGCTACGCAACCTGGCAAACGAAACTAACTCGACCACTACTCAAGAGGTATTGAATGATCTCAGCGTAGCGGCTCATCTCTATGTTGACCCGAGCCTCAGAGCCACTTCGATTGAACGCTTAGCTGCGGCAGAGTGGGAAATGGCCCAGAATGCTCCCGCTGGCTCCGATCGGCAGTTGCAATTTGTCCGGGCGTTCGCTTCCAACGCCGCCAACCCCGGCCAGGCTAACATCTTGCGCGGCTTAGTGGATGGTGCCACCGAATTGCCAGGCTTGACCATTGACACTGACTTGAAGTGGGACTTGCTCGGCGGTCTAGCTCGTAACAATGCCCTCCACGACGGGGAAATTGACGCAGCTTTGGCGGCTGATAAAACCGCCACTGGGGAACAGGCAGCCGCCAGGGTCCGGGCGGAAATCGCCACGCCCGAAGCCAAGCAAGCCGCTTTCGATTCCATCGTCGAGCAGCACGGTGCCCCCAATGCAGTAATCCGGGCCACCGCCGCTGGCTTCCGGCAGGTCAATGACCCAGCCGTATTGCAGCCCTTCATCAAGAAGTATCTGGACTCCCTAAACACCATCTGGGAAACTCGAACATACCAAATGGCCGAAGAGCTAATCAGTGGGCTTTATCCGCATCGGGTGGTCAGTGCCGAGCTGCGCGATGCCGTGCAAGCCTGGTTGGATGCTAATCCCCAAGCTGCCCCAGCTTTCCGCCGCCTAGTTATTGAAGAACTTGCCGATACCGAGCGAGCGTTGAGAGGCCAAGAAACCTCGGCGGCTAACCTCTAACTGCTGCGGCTTCGAGCCGCGTGCAACAGAGCTCCGCCGGTTAGCGCCCGAAAGTACCGGGCCGGACTTCGCAGCCGACCCCATCGTTATCGCGATCCAGGCCCGCATGGAAACCCGCTTCATAATGACGGATCGGGCGGTTTAGCACCTCCCAAACGTGGGTGCAGTTACGGAACCGGGAAATACCATGCCCGCCCGACCCGGACTGGTTGGAAGTATTACTCGACTGCTGAGTAGCTGACTGGGCGGCTGCCGCTCGCCGTTCTGCAGCCCGCTGTTCTGCTAACCGCTGCTGTTCTGCCCGCCTTTCCGCAGCAAGGCGTTCCTGTTCCAGTCGACGTTCCTCGGCCAAACGCTCCTCTTCGGCAATCCGCACATCGCGAGCTTGTACCGCTGAGTTAACTCGGCCAACCGCTTGTCCGGTGCCGGTGCGCAGCGCCGCGTTGGCTACCGCCTGGGAATCAAGGTGAGCCGCAGCCAATTCGCTATCACAAGTCCCAAATACATCCAGGCGGACCCCATAACCATTTGCGATGATGATGCTGTTTAACAGTCCGGTACCTTCGGACAAGAACACACAACGCCTGAGCCGATCATGACCATCTCGATCCGGCCCATGCTGCTGCAGCCAGACCCAGCCGCCAGCTTGGTTGATTTGGCCTCGCGTGAATTCGGTAGCTTCTGCGAATCCCGGTTCATTGCGCTCCGGGGTATCAACTCCGATGAGCCGCACGCTCTCCCGTGCGCCGTGGTAATCTACTTCAATGGTATCGCCGTCAATAACTCGAATTACTCGCACCAGGTTTAAGCCCAGGATTTCCGCAACACTAGTATCCCGCGCGTTTTCGGCTCGGTAAACTGCCGACGAAAGTTCATACCGTTGGGTCTCATCATCCACCCGGCCGGCGGAGTAACGCAGAGTTTCATGACCTCGCACGATGTTATCGCTGAGCTGCTGATGCCCATAAAGGAAATTCTCAACCGCCTCAACCAGTAGGCTCTCGTGCTCCAGTGCCAATTGCCGGTCAAGGTAATGCTGATGAGATAAAGCTAGTGCTTGGACTGCCTCGTTAAGTTCGGCCCGCTTAAATTCTATTTCAGCTAAAACGTCGTTGGCATTTTCCAGGTAAACACTTGAGGCACGGAGCGGAATTCTGCTAGGTATTTCAAAGGAATCCGTCAACTGATTTGCCGTGCGAATGGCGTTGCGTAACTGAGTGCGGCTGCTCAGGTCAACAACTTGCTGCCCCACCTCGGATAGCAATTGAGAAGCTGCTATCACTTCCGGTTGCTTTGCTTCCAGCACTGAAGCCGCCGCAGCATAAGTTTGCACGGCCTGGTCTCGATTAGCTACCCGTTCTTGGGCCACTGCGCTAGCTTCTGCTCGATCAGTTGTGATAATGAGAGCGATGCCCAATACGAACAGTAAAGCCACCAAGCTAAACACAACCGTGATAAGCCTCTTGACAGCCCGTTTAAACCGCCCAACCGCCGATTGTGCAGCCATCATCATAACCCCTTAATCCGCATCGAAAACCACAATAATGTGGCTCAACAATGGTAAAGGGAACGACTTTAGACGCCAAACAAAACCAAAGATGGCGTCATCGGCTAGTCGTATTAACTGGCCCGCTTCGCAAATAGCTAAAACGCGGGCCGATTAATTTTGGTTGAAGAGGGGGGTGTTTAGCGCCGCTATTAAAGATAGCAGGCGTTGGGAGTCGGAGAGGTCTTCGATGAGAATCGGTTTGCCCGAAGCATCGGCCAACGGCACTCGCCAGTTGGGATACTCTTGATCAGTGCCCGGCTGGTTCTGCGCCCGGCGCTCGCCCACTGCATCAACCAGTTGCACGCCCAGCAAAGCCGCTGGGGTCAAACGCAAGTATTTGTGCATAGCTTCCACAATTTCGCGTTCGGACGGATTCTCGCCGACCAATCCGCGCGACCGCAGTGCCCGGACAAACTTGTCCCGTTCTTCTTGGGCCTGGGCACGCACTACTTCAACCGGCTCAATTAGCAAGTCAAGAGATTCGCGCAGGTCAACGTGCTCTCCGGCTAAGTAGCCGGCCGTTGGCGGTAGATCATGAGTGCCCACCGATGCCATAGTCAAGTGACGATAACGCTCCGGCGGCAGCGGGTTGCCATCATCGCCCAACTCAAACCACTCAACCGAAGTGCCCAGCACGCCTCGGTCGGCTAGGTAATCCCGCACCCAAGTCTCAAAAGTGCCTAGGTCTTCCCCAACCAGGATGGCCCCGGCACGGTGAGCTTCCAGGCACATGATGCCGATTAAAGCATCGTGATTATAGGTGACGTATGCCCCATCGGCGGCGCTGTGATCAGCCGGAATCCACCATAATCGGAATAAACCGAGGATGTGATCCACCCGGACGGCCCCAGCGGAGCGGAAAACCGTGCGCAGCATCTCCCGGTAAGGCAGGTAACCGGCTCGCTCTAAAGCCCGTGGGTTCCACGGCGGCTGCGACCAGTTTTGGCCCTGCTGGTTATACATGTCCGGCGGAGCGCCGACCGAAGCCTGATGAGCCAGGTAGCGCTCATTCGCCCAAGCATCGGCCCCTTCTGGATGCACACCCACGGCCAAGTCATGCATGATGCCGATTTTCATCCCGGCTTCTTTGGCAACCCGTTGCGCAGTAGCTTTTTGCTCATCGGCAATCCACTGCAACCAGGTGAAAAACTCAACCCGGTCGTACAACTTCTCGCGCATCGCAATCACATCGGGCGAACGCGGATCGGCATACTCGGGCGGGAACTTCTCTCCATCTAAATGCTCGTAAATTGCGCACCATGTGGCGAAATCCATCAACCCTTGACCCTGCTCAGCCAAGAATTGCTCGAAAGCGGCTTGGCGTCCAGCTCGCCGAGTCCCTCGGAACACAATTTCCAAGGCTTGCTTTTTTGCCGCCCAGACCGCGTCTCGGTCAATCAACTGATCGGTGGTATTCAAGGCCCGCACCGGCCCAGCGAACTCTTCGAGTTTTGCACGGTCTTTGGCCGGGAGATAGGCAGTTTCCGGAATGTCTTCCACCCGGATGTAAATGGGATTGAGGAAGCGTCGCGAGGAAGGCAGGTACGGCGAAGGCGTCATCTTGCCCACCGGTTCAGCTGCGCCCAGCGGATTTACTGCCACAAAGTCGGCTCCGCCGCGCCGAGCCATCACATAGGCTACATCGGCCAGATCAGCCAGGTCGCCTAAGCCCCACGATGACCTAGAGCGCATGGAGTACAACTGGGTCATCAGGCCCCAAACCTGATGGGCCTCTACAGCGGCGGGTAATTCCAGCCGACGCGGGGCCACTACCAGGATGGATCGGGCAGTCTTCCCGCCGGACTCAGCGTGGATAACGTGATAACCCAATGGTAAATCCGAAGGGATGGAGAACGTTGCCCGCCCGATCCGGCGCCCGTCAATCTCGCGCGGCTCGTAATAATAGTTGAGCTGCTCCATTTTGCGGCTCTCGCGCTGAGCACGCGGCGGCGGCGGAGTTTCAGCGGCAAACAGTTCAACCCATATGTTGACGCTCGCCCCATCGTTAACGTGGACCGGAATGCTGGTCTCGTCGCCCTGCCGAACCACTACGGTCGGCGGTAAAAAGTTGCGCCACTCTGCATCGCGGGAGGCGTATAGCGAGCTGCGAATTTCGGCTTCATCTTGCGCCGAAACCCCCAAGGCCCCCAAAACTTGGGCCAGAGTCTCGGCCGAGACCTCATGCAGATTCCCATCGAATCCGAAGTAGTCAGTCTTGACGCCGTTAAGACTCGCTAGTTCCAATAGCTCATCAGACCGTGCAATCACACCCGAATCATGCCACTAACTGTCCCTGCCTACCAGTATATTGGCGGTGTGCTGCTGGTGTTTAACTGGGACTGGGTGTTACGCGACCTCGACTGGGGTCAATTGTGGCGCTCATTTAACTGGGATTGGTTCGTAACTTGGCCACTCCACTTAGCTGCGATCATCGTCGGTGGCCTAGTTACTTTGGCGGTGATTCGGCGGATTATCTCGGTGCTGACTGAGCGGATCGCTACTGGTTACTACCGCGCCTATGCCGATGCGCTAGATGAGCAACTGGACGATGTCAACGGCGCTCATGTGGCCGCCGCCGCCGCGGGAGTCGAAACCGCAGTTATTGCTCGGATTAAGCCTCGCCGCCGCTCCATATTCACCTCAGACGGTGCCTTTAGTTCCGTAGCCGAAGTGGCTGGCCTGGGCAATGATCTCAGCCCGGAAAGTCAAGCCCGCCGCGCCCAACGTGCCCGCACGGTTGGGTCCGTTTTACGCTCAGCAGCAAACATCATCGTGGGCATCATCATGGCTTTGATGATTCTTTCCCTGTTCGGCGCCAACGAAATTGTCACGCCCATATTGGCTTCGGCTGGGGTGCTAGGTGTGGCTGTCGGCTTCGGCGCGCAATCCTTGGTACGCGACTTCCTTTCGGGCATATTCATCCTGATTGAAGACCAATTCGGCGTCGGCGACATCGTGGATTTGGGCGCTGGGGTGACTGGAAAAGTCGAAAAGATGGACTTGCGGCTCACCCATGTCCGGGCCTTCGACGGCACGCTTTGGCATGTCCGCAATGGCGAGATTCTGCGCGCCGGGAACCGTTCGCAGCAATGGTCCCGGGCAGTGGCCGAAGTGCGCGTGCCGGTCGGGTCGGATCGCGATGCCGTGCGCGCCGCGTTAGGCCGCGCAATCGACGAGGTGGCATCGGACATGGACTTCGCCCCGATGCTGTTGGAAACCCCCTCGGTGCGTGGCGTAGATCGGATTACCGATGGTTACTACTACTTCACAGTGCACGGCCGTGTGCGCCCTGGTACGCAATTCGACGTGATGCGGGCGTTGCTCGACGCTTCGCATCAGGAGTTGGTGCGCGCCGGGTTGATTGGGCCGCATACTGCCCGTGCCGTGCCCGACGAGTAAATCAGAGCTCCCAATGCGTAACTAAATCTCAGTCAACTCCCCCTCAATATTCATCTCATCTAAGTTGACATCTTCAACTTTATGCTTCGGGGTATGCTTGACAAACTTAAATATCAAGATAAGGGCAATTATCCCAATCAGGGTACTTAAATAGAATGTGGCATGAATACCAGCGAGTTGAGCGGCAGTATCGTCACGGTAGGTCGGCAAAAATGGCAAGGTAGTTGCGGTAACGAAGGTCATCAACGTAACCATTAAAGCTGTCCCAAAGGTACTGGCAACTTGACGCATAGTATTGGAAACCGCATTACCATGATTTAGGGATTGGTCAGTCAAAGTTGAAATTGACCAGAGGTTCATTGGTGGATTGGTAAGCATTAGCCCGATGTACCGGATGCAATAAATTACTATCAGCATCGCAACTGGAGTAGCCATCCCCCATAAAATCATCCCGGCGGAACCAATTATTACTAAAGTTATACCTATTAATGCTAATGGCCGGGTGCCAATCCGATCAGCTAACCTACCTGCGAATAACCCGGTTACTGCACCGAGAATTGCCCCAGGCATCATCACCATGCCCGAGATAGTGGCTGAGAGGCCTCTCACTTGTTGCACATACATCGGCAGCGTGATTGCTGCTGCAGTTAGCGAAGCCGAAATCAGCATCAGTACGATGACCCCGATCCGGAAGTGATTATCGCCTAATACCCTAATTTGCAAGAACGGCTGGGCCATCTTGAACTGGCGTTTTGCAAAAAGATAAAGCACCACGGCACCGATAACTAGAGTCAATACACCGATCAATACATGGTAGCCAATCATGGAGAAGCCATAAAGCAAACTAAATAGCCCCACGGTACACAGTAATACCGATAACTTATCTAGCGATACATCCTTAACTTGCGAACTGTCCTCCATAAACAAGGCAGCTACCACAATTAAAATAGCCGCTAAAATCGCCATAACCAAAAAATTGAAATGCCAACCAACCCGGTCTGTTAAAATACCGGAAATTGCCGGGCCGATTGCGGGACCAAACATAATCACAAAGCTAAATAACCCCATCGCAAAACCGCGCCTCGCTAATGGGAATAATAGCAATAACGTAGTCATGGACAGCGGAATCATTATCCCCGCACAAATCGCCTGTAAAAATCGGCCGATTAGCAGCACGATGAAGGTTGGCCCCCAAGCGGCTAACAAACTACCAATCACAAATAACGCGAAAGCCCCCAAAAACAGCAACTTCGACTTGAACTTATCCATCAAGAAAGCCGAAATTGCAACTGTAATAGCATTAATTAAAGTGAAGCCGGAAACTAACCACTGCACCGTATTGGCTGATACATTTAAATCCTCCATAATCGCAGGTAACGCCGGATTCATTTGGGTTTGATTTAATACGGATAAAAAGGCACCAAAAATCATTACCCCAATGGTGATTTTATCCGCCCTGGACATAGCGCCGTCGGTTGCGGAGGGCGCAGCGGCCCGTCTCGAAACCACGGCCAGCTCTACTCAAACTCGGTAGCGATAGCAAACCCGATCTCAGCGTCTTCGGGGTGGCCAACTGGCGCATCCTCGGCCGGGGTGAGCTTGCCGATAATATCGTTCAGCTCGGCAACCAATTGGTCGGCTGCCGGCCCGACCACCAACTGCACCTCTTTACCGGTGTGAATCACGCTTTTCGAGCCCAGCGCCTTTAAGGCATCGTCGCTCACTGCTTCCACCGAGTTGACCCGCACCCGCACCCGCGTGATGCACGATTCCAGCTCGCTAACGTTTCCGGGCCCTCCGAGCGCAGCTAACACCGCCGTTGCGTCATACATAACCTAAGACTATGTCATTTTGGGCGATTTGCTTCGTTATCGCACCCGCTCATGGGCCATATGCCCACTTCGCTCATGCTCTGCCTGGCAACTCATCCCAAACTGACACAGTCTTACCGCTCGGTCTAGTCTCGCGTTAACTTTCTATATGTAACTCGATGCGGGCGCGCCGCATCGGCACCTAAGCGCTCCACCTTGTTGGCCTCGTATGACTCGAAGTTTCCCTCAAACCAATACCAGTTGGACGGGTTCTCATCGGTCCCCTCCCAGGCCAAGATGTGGGTGGCAACCCGGTCCAGGAACCAGCGGTCGTGGCTAATTACCACCGCACAGCCAGGGAATTCCAGCAGCGCATTTTCCAAGGAACCGAGGGTTTCGACATCCAAGTCGTTAGTCGGTTCGTCCAGCAGCAGCAGGTTGCCGCCCTCTTTGAGGGTCAGGGCCAAGTTGAGGCGATTGCGCTCGCCGCCCGATAACACCCCGGCCTTTTTCTGCTGGTCCGGGCCTTTAAATCCGAACGATGCCACATAGGCCCGGGACGGGATTTCCACATTGCCGACTTTGATAAAGTCGTGGCCCCCGGAAACAACTTCCCACAGAGTTTTGTTGGGGTCAATGTTGCCGCGGCTTTGATCTACATAGCTAATCTTGACGGTTTCACCGATTTTCAAGTCGCCATCGTCCAGCGGCTCTAGGCCCACAATGGTTTTGAACAGAGTAGTTTTACCAACCCCGTTAGGCCCGATGATGCCGACGATGCCGTTGCGTGGCAGCGTGAAGGAAAGGCCATCAATCAGGATGCGGTCGCCAAAACCTTTTTCTAAATCGTCGGCCTCTAACACCAAGCTACCCAAACGCGGGCCGGCCGGAATTTGAATTTCCTCGAAATCTAGTTTTCTAGTCCGCTCGGCCTCAGTAGCCATTTTCTCGTAGTTTTCCAAACGAGCTTTCGACTTAGCTTGGCGGCCTTTGGGATTAGAACGCACCCATTCCAATTCTTCTTTCAACCGCTTTGCTAATTTGGCATCTTTCTTGCCTTGGACTTGCAAACGTTGTTGCTTTTTCTCCAAATAAGTAGAGTAATTGCCTTCATATGGGTATAAGCGACCGCGGTCAACTTCACAAATCCACTCAGCCACATTATCCAAGAAGTAACGGTCGTGGGTAACAGCTAGTACCGCGCCGGGATAAGTTTCCAAATGCTGTTCTAGCCACTGTACTGATTCGGCATCCAGGTGGTTAGTCGGCTCGTCAAGCAGCAGTAGGTCTGGCTTTTCCAGCAGCAACTTACACAGTGCCACCCGGCGGCGCTCCCCCCCGGAAAGCACACTGACCGGCGAATCTGCAGGCGGGCAGCGCAGTGCATCCATCGCCAATTCCAGTTGGGCATCTAAATCCCAGGCGTCAGCGTGGTCAATCTCCTCTTGGAGTTTGCCCATTTCTTCAAGCAAGGCATCGAAGTCAGCATCTGGCTCTGCCATTAAGGCCGAGATTTCATTGAACCGGTCTAGCTTCGCTTTAGTATCGGCTACGGCTTCTTCGATATTTCCTAATACGGTTTTGGATTCATCTAGCGGTGGCTCTTGTTGCAAAATGCCTACGGTATAACCGGGTGATAATCGAGCTTCGCCATTAGAAGGGGTATCCAGCCCGGCCATGATTTTCAAGATGGTGGATTTACCAGCACCGTTAGGGCCGACCACGCCAATCTTTGCACCTGGGAAAAAGTTAAGCGAAACATCGTCGAGAATGAGTTTATCCCCAACAGTTTTGCGCGCTTTGTACATCGTGTAGATGAATTCGGCCACGGTTATTCCAATTCTATTAAAGCTTATTTGCGCAAGACATAATCCGGCGGTTTTACCGCAGGCAACCATACCCGAAGCTAGGCAACATAAGCAAAAAGGGCCGCCCGGAGGACGGCCCTAATTGGCGTGAGTTTGGACTAAACCCACCAAAGGTTCGACAACACCGGAATACCGTAGCCGGGTGCCCGGTGCAAGAAGAACCAAGAAACAATACCGAGTACCACTGAGAGGACCGAAACCCACAAAGCAGCCTTAGCTAAGCGCTCTCCAGGCCAGCCGAACCGGCGCGACCTCCCCAAAGACAACAGCCCCAAAATAAAGCCTAGAATCGGGAAGAAGAATGACAACACCAACCCGGCGATGGCTTCATCGCGGCCCGGATTATGCCAAACCCCACCTGCTCGGTAATTGGTGGGTTGCACCACCGGATGGTCGTAACGTTCATAAGCCATGTTGGGAGCTTACGCCGCAACCAGTTCATCCTCCAAGCTTTCCAGGCTGTTTCCTACCCATTCCTCAGACACGTCCACATTCCCATCGGGCAACGGCTCATTTGCTGCTGCCGCCCGGAGCCAATGCGGAGCATCGCTCGGATCGGGCAAATCTCGATCAGTGCGGAAGTACCGGGCCGCACCGCGGGACAGGTCTATGGCCACTACCGCATTCTCGATGGTCAACCCCACCCGATGCTCAGTGATCACCTCCCCCGACTCTCCCGCTTTAGTAACCACATAGGGTTCGGCGGACAATCGCCCGGCCACTACCACGGGGATGCCTTTCCGAATCGAATCCATCACATTTTGGGCTTTACTGCCCCAAACCTTTACGGTGAACCACATGGTGGGCCCATCCATCCATTGACCCGATTCGGTATCGCGCCAACTTCGCGTGGAACCTACCCGGAATTGCGTCCACGATAAATCCGATTTGGACTTTTTGAGAATTGGGTCGTTTCCCACATAACCGATCACAGTTACATTTACGTCTGCCACTTTCAGCTCCTGAATGTCAATTAATTACCAAGCCAGCCGGCCGGCGGGCTCTAGGAGCTAGTTTGTAGGGCGCGGTTTAAATCCGGTGATGCGTTATCCACAGTTTCAGAGGTAAACCGCTAAAACCGATGCCTGTGCGCAGCGTCGCAGCTTAGAAAACACTGGGGATTAAGCACCGCGCATAATCCAAGATTGTCCCTAAAACAGGCCAGCACTGAAACAGGCCAGCACGATGGCATCGGGCCGTAGAAAACTAAAACCGAGCCGACTAATTAGTCGGTCAGCGAATCCAAGCTGAGTTGGCTCAGCAAAGGCATTTCTTCGGAAACTTCGGTGATCGGGCGCCCAAAACCATGCGTGATGGCTGCGCGCAATTCCTGCCGCACGCACCCCGCAACGGTAAGCGCCCGCCGCGACCGGAAACGTTCCCGCCCGATCGCAGAAATCAACCCCAACACTGCGGCAGTTATCGGGAAAAACTCGGCCGCAATAATAAAGGCGTGAGTTGGCGCTGTACCGAAGGGCTCCACGATGGCCAAAACCACTGCGGCGACCGTTAATAAAGCTAATGCCGTGGCGAAACAGCGCGTAGCCCGGATCCAAAGCGGAGTTTTAATCGCAAAGCGCACTTGGTCCAGATGCGATATTAGAGCCAAATAGAAGTTCTCGGCCGAAGCTACCCGAGCCTTAATAACCGGGCGCCAATCATTGGGGAAATAATCATAGGCGCGGGTCAACCAGTCATTGCGCAACTCGGAAACCACGCGTGGGTCAACCAGACTAATATCGGGGTCTGGCTCTTCAAACTCGTCAAGTTCGCTAATCACCAAGCGCATCCCCAGCGCGGTAGTCAACTCGGCGAGCGCAGTGTTGGTGAAGGCGGTCTCATTCCACGTCTTTGACCGATGCCAGCAATTTGAGTTATCCCAAACCATCTGCCTCACCTCTTCGCCCTGGTCGATGCGATATATCTCGGCGGAATATACCGAAAGTTGCGTGCCCCCGATAGGATTCGAACCTACGACCCACGGATTAGAAGTCCGTCGCTCTATCCACTGAGCTACAGGGGCAACTTGCCACGAAAGGCTGAGCTTCCGCAAGGCTTCCGCGAGACCAAAGGTCTGCGCAAAATGGTATCGCAATCAACTTGATAATCATGACATTGTTGCGCGAAAACGTACGATGCGCACAATAGCGGCTAACGTATGCGGAGTGGCGGAAAAAGCATCAAGCGGTCGGATCGTCTGGGCAGATTGCGAAATGACCGGCTTGGACCCGGATAAAGATGCCCTCATTGAAGTGGCGGTAATTGTCACCGATGAAGATTTAAATGTTTTAGATGGCGGTATTGACGTGCTTATCACTCCGCCTAAAGCAGCATTAGACCAGATGAATGACTTTGTGCGGGACATGCACACCAAATCGGGTTTACTTGAAGAAATCAAAGCCGGCGGAATAACGATGGAAGCGGCCACTAAAGCCATCGTAGACTACGTAAAGGCATGGGTGCCCGATGCAGGCGATGCTCCCTTGGCCGGCAATTCAATCGGAGTTGATAAAACCTTCCTCACTAAAAACATGCCCGAGTTGATTGATCATTTACATTATCGAATTATTGATGTTTCCACGTTAAAAGAATTGGCTCGGCGCTGGTACGACCGAGTGTGGCAGTGTGCTCCCGGTAAAGCCCAAGGCCACCGCGCGCTGCAAGACATCACCGAATCTATCAATGAACTGCGCTATTACCGCGCCGCAATGTTAGTTCCAACACCAGGCCCATCGTCCGCCGAACTAAAGCGCATGGCCGCTAAGGTGATAGAAACATCGGAAGGTGGCGCAAATGCATTATATTGAACCGGCTGGGCTGATAACGGCGCTGCCTGCGGTGGGGTTGGCGCGGTGGCAATTCGCGATCACTACCCTGTACCACTTTATTTTTGTGCCGCTGACCATTGGGTTGGCTCCAATCGTGGCTGGGTTCCAAACCGCTTGGTATGTCACGCGCAATGAACGCTGGCTGCGGCTCACCAAGTTTTTCGGCAAGTTGTTTTTGATTAACTTTGCCATTGGGGTGGTTACTGGCATCGTGCAAGAATTCCAGTTCGGGATGAACTGGAGCGAATACTCTCGCTATGTCGGGGATGTTTTTGGGGCGCCGTTGGCAATGGAGGCGCTCGGTGCTTTCTTTGTTGAGTCCACGTTCTTAGGCTTATGGATTTTCGGCTGGGACCGATTGCCCAAAAAAATTCATCTGGCAACAATCTGGTTGGCTGCGATTGCGGTAAATGTTTCCGCCTTCTTCATCATGGCCGCTAACTCCTGGATGCAAAACCCGGTTGGCACCGTATTCAACCCCGCTTCGGGCCGCGCCGAACTAACCTCCATCGGGGCGTTATTCACCAATCCGGTATTTATATGGGCGTTCCCACACACCATTACCGCGTCTTTCGTGGTGGCAGGTGGGTTTGTGTTAGCCATCGCCGTCTGGTGGATGGTGCGGTTGACCAGAACCGACGATGCCGATGCCATCGCTTTGGCACACGATACCTACCGTCCGGCGGTCGTGGTCAGCTCGATCATCCTATTAGTATCCGGAGCCTTACTAATTTTCTCCGGCGATAACTTAGGCCGAGTTTTATACCAAGTGCAACCAGCCAAAATGTCAGCAGCCGAAGGGCTATGCGACGGGCGCGAGGCCGTACCGTTCACTCCGATCGCATTTGGCCGCCCCGGCGCTACTTGCGAAGAGCTAATCCGGCCCATCGAAATCCCCGGCGCGGCTTCCTTCTTGGCCACCAGGCATTTCACCGGGCCGTTCTCGGCACTGCCTGGAGTTAACGATGTCACTCGGGACTGGCAGAACGCCGGCCTCAACTACAACAATTACGATTCCATGCTGCCGCCCCTGCAAACCACTTTCTGGTCTTTCCGGTTAATGATTGGACTTGGTGTTTTTGCAGCCGCGCTGGCACTTTGGGCTTTGTGGGCTACCCGGCGGGGTCGGCTGAGCGATAACCGGTTACTGTCCAAGTTTGCCATGATCACCCTGCCAATGGCCTTCTTGGCCAGTCTGCTCGGCTGGGTTCTTACCGAAGTTGGCCGCCAACCGTGGATCGTCTATCCGACTACCGATAGCGCCATCGCCATGCAGACCGCATCCGGGGTTTCCAGAGTGGTGCCGGGCGGGATGGTGTTGTTCTCGATGATCGCTTTTACCCTGCTATACGGGGTACTGGCATTTGTCTGGTATCGGCTGATGCATCGTTATACCATCGCCGGGGTACCTGAGGTCCACGACGACTCCCCCGCCTCACTACGCGACGGCACCAGCCCGGCAGCGGACGTAGCCGACCAACCACTCTCCTTTGCTTATTAGGAGGCTCTGAGTGAACGTTTACTTGCTGACCAGCGAACCCGGTGTGACCGCTACCCCCGTCACCGCCGGGCCGTTGAGCATCCTGTGGTTCGGAATCATCGGAGTGTTGTGGATCGGCTATCTGGTCTTGGAAGGCTTCGATTTCGGGGTTGGCATGCTGACTTCAATCATGCCCCGAGGTTCGGCCGCCGAACGCGATACCGAGCGGCGGGTGTTGGTCAACACCATCGGCCCACACTGGGATGGCAACGAAGTTTGGCTCTTGACCGCCGGGGGTGCTACCTTTGCCGCTTTCCCGGAATGGTATGCCACGCTATTTTCCGGTTTCTATTTACCGCTACTGCTTATCCTGCTTGCGCTGATTATCCGAGGTGTCTCTTTCGAATACCGCGGCAAAATTAACAACCCCCGCTGGTCTCGCATATTCGAGTGGGGCGTAATTATCGGGTCGTGGATTCCATCGTTCTTGTGGGGCGTAGCTTTCGCCAACCTAGTCCGTGGGGTGCTGCTTGATAACAATCATCAATACATTGGCGGATTCTGGGCGCTACTGAATCCCTTTGCCCTGTTGGGCGGCTTAGCCACCACGGTGTTGTTCCTTTTGCACGGTTCGCTATTTGTTGCCTTAAAAACTTATGGCGATATCCATGAGCGCGCTTTGCGATTTGCCAAGCTGTTTGCTATCGGCTCGATTGTAATTGCGGGCGCTTGGGCAGTCTGGGCGCAACTAGCCTATTCCGGGCGTTACAGCCAGGTCTTCTATGCGCACGCCCCACGGCCCAATTACTTCACTTGGCTAGCCGTGCTGGTGGCCGCTCTTTGCTTGGTCGGGGTGCTGTTAATGGTTATGAGGCGCCGTGAAGGGGCCGCTTTTGCCTTATCGTGTGTTGCCCTTGCTGCCGTAGTTGCGTTGATATTTGGACTCATGTATCCCTACGTCATGCCGGGTCGAGCCGGTGGCCCAGGCTTAACCATTGCTGCAGCCTCGTCCACACCGTACACTCTGCGGGTCATGAGCATCGTCGCGCTCATCCTCACCCCGCTCGTAATCGCCTACCAAATTTGGTCATTCCGAGTGTTCCGGCGGCGGCTCTCCACCCGCGATATTCCGGCCCCCACTGGCCTCTCTTGGCAACGCCTGCGTGAAGCCGCGTTCTGAGCCACTCCACAGAAGTTCAGCCGGCTCGGCAGTTTTGTCCGTGAGGTTCATACAGTTGTGTTATGGCGATGATAGACCGGCGGCTCTGGCAGCGATTGGCTGCCTTACACCGGTATCTGCTGCTCACCGCCACCAATAACGCAGCCTCCGCTGGACTGATTGTTGCCCAAGCTATTTTGGTAGCAGGGCTAGTTGCTGAATTGGTAAATACTGGCCGGGTAACGCCCCCTAGGCTCCAACGAGACTTGGCAATCCTGCTTGGCATTGCGCTTGCCCGAGCTGCCTTAGCTTGGGCCCAAGATAGATATGCCAACTCAGCGGCCAACCAAGTCATTGCGGACCTGCGGCGGCAAGTCGTTTCGCAGGTGGTGGCCCTCGGCCCACGCTGGAGCGGCGGTAAACCGGAGACTGCCATTGCGGCCACCAGCGGGTTGGATGCCCTAGAACCTTACTTAATCAAATATCTGCCCGCGCTCCTCTTAACTGCGCTGGTCACCCCAGCCGCCTTGTTGGTCATTGGGGGCTTGGACTGGATTGCGCTACTAATACTGCTAATCACGCTGCCGCTGGTTCCATTGTTTATGTGGCTAATCGGCCAGATGACATCGGGCACTTCGCAACGAAGGCTCGCAGTGGTTTCGGCCCTAGGCGCCCAGGTGTTGGACTTGTTGACTGGCTTACCCACCCTGAAAGCTTTCGGTCGGGAAATCGGGCCGGGTGCGCGGGTCCGGGCGCTGGGTCACGCTTCCCGCCAAGCTGCGATGGGAACGTTGCGGGTTGCTTTTTTATCGTCAATGGTTTTGGAATTGCTGACCACTATTGCTGTGGCGATGGTTGCGGTTTCGGTGGGTTTACGGCTAGTCGTGGGCGGGATGACCCTGCGGGCGGGCTTGGCGGTAATTATGCTGGCCCCCGAAGTTTTCGCCCCATTGCGCCAAGTTGCTGCCCAGTTCCATGCTTCTACAGATGGTTTAGCCGCCTCCGAGGCTGCGTTTAAAATCCTGGACCAGCCGCTCCCATCAGGACCGAATCCTCTAATGGCCGTTAATCGCGACCCTGCGATACCGGGGCCAGCGGCGACACCGGCGGATGATACCCAGGTGGCGACCATAGAACTATGGGAGGCCAGCGTCATCGCCGGCGACCGCAGGTCTATCGCACCGGCCAACCTGAGTGCCCGGATCGCCCTCAGCCAGGCCAATGACCAAGGCAGAATCGTCGCCCTGGTCGGACCCAGCGGCTCGGGCAAATCCACCACTGCGCTGCTTATCCTTGGTTTGCTGATGCCCGATGCGGGCACTGTTACTTTAATAACTAACGATGAGACCAGTTACTCCATTCCGGAATACGGTGCGGAGAACTGGTGGCGGCAAATCACCTGGGTTCCCCAGCGCGGCTATGCCAACATGCCCGCTGCCGAACGCGGCTACGCCGACGGGCAAGGTGCCCCAGCAGGACACGCGCCCGCTGCCCAACGGGGCTACGCCGACGGGCGCAACCCTGCTCTCAGCATCGGGCAGCGACAACGGTTGGCCTTGCAAGCGGTAAACCAAGCTGGTCCAGAAAAACGCCTTTTGGTGCTAGACGAACCCACAGCGCATCTGGACTCGGTTAGTGAAGCGGAGGTACTTGACGTGCTAAGGGCTTGGCGGAATTCGGGCCGCACTGCCATCGTCATCGCGCATCGCCCGGCTTTAATTAGCTTGGCTGACCAGGTAATTGAGGTCCAATATGGGGCGACGCTATGAGATCAATCAGACGAATACTGCCCTTGCTGGATGTTGAGTGGTGGCGAGTCGGGCGGGCAGTTGCACTTGGAGTGCTGACCTTGGTCTGTGCGATCGGGTTGACCGCAGTCTCGGCCTGGCTCATCGCCCGAGCCTCGCAGATGCCGCCGATCCTGACTCTATCCGTGGCGGTAGTGGGGGTGCGCGCTTTTGGAATAGGGCGGGGGGTCGCCAGATATGCGGAGCGGCTGGCCACGCACGATACCGCGCTGCGGGGCATGGCTAACCTGCGAGCGAACTTGTATTACCGTCTAGCCGCTGCGCACACTAGCGACGGTCATACTCTCCCGCTGTTTTCGCTGCGCCGGGGCGAATTGTTGTCCCGGGGGGGGTCCGATGTGGATGAAGTCGGCAACCTAATTGTCCGCGCGTTAGTGCCCGCTGCGGTCGCGTTAATAGTGGCGGTCGGGTCATTGCTTTTGCTCGGTACGATGCTGCCGCTAGCCGGTTTGGTGCTCTGCATCGGGCTGCTTATTTCTGGTTTACTCGCTCCGTGGCTGGCTTTCCGAGCGACTGCCCGCGCAGAATCAGATCTTGCTGCAGCTCGCGCTCAGGTGAGTGCTCAAACCCTGCGGATTTTGGAAGATGGCCAACAACTCCGGGTGGCCGGGACGCTGAGCCGCGAACTTACCGCACTAACTGCGGCTGACTCTAGGCTTGCCGCTGCCACCGACACCATAGCTCGGCAACTTGGCTGGGCCCAGGCGCTTACGGTTTTCGCGCAATCCGCCACGGTCATTGCGGCCCTGGCTGCGGGAGCTCAGGCACTTGGCCCCGGCGGGTTGCTCGCTGCGCGCCCAGAGTACGCCGCAGAATTCGGGGGCGGATTATCCGGCCGAGTTTTGCTGGCTGTTATCGTCATTACTCCAATGGCAGTTTTCGAAGCCACGGCTGGGTTGCCTGCTGCAGCAATCCAACTTCGCCGTTCGGCCCAAGCCGCTCGCCGCCTTTTGGGATTACTTGATCTCGCTCCCAGTTCTCGACCGCAACTGAATTTGGGACACCTCGACTTGGAGCTTCACTCTGGGGAGACCTTGGCCGTTGTGGGGCCATCGGGCATCGGGAAAACCACGCTGTTGATGACCTTGGCTGGATTACTGCCGCCATCCAACGGGGTGACTCCCCTCCCTGAGCAGGCGTTATACATTGCTGAGGACGATCACATCTTCGCCACCTCGGTTTTGGAAAACTTGCGAGTGGCTCGCGCGGACCTAACCGACGATGAAGCCGCGGCGGCCTTAACTGCGGTCGGCCTGGCGGATTGGCTCAACACTTTGCCTTTGGGGCTCAACACCATGATTGCCTCAGATGCCACCACAATATCGGGCGGCGAACGGCGGCGCCTCCTTGCGGCCCGGGCGCTGCTCAGCCCAGCCCAAGTGCTGCTTGTTGATGAACCTGCCGAGCATCTCGACCCCGCCACTGCCGATGCCGTGGTCACAGCCCTGATTGGCCACGTTAAGGCTACTGATCGAAACCTGATCATCGCGACCCATCGCCCGGCCGAGGCTGACTTTTGCGACCGAATAGTCCGGCTTGGTCCAGAATTTGCTCCTACAACGGCCAACCGGCCCACTCTGCGATAGCTCCGCTGGCGCGCCCGGATTGAGCCAGTGGGAAAGCGGACCTTCATAGGCTAGGCTATGCTATTAGCCGCTGTTAAAATAACACCGCTATGGTGCCCGTAGTTCAGTGGCAGAACGCCTGGTTGTGGTCCAGGAGGTCGCCGGTTCAACCCCGGTCGGGCACCCCACCCCACGAGTGTTTCGCGCAACCCGCCTACCCACCAAACCGGGCGCACTTGGCCAAAAATAATCCCGCTAGCCCGTGGGGCTATACCCGAGCTGGGCAACTCGCTACTGCCCCTCCGGCGCGCGCGTAGCATCCCAGCCCGGCGTTACCTGACCGTTACGGGAGAGTCCGCCTTACGACATGTCGCAGAGAGACGCGCGTCCGCAGTTCGATGCACACCGATGCCGATGCGGCCCCATCACTAACCTGTTTAGCGAGAGTTGAATTCAGACTCGATACAGCGATGACAGGGAGATACGATGCAGCGACTTACAAAGGCCGCGCTAGCAACTGGAGCCGCAGCGGTTCTGTTGATGGGCGGCGCGGGCACGATGGCCTACTGGACTGGCCAAGGCACAGTCAACAACCCAACCGCGTTATCGGCCGGCACCTTCAGCGTTGACGAAACTCAAAGCAACTGCGGGCCGTGGAAAGACGCCAACGGAGTAAACGTTGCCCTGGTTGTCCCCGGCGACACTGTCAATATAACCTGCAACTTCACGCTAAACGTCACCGGCGACCACGTTGCCCTTGGCGGCGCACAGGTCAGCACCCTAGCTTGGCAAACGGGGTCCGTTCTGGCCCCGGTACTGCTCAGCCCCACAGTCACCGGCATCCAGGTGGTTACTACCGGTGGAGCCGGACAGTCTGTGGTTCCTGACTCATCTACCGGTCTGATCTCCCCGGCGCTAGATGTGCATACCGGCGCCACGGTCAATGTCACTGTCAGCGTGCAGTTCCCCTATGGCAACGCCAGTAATAACACCACGCAGGGTTCGACTGCGCAACTCAGTGCGATCACGGTCACGCTGATCCAAGGTAACACCACGATGTCTACTCCGGCCCCGTCTACTCCGGCCCCGTAGAGTTATGCGTAATTTCCTAAAGTTCCTGAGCCAAGCGCTGGCATCGTTCATTCTGATTGTCGGCGCATTGGTACTGCTCGGTGGCGTGCTCATCCCGCAACTAACCGGCGCCACCACCTACGCCGTGCTCGCAAATTCGATGGCGCCGCGCTATCCCATCGGCACCTTGATGGTAACGCGACCGTCAGACACCATCGCCATCGGCGATGTAATCACCTATCAGCTCACCCCCGAAGATCCCACCGTGGTTACCCACCGGGTAATCGGCGTTGGCTCCACGATGCTGGGCGAGCCGAGGTTTTTAACCCAGGGCGATGCCAACGATGCACCCGATCCGTTCAAGGTAATGCCAGAGCAGATCCACGGGAAACTCTGGTACGCGATCCCTTACGCCGGATTTTTAGTGATTGCTATGGATGGGTGGCGAGAATACGCCAAACTCGGTGCAGCCGGGCTGCTGGCGATTTACGCACTTTGGCAGGTCGGTCGCACCATCCAGGAGAAGGCAAAGGCTAAGAAACAATTGTCCTCGGCGCCGGCTAAGCTAGAGGCGGCGATAGTAGAGACAACTGCCCCAACCGCCGCAGCGCCGGTACTTAACGAATACATCGCGCCGATCGCGGTGCCCGTTGAGGCACCGGTGCCAACATTCACCGCGCCAGCCAACCGCCAGCCGCATCAAGCCAAGTGGGAGGCCTTGGAGAATGAGGTCGAGCAAGCCTTAGCTCAACTTTCCCCACGTTCAGCGTTCCAACCGACGATGACCAGGGCAGAACGCAGGCGGCTAGCAAGCCAGTCGGCACCGAATAATCCAGAGTATTCACTCGTCAGCTAACCAGGAAATCAAGCAGGTTCATAAGTGCAAATCCGGACCAGGCGATACACGCGCGGGCATCAGGCTCGCGCGTGTATCGCCATGTTCAGAATCACAACCTGCGCGGCTACCAGCACCGCAATCGGCACCCTGATCGCCATCGCGCTCGGCATCGCCAGTGCTACACCCGCGAGCGCCGACCCGCCTCCCCCAGGGGCAATCGAACTTAGCGTGGACGGCGTGCATTGGGCCAACCCCCTAACCGACTCGATATTCCCGTCCGGGCTGACCTGGGTCCCCGGCGACTCGCTGACCGGCGCAGTGTGGGTTCGAACCACTTGCGCTGCGGCATCGGGTTTAGCCACTTGGCAACTAGACCCCGATGATCCGCCGTTCTGGGCCGAGGACTTAGAAGTTCGTACCAAAGCAACCGGGCAACAGTGGAGCAAAAAACATGCCTTCTCCGACTGTGAAGCGACTACCGAATTCACGGTAAAGGCCGGAGCTCCGGTAAAGCTAGAACTAGAAATCACTTTCCCTTATGGGGATGCCACAACTATCTCTGGCAACGAAACCCAGGCCCGCCTGGTAGAAATCGAAGGCGCCGCGATCACTTTAGGCTGCGACGGCGCCACTACCACCAAACCAGCTATCCGCGAGTGCCTACCCGCTGGTCAGAAGCACAAGTCAGGAATGCCCGATGGTAGACAAGGCGGGGGGGATTCGGCATCGGGCATTTTGGCCTACCGGCGGGCCACCCAAGGTATGTCTCGTAGTGGCGTCGAAACTCTGCGCACCGTTTTGGCATCGTCGTTACTGGCAACATCCGGCATCTGGGCACTTTCCAAAGTAAGGCATCGTCGGCCCGGAAAATTTCGGATTGGGGGTTCGGATGCCTAAAAACGCCCGGCCCCACAGCTCACTCTCCGCCCGATGGCTCCGGCGGGGCTTTCTTGCTTTTTCTCTGGCCCTCGGTTTGGTGCTCGGTGGCGGCATCTCGTGGGCATACTGGACCATCACGGCGACCGCCCCGGTACCAACTCCCTTGCAAGCTGGCGGGATCGACCTGACCGTTACCGATGCCGCCGGGAACCAAGGCCTGGCTGGCGCAAACGGGAGCTTTACCTGGGCCCCGGCCGCCATTTCCAACATGTACCCCGGCGAGACTTTTGCCCAGACTTTAACCATCAAAAACAGCAGCCAAGGCAATGCCAGCCTGGATGTGACGATTGATTCGTTCACTGCCAACACCTCAGCCTTTGTCAGCGCAGACGGCACTACCAACTACCTCACAGTAACCGCCTATGCCCTAGGCAGCACCGGGACCACTAGCGGACTGATCGGCGCACGCGGCGGCCCGGCCGGCAGTTGCAGTGGCTCGCCTATCGCCCTTCCGGCAACTACTACCTTGGCTGCTCCGGGGGCTAGCACCACCATCTGTGTGCAGGCCACGCTCAGCTCTGCGATCCCGGCCCCGGTTAGCGGCTCAGCATCATTCACGCTTTCGCTTTCGGCTCGCCAAACTCCAATTCCCGGCTCAAACTGAGGAACTTCAATGTCCCATCTAATCAATTTCCGGATCGCAGCAATCACGGCACTCACCATGTTGGGTTTCGCGGTGGGCGGAGTGTCCTATGCGTATTGGACCGACGGTGGCGGCACGGTATCCAGCGGCAATTTCACTACTGCGCCGAGTGTGCCCACCCCTAACCTGTCTTGTGGCGTCGGGCAGATTGATGGAGTCACCGCTGGTAAAAACCATGTAGCTACCTGGTCAATGCCCGCTGGCTACCAAGCCACCTCGTACCGAGTCTGGATGACATATTCGGTGCAAGGTAACTGGCAGGCAAATGCTGGTAATCCGGTGGCAACTATTTGGGCCGCTAATAATTCATCGGGCACTTGGTATTGGCCCACACCTCAAAACGGGGGCAGCGCGGCCATAGTTGACCCATTAGGGTTGAGCACACTCACTACCGACACCAGCGCTGCGTGGGGTATGACTTACACCGGTACCGGCATTTATGCGGCGCAGAATAACAGCGGCACCCTTTATGTCGCCGCCCGGATCGGGCTTTGGGAATCCGCACCTGCCCAAGCCACTTGGCATATCAATTTCCCAGGTACTCTTATCAGTATTGGCGGTTCCGGGGGTGGCACTCCGCATGTAGATTGCACCTCACCTAACGGCGGGACTATCTCTAATTAATTTGCGATTCACCTCTCCAACCATCCCGGCTCTACCGCAAAATCGGCGTCAAGAGGGATAGGGTTACCTTGTGGGCAGCGAGATTAGCGAGGGGTCTGGAGTACTGGCGCGGGTGTTGCGCGGTGGCATCGTCGAATCCGTGCATTTTGGGTATTTGGTTATTTTGGCACGCGATGGCAGCGTTTTATTTTCGATCGGAAATCCCGCGGTCTCGATTTTTGCCCGATCCTCATTGAAGCCCCTGCAACTTTTAGCTAGCCTGCGCAGCGGTTTTTCGCCGCACGATGACGCCGAGTTAGCCGTGGCTGCATCGTCCCATAGTGGCGAGCCGATGCATCTGGCGGCGGTGCGGCAAATCTTGGCCAATGCAAACCTTTACGAATCCGACTTGCAGAACACTCCCGCGCTCCCGCTTGATAACGAGGCAGCTTTTGAGTGGCGATTAAGTGGACATGGGCCAGAATCACTGACCCAAAACTGCTCTGGCAAACATGCGGCCATGCTCAGCGCCTGTGCGGCCTCCGGTTGGGACACTGAGGCTTACCTAGACCGGGACCATCCGCTGCAACTTGCCGTGCGCAAAACCATAGCTGAGTTAACTGAGGACGTTAATCCGCCAAGTGTTACGGTGGACGGCTGCGGTGCCCCGCTTTTTTCGACCTCATTAGTTGGGTTGGCGCGCGCTTTCAGCAAACTCGCCACCGCAGCATCGGGCACCCCTGAAGCACGCATCGCCGCTGCTTTGCGCGAGCACCCTGAATTGGTAGGCGGTACCGGCCGCGATGTCACGTTGGCCATGCAAGCTGTACCCGGCCTCATCTGCAAAGACGGGGCAGAGGGGGTTTACGCGGGCGCGCTGCCCAACGGTACTGCTTTCGCTTTCAAAGTATTGGACGGCAGCGGGCGGCCTCGCCCCGCCATTCTGGCTCGAGTACTTGAACTTGCCGGGGCTGGCCAGCTTCCCGGCGTTAACATCATCGCGCTAAACGAACTAGGTACTGTTCCCGTTTTGGGGCACGGCCAGCCGGTCGGTGCGGTCGAACCTGCTTTCTAACCCCCTCGCTGCTGTAGTTCAAGAGGAAGCACGGTTGATTGACTGCGCGATGATATGCGGCCCGGTAACCATCGCACGCCGCCACGGTGCCACCCCATCTATCTCCATTTGCAGCGAGAAACTCAATATGGTTCGGATAAGTACGATAATTGAAAGCACCAACACATCGTTTAACGTTGGGTTTCCGGCCACTGTTTTCACCAAATCTGCGGCCACTAGGATTTCCAACCCCAGCAGAATAACCCCGCCAAAACTTTCCCGGATCATGCGGAATGCTTCACTGAAACTGCGGGTGCGTATCCAGGTTGTCAATGACAATACCGAGGCGACGATGAAGCCGGCGGCAATCGCCAGCACCCCCACTACTTCGAAGGCGCTGTACACGATGTGAAACAGTGGCTCCACGTACATAACTGTATCGTTTCACGATCAACCGCATCTCGCACACATTTAAGGCACCGGCGCTGTAGCTTTCCGCCTTTGATGAGTAGTTTTGAAGGGGGCTAATCTAAGTATTCGGGTGCAGGCTCTAATCCGAAGAATTCCTCTAGCGTGTAGTAACCCGTAGCGCGCATTGAGTCAACCGCAGCTTGCCCGATCCACCTTAAATGCCAAGGCTCGTATGCGAATCCGGTAATTGGCTCGCTACCGTCAAAATACCGCACGATGAACCCAAATCGAGTCGCATGCTCGCCAAGCCAGGTAGCGTGGGGCGTCGCTGCGAAACAATTAAATGCCTGGCAGGAGTGATTTCCGATGGCTGGAAATAAATCGACCGCCAACCCGGTCTGATGCTCACTATGGCCTTGGCGAGCACTCCATCTTAGTGCTTCGGGAATTCCCAGTCGCTGGATCGCGTTGGCATGCACAACTCTTTGCCGTTGATAACTGCGGTAGCCGCTGACCACTCGCATCGGCACGCCATCGGATTCGGCGGCTGCAAGCATCTCCATCAAATCGGCAAAAATTCGCTCACTAACTAAGCTACCGCCTGGTACTTCCACTAAATCAATCGGCGAGTAATCACTTGGAATAATACGGTTGCGCTTATTGATGACAGTTATATTCCCATTCAACTCCATACTTGAAGGGTAATCTCGATTGAAACCCAAGTTGTATGCCCGCAAAGAATACGGAAGAGAAGCCAAGTCCATTCCCATAAACAATCCATGCTCCACTTGAAGCACTTGCAGACAAGTATCAATTGAGGGGTAAACGTCGAAATCCTCTAGGAAAGGGAGTTGCGGATTAGCCGGATTCTGCAGCACATATTCGATAAATTCATCGCAAGGGTCAGGTGGACTCAATTCCACATCCTGATTTACGATTTCGGAGAGATCACCGACCTGCTCAGTATCTGTTCCGTTTGCTAGCGAATAAGCGGTTAGCGGATAATCAGTAGCTCCAGTTTCGGAAGCACAAGCGCTGAGCAGCAGCGTGGCGACGATGGCACCTGCCGCAAGCGCGAAGCGATTTCGGGTTAACATGTGGGTTGATCCTCTATCCAATGGGTGAAGTGCAATAGGCAAACCAAGTTTCCGTTCGGTAGGTATGCCACTCCAAGCCCGGCCTAAACGGTGGGTCAGTTACGCCTTTGCAAATTGGGTGCGGCGTAGCTAGCAGATAAAGCTAGTAAGCCCGATGATGAAACACCAAAGTGAGAGCTGTTCTGGAGTGTTCGAGGTTGTTCCGAATTGTTCTAAATCGGGTTTGACCTCGGATTACCCTGCTTTCGAATATTGGTTCAGTGAGAGCTATGTGGCGGTATACTGGGTGCCAGTTTTGCGCATTATGCTTGGTAGCTCATCGGTAACATAGTTAATCAATGTCGCCAAAGCAGAGCTCCTACAAGTGCATGGACCCGTAGGCGACGCAATCTAGTACTATGGTGCTAGAATGAGCAGATGGACTCAATCCCGATGACGACCCTCAATCAGCGGCCAAGCGAGGTAATCCGCATGGTTGATTCTGGCCACACAGTTCAGCTCACGCGACGGGGAGTACCAGTCGCGCGAATAATACCAGAACCTAAAACTTCAGAACCTCTGAGCAAACTGGTAGCAACTGGAACGCTGCAATTGGCGGCAAACCCGCGCCCAATTAAAGTGACGCAGCCCTTGGCCTCACCAGGCGAAGTGCGGGCCGTTTTAGCCGAAGTCCAGGCCGAGAACCTTTAGCTGATGACAGACCTTTTTTACATCGACTCCTCCGTGGCTGCCCATTTTGTCGCGCAGTCCAGCCCCGCTGCCGTTGAATGGTTTAACGCGGTAATTGAGGAGGGCGGTGTTGTGGCATCGGCGCAATTACTCCGGGTTGAAGTTACTCGATATTTACTGCGCACCGGACAATCAGTTGCCGATGCCAATTTATTTCTAGAATCTCTAGCGATAACCCCGGTAGATAACGACCTTATGCTTGACGCGGAGAATATTTCCGTTTACCTGAAAACGCTCGACACCATTCACCTAGCAGCTGCCCTGCGCCTAAAACCTGCATTGACAGCACTGGTATCAGACGATCAGAACCTGCAACGGGCAGCATTTGAACTTGGTCTGCCAATATTTAACCCGCTAGATCGGTATCATCCCAGCGTAACAGGATATAATAACTAAACGACATCCACTAATTAGAGCCGTTTGCACCAATATCGAGTTGAGTGCCCCGTACAGGACTTGAACCTGTGACCAAGAGATTATGAGTCTCCTGCTCTAACCAACTGAGCTAACAGGGCGTTTGCGGCGCCAACCACTTCCGATCCGGCGGGTTGCGCGCAGAAACACCAGCCTATCAAGGCCCGATCCCAATAATCGTCCGAGGGGCGTGAAACAATACCAGGCATGGCAGTCCGCGAGATACGAGTTCTCCCCGATCCGGTGTTACGCACCAAGTGCGAAGAGATCACCGAGATTGACGATGGCGTGCGCGGTTTGGTCCAGGACTTGCTGGATACCGTGGACGATGAGGGTCGCGCCGGGCTGGCCGCCAACCAAATCGGGGTCAACCTCCGAGCTTTCTCTTGGAATGTTGACGATGAGATCGGGTACATTCTCAACCCACGCCTGGTTGACAAATCGGAAGAGTTTATTGAGGCCGATGAGGGCTGTCTGTCCGTGCCGGGCCTCTGGTATCCGTTGGCACGGGCAAATTACGCGAAGGTCGAGGGCATTGACCTGGACGGCAATCCGGTTACGGTGGAAGGTACCGGCTTGATGGCCCGCTGCCTGCAGCACGAGTGCGACCACCTGGACGGCAAGCTTTACCTCGATCGCTTAGAGCGAGCCACGCGCGTACGGGCCATGCGTGAATTGCGAGAGCGTCTCTAGTGGCCGTTAATCATTCTGCATCGGCCGGCCCGATGCCAACGAACTTGGCTCCGTTTGACGACCGGCTCGCCAAAGCCATGCACGATCTCAAACGAGGGATGCCGGTTTTTGTGGCCGATGCCGCCGACCGAGAGGGCGAAGTTGATGCCGTACTGGCGGCCAGCAAAGCAACCGAAAAATGGATCGCTTGGCTAGTTCGCCACACCTCTGGCTTTGTCTGCGCCCCGATGCCAGCGACGCTAGCGGACGCGCTTGACCTACCGCTGATGGTGCCCGATAACAAAGATAAGTTTCGCACGGCCTATACCGTCTCGGTAGATGCCGCCGAAGGGGTAACCACCGGGATTTCGGCAGCCGACCGGGCTCGCACATTGCGAGTACTCGGCGACCCTGCTTCTAAGCCCGATGATCTAGTCCGGCCTGGTCATATTCTTCCCCTGCGCGCTCACCCGGACGGAGTCTTGGGTCGCCCTGGGCACACTGAAGCAGCAGTTGAATTGGTGCAAATGGCGGGGGCTGGGCAAGTTGGCGTGATTGCGGAATTGCTCCATTTCAATGGCAACCTGCTGAGTTTTGCCGAAGCTGCCGACGTAGCCCGCTCGAACGGCTTGGTCTATCTCACCATCGAAGAGCTAGCGGCCCACCTAAACTCCCAGCCCTAGCCAGCTAACCGAACCCAAAGGCGGAGCCTGAGTGACGTGGACATATAGTCCACAAACGGCGGCGACAACGCCGCAGGGTGCCAAATATTAGTTCGCTAAGACTTGGTCAAGGATAACTTGGGCAGTAGCCCCCGGCACAGTAGGCAGATGATGCAAAGCGTCAATTACGGCATCGTTAGGATGCTGTTCAGCCAAACGAGTGACCAAGAACGCGCGGGCCACCACGAGCAACTCGGCAATCAGCGGCTCAGTTAAGCGGTAAATCACGGCGTTGCCAGTCCGCGTGGACTCCACGATGCCAGAGCGCTTCAACACTGCCATGTGCTGCGACAAGGCCGACGGCTCCGCGCCAGTTACGTCCAACAACAAAGTCACCGGAGCGCTGTAATTAGAGTCCGCCGCCATAACCTCCAGAGCCGCCAACCGCGCCGGATGCGCAAGGGCTTTGAATAGGCCAGCCTTGATTTCATACAGAGGCTTGTTACTGAGTTGGGCGACGGCAGAATTCACAAACGCTAATTTAGGAGTTTCGGATTCGATAAATCGCAGCGGGGCGCATTTCGACCGCACGGCCCCGCTAATTCGACCACATCAACAAGGTAGAGTTGACATCGTGAGCGAAACGCAGCCCGGCATCCAGTTGGCTCAACTGATAGCTATTATCGAGCGGCTGTATCCCCCGGCCATCGCTGAGAGTTGGGATTCGGTCGGCCTAATCGCAGGCGATCCGAAGCAACAGATTTCCAAGGTGCTGCTGGCCGTTGACCCGGTGGCGTCGGTGGTGGATCAGGCAATTGCCGAGGGTGTTGACCTGGTAATTACCCATCACCCGCTGTTCTTGAAACCGGTTCATTCAGTGGCTGCCAACTCCTTCAAAGGCGATATCGTGCATCGTCTCACGCGCCACGGCATCGCCCTTTATAACGCGCACACCAACGCCGATTCCGCTCCGCGCGGCGTGGCCGATGCCCTAGCTGCGGCGATTGGTGTGGAGCATCGCGCACCCTTGGTACTCGCGCCGCCTAGCGCACTCAGCAATAGTTCGCTGCCCGATGATGCCGCAGTTGGGATTGGCCGGGTGGGCTACCTGGCGGCCCCGATGAAGTTGTCGGCCTTTGCGCATCAAGTGGCACAGGCGCTGCCCAGCACGGCGCAGCTCATTCGAGTCTCTGGGCCTACTTCGGCGCTGGTGCAAAAGGTGGCCGTGGTGGGCGGCGCGGGCGACTCGCTCTTTGATGCGGTCAGATCGCACGATGCGGACGTTTATGTGACGGCTGACTTGCGGCATCATCCGGCCTCTGAAGCCAGGGAGCGGGCATTATTCGACACCCGAGCCACCCAGGGTGACCAAGCCCCGCTCAGCTCGGCGGGAACACCTTATTTAGTTGACGTGCCCCACTTCGCTTCCGAGTGGCCCTGGCTCAACTACGCTGCCGCCGACATCAAGGCCGCTTGCCAAGCAGAATTGGGCGATGCTGCGGCTGACTGCCTCGAATTCATCGTCTCAGAACGTAATACCGACCCGTGGACGGCTACCATCGGACCGTACGGTCCCCTCTGGCCCGCCGAATAACCCAGCCTAACTAAGACAACCTGACACGAGGATCAAGTAAATGCCTAGCAATGCCGACCAAATCAAGCTCCTAGAGCTGCAAGGCCTCGACTCCAGCCTGGCCAAGTTGCGGCATGAGCGGCAGACTGACCCTTCGATTGCCGAGGTGACTAGCCTAGAGCAAAAACTGGGTGCCTTGAACAAATCGCTGCTCGCGGCCAAGACGGCAGTTTCAGATCAGCAGCGCGAGGTGGCCAAGGTCCAAGCTTTTATTGACGAGGCCAACAACCGCATCGTTCGTAATCAACAAAAAATAGATAAGGGCAACCTTAACCACAAAGACACGTTGGCCGTGAGCGAAGAAATGACCGCCCTGGTCACCCGGATTTCCAAGCTGGAAGACGATCAACTCGAAGTGATGGAGCGGCACGAGGCTTGCCTGGCGGCTGAAGCCCAAGTCGCCCAGGCCTACCAGCAAATTGCCGATTCTCTCGCCACTGCCATCGCCACCCGCGACCAGACTATTGATGGCATCACCAACCAAGGCCGCGCCGTGATTGTCGAACGGGACCGCGTCGCCAAAGAAATTGATCCCGCGTTAGTAGCGCAGTATGACAAGCTGCGCACCCGCCTCGGCGGTGTAGGGGCGGCGCGTTATTGGGGCGGACGATGCGAAGGCTGTGGGCTGGAACTGCCGCCTGGGGAGCAAGAAAAAATTAAGCAAGCTAATCCAGATGCCATCATCCATTGCGATGAGTGCAGCCGAATCCTAATTCGGGTTCCGCAGTGACGTTGACCACATCATTAGGTTACGGGAAACTGGCCTAGGCATGGCGTAGCATCCCCACAGGATATGTAAATGGGGAATCGAGAACTCATGAATACTGCACTGCGCAACCGGGCGATGGGCAACCGGGCGATGGGTCTGTATGACCCGGCGATGGAGCACGACGCTTGCGGCTTGGCCTTTGTCGCCACCATGCGCGGCACGCCGGGGCGCGACATCGTGGACGATGCCTTGACTGCACTGCGCAATCTCGACCATCGCGGAGCGGTCGGCGCTGAGGAGAACACCGGCGACGGGGCGGGCATTTTGACCCAGGTGCCCGATGCGTTCCTGCGGGCCGTGGTTGATGTTGAGTTGCCACCGGCTGGGCAATATGTGGTGGGTATGGCGTTTTTCCCCAAAGGCGCTTCAGTCAATGCGCTTGAAGCCAAGTTCGCGGCCATCGTGCAGCAAGAGGGACTGGCTGTACTGACCTGGCGCATCGTGCCGACCGATGCCAGCGCCCTGGGGCCGATCGCCCAATCTACGATGCCTCGATTCCGGCAGGTATTTTTAGTTGACCCGGCTGGCAAATTGAGCGAGGTTGACCTGGACCGCAAGGCTTACCGCGTGCGCAAACGGGCCCAAAATGAGCTTGACCTCTACTTCGCCTCTTTATCGTGCCGCACCCTGGTTTATAAGGGCATGCTAACTACCAATCAACTGCAACCATTCTTCCCCGACTTATCCGACCCCCGGTTCTCCACCGAAATCGCTTTAGTTCACTCCCGGTTCTCCACCAACACTTTCCCAAGTTGGCCGCTGGCCCAACCCATGCGCTACATTGCCCACAATGGCGAAATCAACACTATCCGCGGGAACCGGAACTGGATGGCCGCGCGGGAGGGCCAAATTAGCTCCGAGTTAATTGGCGACTTCGACCCACTGCTGCCGATTTGCACGCCTGGCGCGTCGGATTCGGCGTCGTTCGATGAAGTCTTGGAGTTGTTGCACCTATCTGGCCGCTCCCTCCCCCATGCCGTTTTGATGATGATTCCGGAGGCTTGGGAGCATAACGATGCGATGGACCCAGCTTGGCGGGCATTTTATGATTACAACTCCTGCCTGATTGAGCCGTGGGACGGTCCGGCTGCCTTGGCCTTCACTGACGGCACTGTAATTGGCGCTGTTTTGGACCGCAACGGTTTGCGTCCGGCCCGGTATTGGGTTACTTCGGACGGCTTGGTGGTTTTAGCATCTGAATCCGGAGTGTTGGATTTAGACCCGGCCGCTGTGGTGCAAAAGGGCCGCTTAGAACCAGGCAAGATGTTTTTGGTTGACACAGCCGCTGGTCGCATTATCGAGGATAAAGAAATCAAGGATGATTTAGCTGCGGCTGAGCCTTATCAAAAATGGCTCAATGAATATCAAATTGATTTGGAGTCTTTGCCAAAGCGCGAGCATGTGGAACATACGCCAGCTTCAGTGGAGCGGCGGCAACGGACTTTCGGTTACACCTTAGAGGAATTACGCTTAATTCTCACCCCAATGGCAAATACTGGAGCTGAGCCGCTGGGCGCAATGGGGACCGATACCCCAATTGCGGCTTTGTCCGAGCGGCCCCGGTTGCTATTCGACTACTTCTCGCAAATGTTTGCCCAGGTAACTAACCCGCCTTTGGATGCAATTCGCGAGGAATTAGTTACTTCTTTGCGCAGCGCGATTGGGCCCGAGCCAAATATCTTAACCGCTGACCCATCCCATGCGCTCAAAGTCTCCTTGCCGTTCCCGGTAATTGATAATGACCAGTTAGCTCAGATTGTGCATATCGCCACTGATGAACGGCTGCGCGGAGTTTTCCGGTCGCATACTATCCGTGGCCTTTACAAAGTAGCTGGCGGTGGCAATGCGCTGCGCAAGCGGCTGCGGCAAATATGGGCTGAGGTAGATGCCGCGATTGACATGGGCGCTACCCAAATCATCTTGTCCGATCGGCATAGCGATGCTCAATTCGCACCCATACCTTCATTATTGCTTTGCGCTTCCGTACATCATCACTTATTGCGCGAACATACTCGCACCAAGATTTCATTGATTGTTGAAGCTGGCGATGTTCGCGAGGTTCATCATGCTGCATTGTTAATCGGTTATGGCGCGGCGTGCGTTAATCCTTATCTGGCGATGGAGAGTGTTGAAGATTTAGCTCGCCGAGGTTATTTAGACGTTTCGCCGGAAAAGGCAGTTAAGAATTTGATTTATGCCTTAGGTAAAGGCGTATTGAAAGTGATGTCCAAGATGGGCATTTCTACGATTATGTCTTATCGAGGTGCGCAAGTATTTGAAGCGGTCGGGTTATCGCAAAAAGTAATTGATAAACACTTTACCGGCACTACTTCACGCCTTGATGGGGTGGGAATTGACGTAATCGCCGATGAGGTCGCCGCTCGGCATCATCGGACTTATCACAAACATGGCCCGGCAGAGCAGCAACCGTTAGAAGACGGCGGCGAGTATCAATGGCGGCGCACTGGACCTGACCATCTACTCGACCCGGAAACCATCTTCTTATTGCAGCAGGCAATCCGCTCCGGCTCACCTGAACAGTTCAAAAAGTTCTCGGATCGGATTGACGATACCTCGCGCCGCTTGCTGACCGTGCGCGGGCTACTCGGCTTCGCGCCGGACCGGCCACCCGTGCCGCTGGATGAGGTAGAACCGGTATCCGAGATTGTGAAGCGGTTTGCTACCGGAGCGATGAGTTTCGGTTCGATATCGGCTGAAGCCCACACCACGCTAGCCCGCGCCATGAACCGCCTGGGCGCTCGCTCTAACACCGGCGAAGGCGGCGAGTACCCAGCTCGGCTCTACGATGCCGAGCTACGGTCCAAGATCAAGCAAGTCGCTTCCGGGCGGTTTGGGGTCACCTCGGAGTATCTGACTAATGCAGATGACATCCAAATCAAGTTGGCCCAAGGCGCAAAGCCCGGCGAAGGCGGGCAACTCCCCCACGCCAAGGTTTATCCGTGGGTGGCCGAAGTGCGCCACACCACCCCTGGGGTCGGTTTAATTAGCCCGCCGCCACATCACGACATCTACTCCATTGAGGACCTAGCTCAGTTAATTTACGACCTCAAAAACGCCAACCCGTTAGCCCGGATTCAAGTCAAATTGGTTTCCGAGCACGGGGTCGGCACTATCGCGGCCGGGGTTTCCAAAGCCCGTGCTGATGTGGTGTTGATTTCCGGGTTCGATGGTGGCACTGGGGCAGCGCCGCTGACCTCGATCAAGCACGCGGGTACGCCTTGGGAAATCGGCTTGGCGGAGACTCAGCAAACGCTAGTGATCAACGATCTGCGCGACCGGATCACTGTGCAGGTGGATGGCCAGTTGCGCACCGGGCGGGATGTAATGATCGCTGCCCTGCTAGGTGCCGAAGAGTTTGGTTTTGCCCAAGTCGCGATGGTCGCGATGGGCTGCGTGATGATGCGGGTATGCCACCTGGACACCTGCCCCACTGGCATCGCTACGCAAAACCCGGAACTGCGCGCCAACTTCACTGGCCGCCCGGAGGATGTAATCCAGTATTTCGAGTTCGTGGCCGGGCAAGTCCGCGAATTGCTGGCATCGTTGGGGTTCCGGTCTCTGGAAGAAGCCGTGGGTCAAACTCAAGTGCTTGACACTCACGAGTTAATCGAGTTCGGGAAAGCAGATCATCTGGATTTGTCGGCCGTGATCGAACAGGTGCAACCAAAGGCTGGCTCAGCGCTGCATCGCACAAAAGGTCAAGACCACAAGCTGGATGAGGCTTTGGATGTGCAGCTAATCGCCCTGGCCGAACCGGTACTGGCCGCATCGTCGGTCGCAGATGTGAAGCCGATAACCGGCTCATTCCCGATCCGGAACGTCAACCGGGCGGTCGGCACTCGGCTTGGCTATTCCGTGACCAAGCACTTCGGCCGCGAACAACTGCCGCCCAACACCATAGACTTGACGTTCACCGGGTCAGCCGGGCAATCATTCGGCGCTTTTGTCCCGCCGGGTATCACCCTGCGGCTGTTCGGCGATTCCAATGACTACCTGGGCAAAGGCTTATCGGGCGGCATCATCGCTGTGCAACCGGACCCGGCTGCTCCCTTTGATGCCTCCAAACAAATCATCGCCGGTAACGTCATCGCCTACGGCGCCACCGGAGGCGAAATCTACTTGCGTGGCCGAGTAGGTGAGCGATTCGGCGTGCGCAACTCCGGTGCAACGCTGGTGGCCGAAGGGGTAGGCGACCATGGCTGCGAATACATGACCGGTGGTACGGTGCTGGTGATCGGGCCAACGGGCCGCAACTTTGGCGCTGGCATGTCCGGCGGCACGGCCTATGTGCTAGACCTGCCCTCCGAGCTGATCAACCCGGAACTGCGCCCCCAAGAGGCAAATAGCGTAGTGCGATTCTCTGAGTTGCCCGCTGCGGAGGCCGCGAAGGAATGGGAAACCATTGCTCGCTTGCTGCAACGGCATCAGGAGATGACCGGATCGCCGGTTGCTGCCGAATTGCTAGCGAACCCGGACCCGGCTCGGTTCACTCGGATCCGTCCGGCCGGTTGGGCGCGAATTCGCGAAGCGATCGAGGATGCCACTGCCGAAGGCTTAATGCCTAACGAGGCCAACTGGAATCCGGAGAAATGGTCAGAAATGTTGGCCTACGCGCACGGCACTGGGGGTTCATTGAAAGTGTCGGCCGAAAACAAGCGCTCAGGTGAGTTGGCCGACTTAACCGATGCCAATCCGATAGATAGCAACCGGTTTGACGTTTCCAAAAAGGCAAACTTGGCAGATGTGGCCGACATGCTGGACGATGCGGGTTATGTGGAAGGGATGCACTAATCATGGCTGACCCAAACGGTTTTCAGAAAATCCGCGAGCGCCAACTTCCGCCGGATCGCCCGGTAGCTGAACGGTTGCAAGACTGGAACGATGTCCATGCTCCGCTGCCGGACGGCCAACCCTGGCTGCGGGAACAAGCCAGCCGCTGTATGGACTGCGGCGTGCCGTTCTGCCATTTCGGCTGTCCTTTGGGCAACTTGATCCCCGAGTGGAACGATTTGGTTTGGCGCGGCAAAATCGCCGATGCCATCGAACGGATGCACGCTACCAACAATTTCCCCGAATTTACTGGTCGAGTATGTCCAGCCCCTTGCGAATCCGCCTGTGTGCTGGGGTTAATTGAACCACCAGTCACGATTCGCAATATTGAGATGGGCATTGCGGACGGTGAATTTTCCGAGCCGCTGGAACCGCAGATGCCTGCGCGCCTCACCGGGTCAACTGTGGCTGTAGTCGGCTCTGGGCCATCCGGGCTAGCCTGTGCTCAACAACTGACCCGGGCCGGTCACACAGTAGTGGTTTTTGAGCGGGCCGATAAACCTGGCGGCCTGTTGCGCTACGGCATCCCGGATTTCAAACTGGAAAAGCACCTGATTGACCGGCGAGTTGAACAGATGGAAGCTGAGGGTACTCGATTCCGCACTAATACCAATGTTGGTACGGACATCACTTGGGATGATCTCAAGCGCCGCTTTGATGCCGTGGTTTGCGCAATCGGGTCCACAGTTCCGATTGATCTGCCGGTTCCGGGCCGGGAACTGGGCGGCATCCACTTCGCGATGGATTATTTGAAGCCTGCCAACCAAAAAGTAGCTTGTGCTTCGGCATCGTCGGATGCCTCCGATACCGTCGGCGATGCGGCCCCCACTGCCGCCCCCAATGCGGCTGGCAAGAATGTGGTGGTCATCGGAGGTGGCGACACTGGTTCGGACTGCCTTGGCACCGCGCTAAGGCAGGGCGCTAAATCGGTTACTACCCTGCAGGTTTTTGACCAGCCACCAGTTGACCGGCCCGCGCACCAGCCTTGGCCCATTATGCCAATGGTGTTCAAGCTATCCAGCTCACATGAAGAAGGCGGAACGGTCGAATACTTAGCCAACACTGTTAAATTTGTGGATGACGGGAACGGAAACGTTGCTGGGTTACAGGTGGCGCGGACTCAGTTTGGCGAAAACGGTAGCATCGGCGCTGAACCGGGTAGCGAACGGCTACTCGCCGCCGAGTTAGTGCTGCTAGCTATCGGATTCCGGCACCCCGACACCAAGGCTCTAGCCAGCCAATTGAGCGTTGACCTAAACCAACGGGGCAATGTCTCCCGGACTCCCGGCTTCGAAGCTAGCACACCCGGCTTCTTCGTCTGTGGCGATGCCGGGCGCGGCCAATCCTTAGTGGTTTGGGCGATCGCCGAAGGGCGCAGTTGCGCGGCGGCGGTTGATACCTACCTGCAAGGCAGCACCGAACTCCCGGCTCCAATTAAGGCTGATACCACTCCCCTGACTTTGGCATCGTAGCTAAGCGCACGTTTATCCGTATCAGTAGTCCGCCGCCCTCATCCCCGTATCCCGTCATTCTGCGACCAGGAGCTCAGCGACGCAGAACGCAGAATCTCGAAGTCATCCTTAAGGATGATGCCAAAACTAGGATAGTTCATCCCACAGGCTGATTTCACAGATTGTTTAAAGCGGTAATTTATTAGGCATGACAACCGCAGTACTTTCCCCCGCACCGCAGCTGGGTTTCTTAGATAACATCCAATCCCGCTACGGCCTCGACGCTACCACCCTAAAAATCATCGCCGTGGTGTTGATGTTTATTGACCACATTCATCAAATGTTCGGGCCAGTCGGCATCCCGCAATGGGTAAACATGCCCGGCCGCATCGTGTTCCCCATCTTCCTGTTCTTGATGGCAGATAGCTTCCATTACACCCGTAACCGCAAGCGCTTCCTCAGCCGGTTGTGGATTGCCACGATTGCCATGTCCATCGGCTCTTTCATCATCTCGGCAATGTTCCCTTATCCCGGCGTTATTCTGATGAACAACGCATTTATGACTTTCTTGGTGGCTGGGTTGTACATGTGGTTCTATGACATCATCCGCGATGGCTTGCATAATCATCGGGACGGCCAAGTTGCTAAGGGCATCCTGCTCTGCCTAGTGCCGATCATTACCGCTGCACCCATGTTCTTTGTCGGCACCATGAGCGAGAACCCGAATATGAATATCAACCTGCTGCGTGGGTTACTCATGCTCGCCAGCTTGATCCCCAACATCGTGATGGTTGAGGGCGGGTTCATGATGGTAGTGCTAGCCGTGGCGTTCTACATTTTCCGGGATTACCGCTGGATTCAAATTGCATTGTTCGTTGCACTGTCGGCTTACATCCTATTCGCCAACCTCGCCAACCCTAGCGCGATCCAATGGATGATGGTATTTGCGATCCCGTTCATGCTGCTGTACAACGGCAAGCCCGGCCGCGGCATGAAAGACTTCTTCTATGTGTTTTACCCCGCGCACATCTGGATCCTGTACATCATCGGGGCCTTGCTGCTTTCCTTCGGTATCACGCATCTGACGCCGTACTTCGCGGGCATTTACGGCTAGACCTGGCCCGCCTCGCAGCTCTTTTCGGTCGGTCTGCGGCGATGATGCGCATGCTTTATTAGGTAGCATCATTCCCCAGTGGTATCGTATTTGTTGGATGAGTTGGCCGGGCGGTCGCGGTTCGTCATCGGGCATTATTTGCACCGACGATGAACCGAGGAAGGTCCGGACTACACAGAGCAGGGTGGTGGGCTCTATTGGCCAGCGCGCCATTGGCGCGACGAAGCCACCTGGGGCACCCACGGGACAGTGCCAACATGCCCACTCAGCCCACCTAACCCACTAGAATCGGCAACCGGATGAGTTGGCCGGGCGGTCGCGTTTCGTCATCGGGCATTATTTGTGCCGACGACGAACCGAGGAAGGTCCGGACTCCACAGAGCAGGGTGGTGGCTAACGGCCACCTGGGGTGACCCACGGGATAGTGCCACAGAAAACAAACCGCCAACGCGTAGCCGCGTTGGTAAGGGTGAAACGGTGCGGTAAAAGCGCACCAGCGCGCTTGGTGACAAGCGCGGCTCGGTAAACCCCACCCGGAGCAAGGTCAGACAGGTTGCGAGTAAGCTAAAGGTTGCTCGCCTTCTCCAACCGTGGCGCATCGTCACAACCGGAGCGCAACCGGGTAGACCGCTTGAGCGCGGGAGCAATCCCCCGCCTAGATAGATGCCCGCCAATGGCTGGTTAAGGCACGATGCCGCAGTCAGCTAAAACAGAATCCGGCCTATAGGCCAACTCGTCCGCACACCCCTTTATCCGGGGCTGGCGCCGGTCGCCGGATTCATCATCATCGGGGTCGGACGATTTCTTAGTCACCTACAATCTGAGCCATTAGCCAACCAACATGTGAGGGTAATCCGGTCAAGGTAGCTATGTGATTGGGATTGGTGTGCGGGCACGATGACGGCGGAGCACTGGTTCATTGATGAGAACAAATCCAACGGTTTGATGTTGGCCGTTGTGGCAGTCCCCACTTCTGTCGTGGGTAGCTGCCGAACCCAAATGGCAAAACTTGCAGCTGAGCCACCACGAAATGGAAGGCCACTGCATTTTTACAGCGAAGAGGATAAGACCCGTTCACAGGCATTCCGCAAGATTCAGAAAATGCCTATTCACTGCGCAATTATCCGGGTATCACCCAAAATAAAACTAGCAAAAGCGCGGGAAATCGCGTTTCGTTTTGTGGGGCAATTAGCTGTTGACCGCACGCCGCAACGCATATTATTTGAAGCAGATGAATCGACTATCAAAAACGACCGACGATGGTTGAGCTCTGAAATACCAAAGGGAACCGGGGTGGAATACCAGCATCTCCCCAAATCTGGCGACCCTTTACTGTGGATTCCGGATGGAATAGCCTGGGCAGTTAATCGCGGTGGCCATTGGCTCGAAATGGTTAAGCCAGTCATCACCGAGGAGTTCAAATTGTGAGGGAACGGACGGCTGGCAGCGCAATGCCCGGCACTCCTACCATGCGGTCGGATACCGGGCATACTTCTCAGGGCTATTGCCCATCGCACTTAATATTGTGCCAGCAGCACGCCTACATGTCAATAAACCGTAGAGTTAAATCGCGAAAGCAAATCCATTCCCGGCTCATTGTTGATTGCGTTGGCCAGGTTGCCATTGCAGATTTAGCTCGTTACATTCTGGTTAGATTTCGGGCCAAGATGCAACTAAAAAGATTGCTTCACCTGCACTTTCTTGCAGTAACGGCAATTATCCGGCCTACAGGCCAACTCATCCAATAACTCATGGCCATGACGCTTGACCCAACCACGCGCACCCGGACCACTGAGGAGCGCCTATCACTTGCCGAAAGGCGAAGAGACTACATCTGATGCTACTCCTGTCGGCTAGTCTCTGGATATGGCGCTGGTTTGTGACCAGGATGGAGTAGCGGCTAGAGTGGTGGCCCATGTATCAGTCCTCACCACAGGCCCCTGAAAGGCAAAGGCCTCGCCCGCGATACCTGGGCTGGCTGACGGTGTTGCTGGTGCTGGCCGGGCTGGGATTTGCCGCAGACCGGGTGGCTGCCCGGATAGTGCAGGGCGCATTTGAGCAAACCATAACCTTAGCGGCAGAACAAGCCGGAACGATCTCCGGTACCACCTTGGATATTCATAACGAGTTCCCATTTTTATCTCAGCTCCTCAGCGGGAGGTTGAGTGAAGTTTCGGGTTCGATTGAGCATGCTTATTTAGGGAATTTTGAGACCCTGGATTTCCAGTTTGTCGCTACCGGTGTTGATATTCCGCTACCCACGATGGCAGACTTGGGACGGAGAATTGCGGGGCGCCCTAATCAAATACCGTTACAAGTTGAACATATTCAGGCGGAAGGATTAATTCCTTACTATGTTTTCAATAATTTGGTTGATTCAAGGGTAGGAAATTTTGTTGGCGAAATAGCAGTTTCTCCAGCTAATGATAGTCCGACACAAATTGCAATCAGCGCGCCTGGAATCGGAATTGAATTTATCGCTACTCCAACTTTGATCCCCCCGCACACTATTTTAGTCGAAATAGACCAGGTAATTCTCGCTGGGATTACCATCAACCCTAACGATTTACCATTCGGCTTGGGTGACCAAATTCCGAATCAATTCCAATTCGACTTGCAACTACCCGCCGGGGCATCGCTAACTAATTTTACAATTGAACTGAATGGGCTACGGATTAGCATTTCGGCAAATGATGTTGACTTAATGCAGTATTTTGCCCGTTAAAATAAGCGCATTAAGCCGAGTGGTTATGCCCGGTTGTCTGCCCGATGTCAGTTAAAATTTGCCCGTGGTTGGCGTGACGTTTGCCCGATGCCGGAAAGCCGGTTTGGCTAGGGTAGCCTTCACGCTGGCGCTGACCGCATCGTCCGGAAATCCCCTCACCGAATTCCTCAACTTGGTGTATGGCCAACGCCCAACCACTGACGCGGAGCGGGATGCTTACGATGCCGCGCTGTACGGTGGCGAGGCAACTTATGAAGGCTGCTATTATCGGGCGACCAATCAGATGAACGATGAACAAGGGCCACAAGCACACGAGCTAATGGACTCCGAAGAATTCGCCCCATTGTTTGAGAAGCTGTATGCGATGTGGAACATCGTGGATGAAGAGTTCTCCGACGCCGAAGCGGACTGGATTAACTGCATGGCCGATGCTGGCCACCCTGGGATTGAACGGCAGTGGGCGGTCTCGGGCCTTATCTCAGAGGAATACCAAAACTGGGCCGAGACACAGTTCTACCAAGATAACCAAGCAGCTTTCTTGGCGCTGAGGTCCGCCGCCGAACAATTTAGCCGCCCGGTACCGAGTAACTAAATGTCCCTGAATAACCAACCATATCCGGGCACTGCAGGCGGCCAAACAATAAAACGGCATCGGTTAGCCCGCTTTAAAACTAGAAAAGCTAAAATTATTTATACGGTTTTGGCCTGTCTAGTCTTATTTGGCATACCGGTATTTCGCCTAGATTTAGACGTGCGCCATTTCGCCGTTGACACCGACAAGCTAACACCTGGCTCAACCATTACCTTTGTTCAGCTCAGCGATTTCCACGCTAACAATTACGGCCGCCGTCAACATCGGCTAATCAAGGCGATCGAATCAATGAGCCCCGATGCGGTACTGCTCACCGGGGATATTCTCGACCACTTGATCCCAATGAATAACGCGATTGAGTTAGTTGAGGAGTTGGCTAGCCGCTGGCCGGTCTTCTATGTATTCGGCAATCATGAATTCATGAGCGGGGATGATGAGGTTTTCCAAACCATTTTGGAAAACAATGACGTAACTGTACTCCGGGGCGCAGTAGCAGAATTCCATGCGCACGGTAACACAATTCAAATTGGCGGGATAGACGACTTGGATGTCAGTTTCTATCGTCCGGACCACGAACGCTATTGGCAACAATTGGCGCGATTAGGCGAACTAACCAATCCAGATATGTATTCGATTATCCTGAGCCACCGGCCAGAGCGGATACATGAATTTCTAGACTTTCAGCCGAATTTAGTCTTAAGCGGCCATGCCCACGGCGGTCAATGGCAATTTCCTGGTCTACTGGAAAATGGCTTATTCGCCCCTAACCAGGGTTTCTTCCCCAGGTACACCAACGGGCTATACGAGTTCGGTAATACTCAATTAATTGTCAGCCGAGGCCTTAGCCGCTATTCGCCGCCGGTGCCAAGGATTTTCAACCGGCCCGATATTATCGTGATTACCGTAAGTAACCCTGCCTAGATGGAGCGTTTGCGGCCAAATGGCGAATCAAGGTGGCGACACTGTGCATACGGCATCTGGTATCATTAACAGACGAATTTGCGAAAGCCCGATCTGAAAACGAAAATCTCGGTGTCCGCCGCTCCCACCAGCAGCACGGCACTCCAGCATCGGTAGTAGCACATACTTGATAAGGCCATAGACCTTTTATATGAACACCCTAACTCTTGACCGTCCGGTAACTGACGGAGAAATTGAAGCACCCATTTCTACAATGGACAATTCCAGTCTGCCCAATAACGTTTTGTCCCAATCTGACAGCATCGGTGATAACAACACCGGAAAGTCCGAGACGGACGATAACGCGCTCAATAAAAACATCACAGCTAAGTGGTTGTTGAAGTTCGCGCTGCCCACAATTGCATCGTCGGTCGCCATGACTGCTTTCGGCATGGTTGATGGCATTTTTGCTGCGCGGGTTATTTCACCCCAAGCACTGGCCGTGGTGAACTTGGTGTTCCCAATGGTCACCTTCGTCATGGCGGTCGGCTTCATGCTGGCCACCGGCGGCATGGCCCTAGTATCCAAGCAGCTTGGTGAAGGCAAAGGTGCGGAGGCGCGAGCTAACTTCTCGATGCTGGCCGTGGTGACACTGGCAGTTTCCGTGGTGTTGTCTGCCGTGGGTATCATCTTCCCGAACCTCGTGCTGAGTATCCTCGGGGTTGATACCCAGTTGCATGCGCTGGCTATTGAATACATGCAGCCGCTGCTAATCGTATTCCCCGCTGCCATCGTCGGTTTCTACCTGAACCAGTTCTTCATTGCGGCTGGCAAGCCGACGCTCGCGATGGTGGCTTCGCTAGTCGGCGGTGGCGTTAACATCGGGTTGAACTTCCTGTTGATTGCCCACTTACAGATGGGGTTGCGTGGCGCCGCGCTCGCAACCGGCATCGGTTACACCGTGCCTGCCCTGATCGGAGCTTGGTACTTTGCCCGCAATCGCCAAGGTTCGCTCTACTTTGTGAAGCCGACCTGGAATTGGGGCGTACTGCGCAAGTCCGCCACCAATGGCGCTTCCGAGATGGTCACGATGCTAGCCATGTCCATTACTGCCGTGGTGATGAACAACATCTTGATCCGGTTGGCGGGTTATGAAGGCGTGGCGGCCGCTGGCATCATGTTTGTGGGCCAGGGGTTGCTAGTTGGGATCTTGATGGGGTACAGCTCCGGCATCGCCCCCATCATCAGTTTCAACTATGGGGCGAAAAACCGGGAGCGCTTACGCCAGATTTTCCGGCTCAGCCTCGGCATCATCGCCGTCGCCTCACTGGCCGCAATCGCCGCCGGTTGGTTCCTGGCCAGCCCGCTTACCGTGGTTTATGTGCCGCGCAGTACCGAGATTTACCGGATGGCAGTTAACGCTTTCCGCATCGGCTTGATCGGCTTCCTGTTCACTGGCTTCAATATGTTCGCCTCGACCTTATTCACCGCCTTGAGCAACGGTAAAGTCTCGGCGTTGTTGAGCTTCTTCCGCACGTTGGTGTTTATCCTGCTGATGCTGTCGTTGCTACCTGGCATCATGGGCCTTAACGGCGTGTGGTTTGCCTTGCCCGCCGCTGAACTGCTGGCGCTTGGCACTTCGGTTTGGTTCGTCGCCAAACGCCGCAAGCACTACGGCTACGCGTAAACTCTAACCACGATAAAAGCTCCTTCCCCAACCGGGAGGGAGCTTTTATCGTGTCGGCGTTATCGTTCCGAGATAAATTGGGCGTAGCCTGATAGGTCCGAGTTGAGTTTGCACTGGATAAGCGCGTAAGATACTTGGGATGGCCGGTGGGCGACCCACACCCACTACTTCGCACCTTGAGTTCCATGCGTTCTGCCTGATGCGAGGTTTCTTTGGAACCCACCGACCACCGCCAATGGGGTATGGTGTAATTGGCAACACTGGTGATTCTGGTTCATCCGTTCTAGGTTCGAGTCCTGGTACCCCAGCTTGTATTTCGGTCGGGATGCAATCACACCTAAAGTCGGCTTATCGCATTATCCAGGCGGGCTAGCGTGCGGCCCTTACCCAGCACCTCCAGCGATTCGAACAGCGGCAGGCCGACCGAGCGCCCAGTTACGGCCATGCGAACCGGAGCCTGAGCCTTGCCGAGCTTCAGCCCATGCGTTAACCCAACTTCGGCCACGATGTCCTTCAAAACCTCGTGATTCCAGTCGGTAACGTCGGCAAACGCCGAGCGGGCACCACGCAAAACTTCATCGCCAGGCGCCTTCATGGCCTTATCCCAGGCGGCTTGGTCGAAGGGCAATTCGGCATCGTCCAGGAACAAGAAGTCCACGTTGGGGAAGATGTCATTGAGCGTGGCGATGCGGGTTTGCAACAGCGGGGCCACAGCGGCGAATACCGCCGGGTCGAACGATGCCGCTGGCCAAGGGACAGGCATTCGTAACCCAATAGCTTCGAGGCTGCCAGGTTCGATATCACCACGATTGGCCGCCTCCGCCAAGGAAGGTGCGCTATTAACCCAATGCAACGACGTGGTGAGGAATTCCGACTCGCCCATCCCGCGCAAGTAGTCCCCATTGAGCGCAGTCAACTTCTTGATGTCAAAGAACGCCGGAGCCTTGTTGACGTCGGCCACATCGAACCGCCGCACCATCTCATCAAACGGCAACTCTTCTTCATCGTTGCCAGGGCTCCAGCCCAATAGCATCAGGTAATTCACCATTGCATCGGGCAGAATGCCATCCGCCAGGAAGTCCTCCAGCGAAACTTTATCGCGCCGCTTGGAGAGCTTCTGCCGCTTCTCATTCACGATGACAGGGATATGCGCCCAAATCGGCGGGGTCTTGCCGAATGCTAGCCACAAAAGCTGCTGTTTGGGCGTGTTGGGCAGGTGTTCCTCGCCCCGGATGACATGGGTGACCTGCTCATCAATGTCGTCCACCACGTTGGCCAGCAAGAATACCGCCGAGCCGTCGCCCCGAGCCACCACGAAATCTTCTAGCACCGAGTTGGGGAACACTGGGTTGCCTCGGATTACGTCGATCACCTGGGTCTCGCCGGTGTCGGGCGTCCGGAAGCGCAACGCTCGGCCTGGGCCTGGCTCCAATCCCCGGTCGCGGCAGAACCCGTCGTATCCGGTGTGCTGGTTACCGGCCCGCGCCACCACATCGTCGCGGGTGCAATCGCAGTAGTAAGCCTTGCCTTCGGCATAGAGGCGGTCGGCGGCTGCCCGATGCATCACGTCATTGGCGCTCTGGAAATAGGGGCCCTCAAAGGTGTCATCGTCGGCACGAATGCCGAGCGTCTCCAAGGACCGCAAGATCATGTCGGTCCACTCGGGCTTGTTGCGCGCCGCATCTGTATCTTCGATGCGCAGAATAAAGGTGCCGCCGGTGTGCTTGGCCAGCGCCCAGTTGAACAGGGCGGAGCGGGCACCCCCCACGTGGAACATACCTGTGGGCGATGGGGCGAAACGGACCCGCATGGTCGAGTTTCCGTGGGGCGGCAGAGCATCGTGCGTCACGATGCCAAAGATTACCGCATTAGCTAGACTTCGCGGTTTCCCCGGCGGCGTCGGACATCAACTGCGGCTCCGGCGGTGAACAACACCCCGGCTCCGACCAGATAATAAGTAGAGACGCCCGTGTTGGTAAGTCCGCCGCCCGGACCAGCAGCTTGTCCCCCACCGGTACCGCCACCAGCGCCGCCGCCGATAGCTGCGGGGTCGCTTAGGGCCAGGTGTACGTTAAAGTTCATTTCCCGCAAACCCACGATGGCCTGGTTGCCGATGACCGGGTCAGAACCGGCTGGCAGGTGAAACTCCAAGCCGAACGTCAACTCCACATACTCGCCGGCGGGTAAGCCACCAGTAAATACGGCGAGGTGCCCGTCAGCCAATTCCGCTGCGGTTGCCGAGACCATCCAATCGGACATCCGGGCCGCCGGGCGGTTATCCGCAGCTAGCGGTCGCGCGGCCACTGAGATGTTAATGTAGTCGAACACCCGCACCGCATGTTCGCCCTGCTCATAGTTGAGATTCGTATCAATCAAAGTGGCGACTAGATGCCCATCATCCGTTCCGGTGTTGCGGACCACTAGTTTGGCAGTTTGGGTGTGGCCGGGGATCAACACTGCCCCATCGAACAGGGCGGCATCGCCCGCGTTCCCATTGCCGACCCCATCCGACGATAGCTCTACCACTACGGCATCGGGGCTGGGGGCCGGTTCGCTGGCGTAGGTATGGCCGATGGGCAACGTCAAGCACAAAAACATAACTCCGAGGGCCGCTGCGATCCGCGCAGCAAAGGGGCCGCCCCGACGGGCCGTGGATTTCGTTTTTCTCATGCCTCAGTTGTTTCTGTTCTATTAAGCTTTATATGGCCCACAATTTGATTGGCGGTATATAGAATTAATCCACCGCCTATTAATACCCCACCAGCCAAAATCGCATTACGCGGCATTGTTAAGTGGCCCACTAATGGCACCGAATAGATAACTCGACCTTGAATTTGCTCGGGCACTATTGGGGGGTCATCGCTATTATTCGCATCACCTCTAGTAGTAACCGAAGTGACAATTCCGTTTTCATTTTCGATATGCACGATGCGGTGGGTGTTCAACGTTGGGTCACCGGATACCGGCTGGAAAGTCACCGTATCCCCAATGGCCAATTCATTTGCCGGAATAGGCTGAACCACCACAATATCGCCAGGGCGGTAAGTCGGTACCATTGATCCGGTCAATACCGTCAACGGCACTGCCCCGATCAGCCGGGGGATCGCTACAACTGCAAGCACTACTGCCGCAACTAGGGCGATCGCCAGCCAAGATACGATGCCACCGACCACGCTGAGTGGGCTGCGTTGCTGCTCCGAACTCATCTGGCGCCTAGCCGCCTTGTACCGGTGGGAACTCTAGCAACTCCCAAGGGCCATCCGGATTATTCCCAGGGATGGTCGCACCTTCATGGCCGGGACCGCGCACATACCACCGGGCACGGTAGAAGTTGCCTTCGTGGAAAACCGCATCGCAAACACCTGCAATACAATCATAAATCCAGGTTTCGGTCCACGCGCGGACTAGCCTGCCATCCGGGGTGAAGTGGTCATCGCCAACTTCCATCCATGGACTACGGATATCTCCAGGGCGCGGTGCGTTCTGCCCCGAACTGGGACCGGAAGCAACGAAACGGCGACCACCATAGTTGACACAATCGTCTTGTCGGTACCCATCGTTCTCCCCCAACCCGTCGGTAAATTCAATCCAGATTGGACAGGTATATGGCACCGGCGGCGGTGGTAGGAACACTGGCGGTTCTGGGGTTGGTGTTTCGGGTCCGCTTCCCGCAAGGGTGAGTGCGGGCAGGTCAAAGGAGACATTGTTTGCCCGCCAGCCACCGGGTCCGGTTTGCCCTAACGATATAGTCAAATCACCTAGATCTAGCGGTTCGCTAAACATTCCAGGGATATTTGCATCGTCCCTTATGGCTAAGGTGATTAGTAACGGAATTTCCACACCGTTATCTTCGGCAGCACGCCCGATGCTAACGATAGGATTTACCGGAATGTTTCCATTAACCAGTTCTAAGTACGCCGATAATTGAATGAATTGTTGCGCAGTTTCTGATATATTCACTCCTGCCCAACGCGCATTTAATTCCGCAGTTAAATCCTGACCTATTAATTCGGGGGTAACCGAGGCTCGGCCGTTAATAACCACCCCAGGCGCTAGTTCCACCTGAGTAACGTCGTTAATGACCTCGCCAGTATTGGCATTTGTCCAACTCAACTCTTGATGACTTAGCGCGAGATTACCGGTAGTAATTACTCCGATCTCGGCCGTCCGAGATTCCCGCCAAGACGCCCCGGTAGCCTGGGCCGGATTAAATCCGAGCGCAGCAACGCCAAGGGTGGCTGCCACAGTTACGGCAGCCACTCGCTTGGCAATGCGGTTCATTTCGGCTTATCCCTTAAAGGTTTTAGTTAGCTGCAGTGGGTAGTACTTGGGTCAACACAACTTCCAGGTTGCCCAGGTTGGCGGTTACCTTGGAGTCATACTTGGCATCGCCATTGAGTTCATTGCGCTCAAAATTGACGCGAACGGTAACAGTGCCCGGCTTGGTGGTCGGACGGACCTCGTTCTTCAGCCCTTCAAAGGTGACTGTGATATTGGTGTCTTCATCGCCGTCAGTTACGACCCACGCATCTTTTGCTTCAACGTACCGAGCGTCAAGCTTGGTCTCGCCTTCAGCAGCCAAACCGAACCGCAGTTCAGCGCGCAAATCCTGGCCAACTAATTCAGGAGTAACTAAGAAACTACCGACCAGGGTGTTGCCGGGCACGAGGGCAACTTTCGAAATGTCTTTTACAGCTTTAGCAGTCTGATTTCCATCTAGCTCCAAGGACCAAGAGCCCTTGGCAACGCTTACGGACATGGAGCCGGTTTGGATGGTACCAATCGGCGCAGTGGCGCTATCCTGCCAAGTTGCAAAAGTCTGAGCGGTGCCAGCCAGCAAAGCCACACCCAATACGCCTGCAGCAATAGTCTTCTTTAGATTCTTCATCGATTCTCCTGTGAGATCCGCGCGTCAAGCGCTAGGGGCGACCCGGAAATCCCACTACGGAATCCCACCAGGGACGCAAATTTCATGGTTTTCGCGAAAAACGTTTTCGCTTCCCCTAAATAATCTCAAAGAATTGCCGTTTTCAGCCTGGACTGGCTTTAGAGGACGCTGAATTTAGCACATTATGAACGGCGACAAAGAAGTCATCACTTTTAACCAGGCAAGGTTAAATCGAACAACAGTTAGGCCCCCGTCCAAACAGACGAGGGCCAACTAAATTGCTGTAAGATGAGCGAGGCAGCCTAACCGCCCAGCTCAAATGATCCAATTAGTAGAGCGAAGCAGCCTCTTCAATGCGAGCAGGCTCGGTGATGATCTCGTACTTCTCTTTGCGCTCGGTGTCATGGATGGTCTCGCTGTGCTCGGAGCCGACCTTCTCCAGACCAACTTCAGCCACAACCTTGGCCGACTTGGTTACATAAGGCACCTCTTTGGAGGAACGCAGCTCAATGGTGGCGTCGCCCCAGTCAATGTCATCGTAATTCGGATCGTCCAGCGCCTTCTTCACGATGCGAACGTGCTCATCGTGCAGCTTGACCGTAGCGGTAACCGGCTCTTCCACGGTGTAACGGCGAACCTGAGTGGTACCTGTCTCGACGACCTTCTTGTCCACATGAACATGCTCTTCAGCAAGTTTGAGGGTTTCGGTGGCATCCAGCACGGTGTCAATGCCCTCGTTGTCGGAAGAATAAGTAGGCACAGCAACCGTGGCAGCTGCTTTGGCGGAAAGCACACCCTTCTTAACGGCGTGAGTCTTCACGTCAACGTTCTTGTGGTGGTTCAGCACATGCATTGCCTTGCCAGCGTTATCTTCTTCCACAATCAGGGTTACCAGGTAAAAGCCATCGTTAACGGCCTGGGAGTAGGTGTGGGCCTCATACTCCTCGATGTCGTTGCCGAACAGGTGCTTGAAAGTACTGGGCTTGGCATCGCCGAGGGTTTCCTTGTTGTCAACGCTGATGTCGTCTTCATTGAAACCTGCCGAAACCAGATTCTTGCGCGCAGCTTCGGCTGCAGTCTTGGTCTTGTGCAGAGTTACCAGCTTGGTCTTAGCCACAAAGAGCTCCTTATAGTAGAAACGTAAGGGTCAGCCAGGCCAACCCTCCGACTACCCTAGGTCACGGAACAATAAACCGCGCGATTACCGCATCGCGTGTCTGCGCTCTCCACTGAATGTTCTATACGAATCAAGGCGTAAGATGTTCGAAAGCGCAAGAAAGTGGTGACTATTGTCACCCACTAGCTCACAGTAGCTCGGCGCGCAGGTCGGCGTTGGACTTGGGCGAAAGCAGAGCGGGCGCTACATCAAGCACAGTGCGGGCGCCGCGTTCCCCCGCCTCAAACATCCGATGCGCCGCGCGAGCATAAGCTGCCAGTACCGCACCCGTGAACTCAGGGTTGGAGTCCAAATTCAGCCGGTACTCAATGGTGTGCTTGATGCCGGGCGAGCTTTCAGAGCTGTGTACCACAAAACCGCCATGCGGCATGCCTTTGTGATTGCGATGTAACTCATCCTCGGAAATGAAATGCACCGTAGTGTCATAGTCGGCAAAGTACTTGGGCATCGTCTCAATAGCTGTCTCAATCGCAGCCTTATCGGCGCCTGGTTCAGCCACCACAAAAGCCTCGCGCAGGTGTTTCTGCCGAGTAGTCAAAGTAGCACCTTGGCCAGAACGGGCTGCCGCCACCGCTGATTCAATCGGCACCGTGTATTGCACGCCGTTAGCCACACCAGGTATCCGGCGGATAGCATCGGAGTGGCCTTGGGACACACCCTTACCCCAGAATGTTTGAGTATCCCCGGTCGGCAAGATTGATTGGGCATAAACCCGGTTAATCGAGAACATCCCCGGATCCCAACCAACTGACATCAGGGCCACATGATGGCCTTCCCGTGCCGCCGCATTGACCCGATCGTAGTAAACCGGGATATCCGGGTGGGTATCAAAACTGTCAACTGTGTTGAAGTGCAGCGCCAACTCCGGGCCTTGCACTGGCAAGTCTGTGGCCGAACCGCCGGCCAGGATGAGCACGTCAATCTTGCCCTTCCAGTCACCAATGTCGTCCAACGAAACCACCGGCACGCCAGAATAAGCCAGTTCCAACTTATGCGGATCACGCCGGGTGAACACCGCCACCAGCTCTTGATCCGGGCTGTGCTTCAGCGCCGTCTCGACCCCACGCCCCAAGTTCCCGTAACCGACAATACCAACCCGTGTTTTACCCATCCGGCAAGCCTAGCGGCAATTACCTTCTTATCACCGGATTTCGCAGTACGCCGATGCCTTCAATTTCACATTCGACAATATCGCCAGCCACGATTGGGCCCACCCCGGCCGGAGTTCCGGTCAGGATGACATCGCCTGGCAGCAAGGTCATCATCTCTGAGATATAAGAGACGAGGAACGGCACATCGAACAGCATGTCAGCCAGGTTGGAATCCTGTTTGGTGACCCCGTTAATGCGCGAGGTAATGCGAGCATTTGATGGGTCAAAATCCGTAACAATCCAGGGCCCCAGCGGGCAGAAAGTATCTGCGCCTTTGGCCCGCGCCCATTGGCCGTCGGTGCGCTGGGCATCGCGCGCGGTCACGTCGTTAGCCACGGTATAACCGACGATGAAGTTGGCGGCATCTTTCGGCTGAATATTTTTACAGGCTTTGCCGATAACTACTGCAAGTTCTACTTCGTAGCTAACTTCATCGGTCCAGGAAGGCAAAATGATTGGATCGTCCGGGCCGCACACTGCGGTATTGGGCTTTAAAAACAATACGGGAGCCGGCGGCATCTCGTGGCCCATCTCTTTAATATGATCCACATAATTGAGTCCGACACACACAACTTTAGACCGTGGTATTACCGGCGCGAGCAGCCGAACTGGCGGCTCATCCTCGTCAAAGTTGCTGGCGTCATCGTCGGCTCCCAGGGGCAACCGCACGCCGGTAGGCATGGATTTCATAAATAGCGGGTCGCCCTGGACCACCGCGAGGTAATCTTGCTCCCCCTCGGTTTGGACAAAGCCATAAGCCGGATCTCCCCCGGCACTGAACCGTGCAATGCGCATGATGAAATCGTATACATTTTTAATAAGTTTGGCGTTATTTGATAAATACACTGACGTAATTTACATCCGGGTAATTCAAGCGTTATCAGGTATCGCGTGAGTGACATATTCAACTTATTTTTCGACGCGCGTTATCCCCATTTTTGATTGACAATTATCTAACATCGGCTACGGCACAAAAATCTAAATCAGGGGTGGTTGAAATGACACGACTCAGCGGGGTGCGACACCCTCGCTGGATTCGTGCTTTTATCGCCGCAGCCTTCGTCGCATCAGCCGCCATCGGAGCTTCTTTCGGACTAGAAGAGCGCCATGAACCGGTGACTTTGGCCGCTGCCGCGTATGGGGCTGTGTCTCGCCCGGCCTCTGCACGTTTGCTGGACACTCACCTGGCCATTCCGTTCTTCGTGGCCCCCCAACCGATGCAATATTCGCCTTATGGCACGCCCGTTGCTATTCCGCAAATCGGAATCCCGGCCACAATTCAATTATCGGCCACCCAATTAGCGCCTGCGGAATTGCCCACTGGCCAATTGTCGGTTGGGAAACTGTCGGTTGGGCACTCGCAGCCGGTTATTAGCTGCGACTTAATCTCTGGCACGATTTCGCAAACCGTATTTGTAATGGACGATGCAGGTCAGCCAGTTTCCGGAGCTAATGTGGTATTCACGGTTACCCGGTCCGATATCGAAGTCCCGCAACTTGTTACCGATATAACTGGATTCGACGGCGCCGCTACGGTCACAGTTAAAGTTCCAAGTGGCGCAGCTACCCCAAATGCCATTGCCACATATTCGGTTTTGGCCGAAGCTGTTGACGTGGCAGCCAATACGCCCGCTGCGGAGTTGCGGTTCGGGATCTCGGATTACACCTGCACCGGGGGAACCGGAGCCCACTAGTGGGGGCAACATCCGCTTCGGCGCCGGCGGCTACCATTTCGGCAGTGGATACTACCCGCACCGCCAGCCGTGAAACATCCAGTTCCGATACCAATGCGCCCAATGCCGGGAATCGCAATGCAACTGCCGACCCCGCTTGGCGGGTACGCAACCACTCATTAGTTAAGTGGGAAAGAGTTACCGAGTGGCCATTGGTTTTAGCAGCTTTATTATTCTTAGCTGCTTACGCAGTGCCAATTATTTGGCCTGATTTAAACCACTTTTTACTCAATTACACTAATCATGTAATTATCGGCACTTGGGTAGTGTTTGGTATCGATTATATTGTCCGGTTAGTGTTGGCTAAAGATAAGTTTGCGTTTGTGCGGCATAACTTAGTGGATTTATGCTCAATTATTTTACCAGTAATGCGGCCCTTACGGTTGCTGCGGTTAGTTGCCGCCTTATCGGTGTTGAACCGTATTGGGATAATGACCCTGCGGGGCCGGGTGATCAGTTATTCGCTGTCGTTCGCCGCAATGATTACTTTTGCCGGCGCATTGGCAGTTACTCAGGTTGAACGAGCAGCAGTTGGCAGCAATATCCATACTTTCGGAAATGGATTATGGTGGTCACTTGTCACCCTAGCGACGGTTGGTTATGGCGACTTTTATCCAGTAACTCTGATGGGCCGAGTTATCGCTGTAGTGTTGATGATGACTGGCGTATTACTAGTCGGCGCCATTTCCGCCTCGCTAGCCTCATGGTTAGTGCAACACGCCCTAGCGCGGGAGCCGCAAGCACACGATGATGAAACCGACGTAGATACCATGTTGCTGCAACTCCAATCGCTAAACGGTGAGGTCACAACACTAAGCGCAGCTTTGGAACGTCACGCTGCCACGCTCGCTGCTACCCAGCCGGGATATTCCCACCATCATGTACCGATCCCGGCTGAGTCCGAACTTCGGGATATCCCGGTTGATTTGACCCCTTATGTTGACCCACATGCTTTCTATGACCCGACCCACCCGGAAACCGAATAATATTAGGTTTTCATTGTGGAATCGTTATTAACTTATCTGCCTCCCGCAGATCCGGGAATTACTCCAGAACCAGAAGAGTTATTTGACGCTTTTGCTTATTGGGCGGCAGAAACCGGGCGGCCACTTTATCCTCATCAAGAGGAAGCCTTATTGGAGGCCATGACTGGTAACTCGGTAGTGGTAGATACTCCCACCGGTTCTGGTAAATCTCTGATTTCAATAGGTGCCCAATTTGCTGCTTTAGCCGCTTATCGTAACGGTGTGGGTGGGCGTACTTTTTACACTGCACCGCTGAAAGCTTTAGTTAGCGAGAAGTTCTTTGATTTAGTTGCGGTATTTGGGCCGGAAAATGTTGGCATGATGACGGGCGATTATTCGATTAACCCCGATGCCCCCATCATTGCATGTACTGCGGAAATTCTGGCTAACCTAGCCTTACGCGGACCCAAGCCGACCCATAGCCCTGCGGAAACCAATAACCATCCGCCAATTAGCCAAGTAGTTATGGATGAATTCCATTTCTATGGCGATCCGCAGCGAGGTTGGGCGTGGCAAATCCCGCTGCTTGAATTGCCACAAGCCCAATTCATTTTAATGTCTGCCACTTTGGGCAATACTGAAGCTTTGCGCGATGACCTGGCGCATCGTTCCGGGCGACCCGTAGTGTCGGTTACCAGCGCCGAACGGCCGGTCCCGCTGGAATATGAGTATTCGATTGACCCGCTCCCAGATACTTTGGAAAGATTAGTACAACAAGGTAAATCCCCCGTTTATGTAGTGCAATTTACCCAACGTGAAGCAGTGGAGCGGGCACAGGATTTACTGAGTCTGCCCCTCACCACCAAAGCGGAAAAGGCCCAGATAGCTGCTGAGATAGCTAATTTCCAATTCGGAACTGGATTTGGGAGAACTTTATCCCGGTTTTTACGGGCTGGAATTGGAGTGCATCATGCCGGGATGTTGCCTAAATACCGGCGTTTAGTGGAACGCCTTTCCCAACTTGGTTTATTAAAAGTTATTTGTGGCACCGATACTTTAGGCGTCGGGATAAATATGCCAATTCGCACCGTGCTATTCACCGGATTAGTAAAATTCGATGGTGAAAAAGCCCGGCAATTAACCGCCCGAGAATTCCATCAGATTGCAGGCAGGGCTGGGCGGGCTGGTTTTGATACCCAAGGCGAAGTGCTAGTGCAAGCTCCCGAGCACGTGATTGCTAACCGCACCGCTTTGCTGAAAGCCGGGGATGACCCGAAAAAACTCAAGAAAATCACTCGCAAAAAAGCTACCGAAGGCCAAGTCAATTGGACCGAGCAAACTTTTGAACGCTTGCGGGATGCCGAACCAGAACCTTTAACAAGCCAATTCCGCGTCACTCACGCCATGCTGCTAAACCTGCTGGTCCGCTCCCGCGAAGCCGGTGACCCGATCGAACTCGATCCGGTCATAGCGCTGACCCGGCTCTTGGAACAGAATCACGACACCCCGGCACAAAAACGGGAACACTCCCGTCAAGCCATGCGCGTCTATCGTTCGTTGAAAAGGGCCGATGTAGTGGAACATGTCCGCGAACCGGATATCACCCGGCCCGAGGGCTACCGGCCCACTTTGCGGCTCAAACATGACATCCCTGAGGATTTTGCGCTTAACCAGACCCTCTCCCCCTTCGCATTCGCTGCGATGGACTTGCTCAATCCCCAGGCGCCCGACCATGCGCTGGATGTAGTCTCGGTGATTGAAGCCACGCTGGAGAACCCGCGTCAAGTGCTGTATGCCCAGGAGAAAGCTGCGCGGTCCGCGGCCATCGCCGAGATGAAAGCCGATGGGCTGGATTATGACGAGCGGATGGAGCGGCTGGAAGGAGTCACCTGGCCACAGCCACTAACGGAACTGCTGGAACCCGCTTTCCAGATGTATGTCCGCACCAACCCCTGGGTGGCGGGCGAGGAGTTGAAGCCGAAATCCATCGTTCGAGATATGTTAGAAACCGCGGCCACGTTTACGGAGTACGTTTCGCGGCTGAGCATTGAACGATCCGAGGGTACGCTGCTACGGTATTTGGCCGATGCTTACCGGGCGCTCCGCCAGGTGGTCCCGCCGGAACACCGCACTACTGAAGTTTCCGAAATCATCGAGTGGCTCGGTGAGGTGGTTCGGAACGTTGACTCCTTGGCGGCGGCAGATTTGCTCGAGCCGGGCGGGCCCTCGGCGGCATCGGGCGGCGAGCCCAGGTTTACCAAACCGGGTGAGATTGACTACGGCGGCATCACCAGCAATCAACTCGCTTTCCGGCTCATGGTGCGGAATTCCCTATTCCGCCTGGTCGAGTTGGCGGCGCGCGAGGATTACGATGCGTTAGCCCAGCGCAGTGATTGGACTGCTGACCAGTGGGCCGATGCGCTGGACCCGCTTTTTGTAGCGCAAGGGGACGATGCCATCGGGATCGCCGCCAATGCCCGCGCGGCCTCGCTGCTCACCATCCTGGAGCCTGGCGCCGAACTCCCCGCAGGGGTGAACCAGGCAGGATGGGACGGCCACATCGTCCCGCCCGGTTATTGGTGGGTACGTCAAGTGCTGGATGATGCCGACGGTGACCATGATTGGGCGATTACCGCCCTCGTGGACTTAGCCGCGAGTGCCGCCTCCGATACCCCAGTGTTAAACACCCAGTCCGTCGGCTCGATATAGAAATTCATACGAGTGCTTAAATGCAAGGCACGACCACAGCGCCGTGGACAAGAAAGTCCACAAGCGGAGGGAGTAACGCAGCAGATGAGCGCTCAGATGGATTTTCGCTAGAAACCAAGCTTGCGCAGTTGTTTGGGATCCCGCTGCCAATCTTTGGCCACTTTGACGTGCAGGTCCAGATAAACCCGAGCGCCAAGCAGCCGCTCGATCCCCAATCGAGCCTTAGTGCCGACCTCACGCAGCCGAGCCCCGCCCTTGCCAATCACGATGGCTTTTTGCGAATCCCGCTCTACATAGAGCGAAACCCGCACGTCAAACAGCGGCGGCTTGCCAGTTTCCGGGTCGCCGGAGCCTTCTCGCTCCACAATCTCATCCACTACCACGGCTAACGAGTGCGGCAACTCATCGCGCACGCCCTCCAACGCAGCCTCGCGCACCAACTCGCCGACCATGATTTCTTCTGGCTCATCAGTCAGCTCCCCATCGGGGTATAAACGCGGCCCTTCGGGCAGGAAAGAAATCAGCACGTCTTCTAGCTCAGTCACCTGGTAGCCGCCCACCGCCGAAACGGGCACGATGGCAGCCCAGCTCACCTCTTGGCTCTCGCCCAGCTCTTGCACCGATAATAGATGCTCAGCCAACTGGTCTTTCTTAACCAAATCGGCCTTGGTAACCACCGCAACTACTGGGATTTGGCGCCGACCTTTCATCAGCGGGGCTAACTGCTCCAAGATAAACCGGTCGCCGGGGCCAATCGCCTGGTCAGCCGGAAGGCAAAACGCAATAACATCAACTTCGCCCAAGGTACCGGCCACCAAGTCGTTGAGCCGCTGGCCCAACAAGGTACGCGGCCGGTGCAAACCAGGGGTATCAACCAGGATTAGCTGCGCATCGTCCCGATTCACGATGCCGCGAATGGTGTGCCGCGTGGTTTGCGGCCGGGCCGACATGATTGCTACTTTCTCGCCCACCATTGCATTGGTCAGCGTGGACTTGCCGACATTTGGCCGCCCGACTAAGCAGGCGAAACCGCTGCGGTGACCCTCGGGAGTCTCAACTCTCGCCGCGCTAAATCCGTCTGCGCTGGCATCAGTACCCTTTTCGGAAGCAAAGAAAGCGTCTATCACATCGTTCACCCCCTTAGTTAACCGTATTTCGTGCCGCTGTGGGTAGGGGCGCTCCGAATCTCCCAACGGCGACGCGGCACAGCCCGGATTGTGGAGCAGATTTGGCTTAACTTGACGGGTGAGGTTAGCTGGGGTACCTGATGAATTATCCCCTCAAACCTAAATTGCGAGGTTGGCTGCACGCTGCTTCCGCCCCGCTAGCTCTGGCGGCAGCAATTGTGCTAGTCGTATTGGCTCCCACTATTCCGCTGCGCATCGCCTTAGCCATTTTTGGCATAACTGCTTTATCCCTGTTCGGCACTAGCGCGGTTTATCATATCAGCAATGGGCATATTGCTAGCAAAGTAACTTCGGCACTGAAACGCGTTGACCACGCTAATATATTCTTGATTATTGCCGGGACGTACACCCCGTTATCGTTACTGCTGCTCCCGATCGTCCAAGCCCGATTAATCCTCACTATTGTTTGGATTGGTGCGTTAGCTGGGGTACTGGTGCAAGTGTTTTTGCCAAACGCGCCAAGGTGGATTAGTGCCCCGGTATATTTAGCTTTAGGTTGGGTGGCTATTGGTTTTATCCGTGATTTTGCGTCATTTGGCGGCCCTGCTATTGTGACTCTGATTATCGCTGGCGGGGTAGCTTATTCAATTGGGGCGGTAGTTTATGCAATAAAGAAGCCGAACCCCTCAGTCAAATGGTTCGGCTTCCATGAAGTGTTTCACGCCTTCACCATTGCAGGCTTCACGTTACACACTATCGCTATTTTTATTGCGGTAATTGGGGCCCGCTAATCTCGGATACCCCGTTGGATATCTTATGCCCGATGGAGTTTGGCTACCTGCGCTTGGTATAGACTTGGAGAGTTAGCGGGATGAAAACTACCAAGATAGTTAGCGCACCTGCTAACGCAAACCAGAACTGATTACCAATCCCGCCACCTGCCAATAATTCTCTTACTGCCGCGATGGCACGCGATAACGGGTTAATATTTTCCGCAAAAAACTTTAACGGCGCTGGCATGGTTTCAGTAGGAACAAAGGCATTGGACAAAAATGTTAATGGGAACATAATTATCATCGCCATAGATTGAGCCATAGAAACGGATTTAGCTTTCAACGCCGAAAAAGCGAATAACCAAGACAGGCACCACCCCATTAACATCACAAACGCGATCGCCCCAATGATGGCCGCTAACCCGCCAGCGGGACGGAAACCCAGCAGCGCTCCCATACCAAACACTACGATGCTGGCAATGCCATACCGTAACAAGTCCGCACTGAGCACCCCGGCCAGCGGGGATATCCGGGCGATCGGCATAGTCGCAAACCGGGCCGCCACCGCTTTATCAGCATCTTCCCGGAGTTGAGTGCCCGCAGTACCCGTAGCAGTCACGATGGTCTGCACCAAAATCCCTGGAATAACAATCGGTAAATACTCAGCGGTACTGCCTGCAATGGCGCCGCCAAATATAAAGGTAAACATCAACGTGAACATAATCGGCATTAAAGCAATGTCCATAAAGCTTTCTGGATTGCGAATAGCTTTAAGCCAAGACCGATAAGCGAAAGTAGCAGTATTAGCAATGCCATTCATATTAAGCGGCTTTCGTTAAAGTTAAAAATACTTCATCAAGAGTGGCAACTCCGACCGACTGCTTTAGCCCAAACGGAGTATCGTGTGCCACGACCCGGCCGTGGTCAATAACGTAAATATTATCGGCGAGTTGGTCAGCCTCATCTAGGTATTGCGTGGTGAGCAATACGGTTGATCCAGTAGCCACTAAATTGCGGATGGTTTCCCACATTTGATTTCGAGTGCGTGGGTCCAAGCCAGTGGTGGGCTCATCCAAAAAGATGAGTGGTGGCCTAGTAATCAACGAAGCTGCTAAATCGAGCCGCCGGCGCATGCCGCCAGAGAATTCTTTGAGAGGTTTATTAGCAGCTTCAGTCAGGGTAAACTCCTCAAGTAATTCCCTAGCCCTGAGCTTTGCATTTTTGCGCGATAACCCTAGGAGCCGCCCGAAAATAGTCAAGTTTTCCGTAGCGGTAAGGGCTTCATCAATCGTGGCGAATTGGCCGGTGAGTCCAATTAGGTGCCGCACCTCTTTGGCTTGCTTTACCACATCGTGCCCAAAAACCTGGGCGCTGCCGCAATCGGGCTTTAGCAAAGTGGTGAGCATATTGATAGTGGTGGTTTTACCCGCGCCATTGGGTCCGAGCACGCCCACGATGCTGCCTGCTTGAACACTCAAGTCCACCCCATCCACAGCCCTAACTTTGCCGAAATTTTTCACCAGACCGCTGGCGGTAATTGCCATTTCATTAGTGGCGATTGCCATTGCGGCCTCCAAACTTGCGGCCCTCGCGGCCACCGAAATCGTGCGGGCCAAAAGCGCCCAGGCCACCAGGCCCGCCAAAACCACCGAAGCCACCGAAACCCGGAAACCCGCCGGGGCGCCCGCCAAAACCGGGGCCGAACGGTGTCATTTCCGGGTCAATGCCCATCCGCTCCGCCATTTGCTCTCGGTGAGCTTTAAGCTGTTCCCACATGTCATCGTCGCCGATGCTAGCTTGCAAAACCTCAATGATCCGATCAAGATAACTTGCCAAGTTGGCTTGCTCGGCTGCGGTCAAGCTGGCGAATGGGTCTATGTCCTGCGCGGATTCGGCTTGCTCCTGCGCTTGCCCTTGCTCGGTAAGATGCACAAGTTGCACGCGCCTATCATCGGGCGATGCCGTGCGCGTTACGTACCCATCGCGCACCATGCGCCCGAGTGCTTCATTGAGCGAACTTACGCGCATACCGAGCAAAAAGGCGAGCTCTTTGGTACTGAGTCCATCGCGCATCTTCAGCGCAGCCAGTATGCGGCCTTGCCCTCTCGATGTGTCAGCTAGTGGCCCCCGATGATGACGAGCGCCCATTTGTTGCAAGTGCAGCAGCCACTGAAGTTTGGCTAGCCGCCCCCAAAGCGCGTTGGCGTCAAGTTCGCCTACGGGCCTAGTAGATTGGTTCATGGATTTCCTAACAGGTTGAAGTTCTGAACGGTACCGTTAGAAAAGATTAAACGGCACCTGTCAAAAAGTCAAACAGGCGCCGTTAAGAAATTTTGGGCGTGTCGGATGCCCTTTGGTGGACCTCACTTGTGTCCCCCGATACACCCAGGCGGGTGAGTGGTTACCGATTCTGGAAGTGGACTTGCATGCTAGCTAGTTGCCCGGCTTCAATTCGGTTTAATTTAAGGTCGCCGCGATCCAGCCAGGCAGAGTTAAACAGTTCCCATAGGCTAAACCAAGCGGCAATCGCAGGGATTTCAATGAAAACAGTATCATGGCGGATTGCCATGACAAAGAACACCGCGGCTGTTACTATGAAAAAGGCTAATAATTTGAAACACCGCCGTAAATTTAATTTTAATTCAAACTCCGATTCGGCCAATTCAAAGCCATAATGCAATCTTAGCAACGATTGAATAGTGGCACGATCTTTTTCGGTGAACCCCTCCCCTACCACATCAACCACAATTGATTCTTCTACGGGGATATGATTTGCCTCAACATCAATGAAATTTATGAAATCCTGGTTCAGGCGTGGTCGCTTGGCAGTAGAAAACGGACTTAACAAATCTGACAAGGAGTCTGCTTGCACGACGATATGCGCTACCCCATCGTGCATGTATTGGCTATCTAAGTTCTCGACATAATTAAAGGCAGCGCTTCTAAAATGGCTGACATTTTTCAATGTTTGAGCGTTACGCCTAAATAATAGGACCATTACTCACCTATCCCCTAAATCAATTAGCTAATAACAGTGCCAACCGTACGTGGCAGAACGAGCGCCACTAAATAAACACCAGACGGAGCCCCAGGTGAAAAATAATACCGAAAAGTGCTAGAATGGCTAGGTGCAACGGGTAAAAAATGTAAAAGAACCATTTCATGCGCCTGCCGCGCTGTCCGTTGTAAGCGAATAACAACATAAGCGCAACAATGTTACCCACGCCCATGGCGGTACGGTAAAAGAAATGCGGAGTAAACCCCTCAAAAGTGCCGCTTACCATTTCAATAATAATTTGAATAGTTTCGGTAAACCACAAGAAAGACACAATCAGCGGAATAATGATGCGCCATTTTCCGTGGTTCCTCAGCACGTAGAACAAGAAAATCATTGCCACACCGGCTATTGAGAACTGCACAAATAGACTGGCTACAATGAATACCGGAATGAGCAGCCAGAACACCCAGCTACCCCATTTAGTGTCATACCACTTAATCAGCAACAACCCCAACGCGATGCTGAATAGGATATTGAAATCCATCAACACAATACTGGTGAAGGCAAAGGCGAACGGAATTTGCGCTATAATTGCGAAAATGATCAGTCGCCGAAAGTAGCTCCAGAAGTTTGAGGTATACCGAAAACCTTCCGAAACAAAATAAGCCATAATAGGGAAAGTTACGCCGCCAACAATATGCATGGGTATTTGTGAACCGTAAGGGATAAAGTCGCGGAAAACCATTGCGCTATGTTGAATAATCATGCCAATAATAGCAATGATTTTTAGGGTAAAGGCGTTAACCCCGAATTTGTTGGTTGGGGAGCTGTCTAATGGCTGCGGCGCTGCGGCCATTGGGCTGATAATGCTGGTCATAAGCGAATCCTAAGCCAGGCTTAGGGCTGTTTTGTCAACCAGTTTGGCATGAGCCAAATTGTGGCGCATTCCCTCGACCCGCCCAATACCAGTACCTTCATAGCCTATGTATACGGGCCTCGCTTTTAGGTAAAGTATAATTGGCCGTATGAAATTCCGGGCGGCGCCAACACCTGGGAGCATGGGTGGCACTGGATTCGCCGTGGACGTTTGCGACGTCCGGGTGGACTTGGGCGGCTCCCCCATTCTGGATCTTCCGGGTTTGCAATTGCAACCTGGCGGGGCGCTGGTGGTTACCGGGCGCAATGGGGCGGGCAAAACTACCTTGCTGCGCGTAGTTAGCGGGACGGCAAAACCCAGCACTGGTGCGGTTTCGGTGTTCGGCATCGTGCCAGATGAACGGTCAACCGACTTTCGAAAACTAGTGGCCACGCAGCTTTCCGTGCCGCCGCTAGCCTCCGACTTAACTCTAATTGAGCACTTAATGTTGGTTGGGGTATCTTGGGGGCTGAACGCCGCCGCGGCAACAACTCGCGGGGAAGAGATGCTGCGCCGGTTTGGTGTCGAATACATCGCCCGGCACTACCCGCAAGAAATCTCTAGCGGTGAACGCCAAGTGTTTTCCCTGGCAATGGCACTGTGTCGGCCTTCCAAATTGCTGATTTTGGATGAACCCGAACGCCATCTAGACACCGGCCGGATTACTACCCTCACTGAGGTACTGAAACAATATATGCACGATGGCGGCGCCATTTTAGTGGCCTCACATAGCGCGCAGTTGGTTACGGAATTGGGCTGCCCAGTGTTGGAATTGCAGCGGCCCGATGCCACGCAGTTGGCTACCCAATGACAAACGTTACTCGGATGCTAAGGCTCCGACCTAATGGTGGCGAACTACGGCAGGCACATGCCCTAGAAAAGCGACTGCGGAGCTCCGACACCCCAAGTTTGCGCCGCATCTTGGATGCCACCTACTTGATTATATTGTTAGCGCTGATTGTGGGCGCACCCACTTGGTTGGCTTTACGGGCAGGCGTGCAGTCTGAAGGCGGGCTATTAAGTTTGGTCGGCACGATGCCGCCGCATACGCTAATTTTCGCGCTAACTCCGCCTTTGACGGTGCTGGCCTTCATGCTCGCCCCATCGCTCAGCCCAATCCTGGGGAAACCGTTTGACCTGCACCTCATCAGCGAGTCGCCGTTAGAACGCCGAACAAGTTATGGGTTCCGCACGGCAAAAACGGCAGCCGCGCTGGCCCTGACCCTGGCAGCATTAGCCTTGTTGCTCTGGACTTTAACCGCAACTTCCGCCGCGCCCTTGGCCCTAGGGGTACTTAGCGGCATCTCGGCAGCAGCGATAGTTGTGACGGCCTGGCTGGCCGGGCAATTAGTCAGCCCGGTAGTTGCTCGGCTAGTTTCGGTTACCGCATCGGGCATTCTGCTATCCACGATGCTGGCCACCCCACCTGCCCAACTGCTGCAATTTTTTGCGTTTGGGCCGTGGGGCACGTTGGTCATTTCAATTGCTGCTATCGCGGTAGCGTTGCTCTTCACTAGGCAAATGCTGCCGCGGATTCACAGCCAGCAGGTGTTGAACTCGGCCTATCTTTGGCAGCGGATGGTCAACACGGCTGGCATCGGGGATTTCACCAGTGCCCGCGCAGAGCTTGCCGTAACCACCGGGATCGGTCGAGGTTGGCGGCTGCCCCGGCGGGCCGGTTGGTGGGGTACCACGGTTTGGCTGGACCTACTAAGCCTAGCGCGCTCCCCTTGGCGCATCCTTTGGATTTTCGCGCTCAATTTTGCGGCCGTTCAATTGTTTGCCACCGCGCCGCCGTTGTACCTCGGCGCCAATCAAGTTGCCATGCCACTTTGGGCTGGCGGCGCGGCAGCCGTGGCCCAGTATCTGGCATATTCTTGTTTCGGGGATCGGATTCGATTCGGTACGATGTCAGCGTTGCCGCCGCGGTTATTTGGCGGTTCTACCTGGCGCTTAGTTGCCGCCCACCTAGTCGTGCCAATTACTTGCTCACTGGTGGCCACCACTTTAGCCGCGTTTATATTAGGCGTGCCAACCGTTTGGCTGTGGACGGCCTGCCTAGTTCCAATCCATTGCTTGGTGTTGGTTTACACCGCCTTAAAACGCGAGCCGCCGCTCATCTTGACGATTCCGATTGCTAGCCCGATGGGCGACACTTCAGCCTTCCACCAATTGCTTTGGCAATTCGACTTCTTGGCCATAGTCGCCCTAGCCGGCGTTCTGATGTATGCCTTCGCGGGCGCATCTGGCCTCGGCATTGCCTTTACGATAATTGCGTTTGGGGTTTACTTAATCCTAGGTACACGTCGCCGTTTCCGGCGACTCTAAACGGTTAATAGGGTGTAGGTGAGATATGCGGCATAAGCGGCTACAAATAGCCCACCTTCCAGCCGAGACATGCGGCGGCCCGATAAGAATACCGGCACGCAGGCCAAGCCAACTAAAACCATTAGCGGCATTGACACGCGCAATAACGAGGGCGCTACCGCAACTGAGCCTTGACTAAACAACAATGAAATTCCCAAGATAATGGTGAGATTCAGAGTTGAAGAACCAATTAAATTACCAAAAGCCAAACCGCGCTCATTTTTAATGGTCGCAATAATCGTGGTAACCAGTTCCGGGGCAGAAGTACCGATTGCCACAATGGTAAGGCCAATTAATGTTTCGGATACCCCAAATTGTTGGGCAATAGAGACAGCACCATTTAACATTTGATCAGCACCGAATACTATTCCAGCTAAACCCACGATTAGTAAAAACATGGTTACCGATAACGGAGTGGGTACCGATTTCAAAGATACCGCTTCGGCAAGTTGTACTTCATCGGCATGGGTCAAGGCACTGGTTTCGGCATCGGGCGAGTCAATGGTTCCGGCTCCCATATCCCGGCGTCGCGCGGTGACCAGCACAAATGTCATGTAAATTAGGCCAGCAACCAGCAGGATGATACCATCCGCTACCCCTAGGTAACCATTCCAGGCTAAGAATAGAAAGAAGGCAGATGACACCGTCATCATTGGTAAATCAATTTTGAGAATACCGGGCGGTACTGCAATAGGTCTAAGCAAAGCCGACAAACCCAAAATTAACAAAATATTAACAATATCGGTGCCGACTACGTTACCCAAAACGATGTCACCGACGCCGCGGCGCATCCCATCAATGCCTACCGCTAACTCTGGTAACGAAGTGCCAATCGCTACCACGGTAAGGCCGATAATCATCGGGGAAATTTTGAAATGTTCGGCTACTCGTACCCCGTTAGTGACTACCAGTTCGCCACCGACCACTAAAAGGGCAAGGCCAAATAAAAGGATAAGAAAATTCATTTATAAGTATTTCGCTATAGCTTTCGAGATTCTGCGATCTGCGTCGTTTCACTCCTTGCCGCTACTTACGATTGAGGCGAGAGAAATGAACGCTCGTATTTAATTGCAGAGGCGATTGAGTAAGTTCTTGAATGACGAGGGAAACGTGCATGAAAAGGCGGGGTCCGACAAGGAATTATCGTACCCCGCCAATTTGAAAATACTGTGCTGCTTTATTGCGGAGACCCAGTGCAATAAAGCAGCACAGGCCCCAATAAACTTTACGCGGCTTCGCGGACAGGCAACGGCGGGTTTCCCGCCGCCCGCTGCCGCAGAGCGTCAGACGCCTACGCGGCTAGGTTATAATCCTTTTCTGCAGCAGCTTTAGCAGCCATTTTGGCATCGTAGCGATCTTCGCCCTTCTTAAACAGCCACTTGAGCAGTTCGATGTTGCAGAAGGTGATGAATGCAATCGGCACAATGTAAGCCCATTGAATCGGCATAGTGGGAACCAAACCGAACGCGTTAGTGAGCGGCGGGAAGTACATTAACAAACCGTGCAATACTGCTAGCACACCGATTGAAATGGCTAAGGTCTTGTTACCGCGGAAAATCTGCCGGGTGAACGAGCTGGAGTTGAGGCGCCGAACGTTAAATACATGAGCCAATTGATCCAGCATAATCATGGACAACGCACCGGATTGGGCAGTAGCCAATCGCAGTTCTACGGGCAATTCACGCACAAAGGCAAGGCCAGGCAACCAACCGTAGAATGTACCCAGGAACATCACTATCATGCCCAAGGAAATAATCCAACCAAATACGAAGATGTGGCGACCATAACGAGCATTAACCAGAGCATCGTTTACGTTACGCGGCTTGCGGCGCATTAAGCCAGGCTCGCCGGGTTCGGATGCGAAGGTCAAGTCGAGGCAAACAGCAACTACCATGTTAACCCACAGAATCATCAGCGGGGTTAGTGGTAGCAGTGGAACTTCGATGCCAGCGGCGTTGGTTATGGTCCAGCCCAAGAAGGTGAACAGCAAAATACCGGTGGTTTGGGCCACGTTGGCGGGCAGTGCGAACATGGTGCACTTGCGGATGTTGTCGAACACGCGCCGGCCTTCAAAAATGGCCTTTTCGATCGTGCTGAAGTTGTCGTCCAACAGAATCAAGTCGGCGGCAGCCTTGGTGGCTTCAGTGCCCTTCACGCCCATAGCCACACCAACGTTGGCTTGAGTTAGCGCTGGGGCATCGTTCACGCCATCACCGGTCATCGCCACAATTTCGCCGTGATGCTGGAGCGCACGCACGATGCGTATCTTGTGTTCTGGTGAAACGCGGGCGAAAACATGGGTCTCACGCACAACTTTCTGCAGGTCCTCATCGGACATCGCTTCTAGTTGTGGGCCGGTCAGCGCGTTGGCTTCACCGTGGGTGATGCCCATTTCTCGAGCGATCGCCTTAGCTGTGATCACATGGTCACCGGTGATCATCTTCACGTCAATGCCGGCAGCATGAGCTTCGGCGATGGAGTGGATAGCTTCGGGGCGCGGTGGGTCAACGATGCCGACGATGCCAATCAAGGTCAATTCGCGCGGGCCATCTTCCGGCAGGGTATCAACATCGGAAGGCACGGACATGCGGGCAGCTGCCAGTACACGCAGGCCTTGCTCAGCCATTACCGTCATTTCGGCATGCCAGAACTTGCGGTCTAGCGGTTCGATGGCGCCATTGGCACCCAGTTGAGTGGAGCAACGGTCCATTACTTGGCCGAGCGCACCCTTTACCAGCACATGGCGTTCCCCATCGGCGTTTTCCGACAAAACAGCCATGTACTTGGTGGCGGAATCGAACGGTATTTCAGCCACGCGCTTCCAGTGTTCGCCGGAAAAGCCGATTTTGCGGCCCAGTACTAGCACGGAGCCTTCGGTGGGTTCGCCAGTTAACGTCCACATGCCGTTGGCTTCCGTAGGTAGCGGGGCATTAATGATGGCATCGTTGGCCAGCACCATCGTCTCAGCTAATGCGCTGAGTTCAGCAGGCGGGTTAAACGCGCAGTTGGGAGCGGTTCCGTCCACATGGATTTCACCAATTGGGGCGTAGCCTGCGCCATCTACATCGTAAGAGTGACTGAAGGTGCGAGCTACCCGCACAGTCATCTCATTTTGGGTGAGGGTGCCGGTTTTATCCGAGCAGATGGTGGTGATGGCGCCCAGGGTTTCGGTGCTGGTGAGGTTGCGACTGATGGAATTGCGTTGTGCCAGGGCCTTAACACCCAAAGCCAGCGCGATGGCTACCACTGCGGTCAAGCCTTCCGGCACGGCAGCTACGGCTACACCCACGGCGGCGCTGAAAATATCCATCGCGCGCAGGTTGGTGGCCAAGGCGGCGTAGGCAGCCATTACTACGGATACACCCAGCACAGATACCGTCACCTTTTTACCAAAGGCATTCATGGTGCGGCTCAGCGGGGTTTCCTCGTCGGTGGCGGAGTCCATCAAGTCTTGGATGCGGCCAATTTCAGTGTCCGCGCCGGTGCCGGTTACTACGGCAATACCAGTACCGGCCACGGCGATGGTGCTGCTGAAGAGCATGTTAGTGCGGTCGCCTAGGCCAGCATCGGCCTTCAGCGGAGCCAGGGTCTTTTCAGCGGGGACAGACTCGCCGGTCAGCGCAGCTTCTTCCACCTGCAAGTTAGTGGCTTCTACCAAGCGAGCGTCAGCCGGGGTGCGGTCGCCAGCTTTGATGCGTATTACATCGCCGGGAACTAGCTCTTCCGCGTTAACTTCTTTCCAATCGCCATCGCGCATTGCTAGCGCATTAAGGCTCATCATCTTTTTGATGGCCTCAAGGCTTTTTTCAGCGCGGCCTTCTTGCACCATGCCGATACCGACGGTCAAGGCAACCACGGCGAAAATTACGATGGGATCAACCCAGCCAGCACCTTCATAAGTGAGAGCCAAGAACGCTTTGATGATACCTGCGGCTAGCAGCACAAAGATGATGACATTGTTGAGGTGATGAGCCAGCCGGATGTACCACGGCGTCTTCTTGGCTTCGGGCAATTTGTTCGGCCCGTATTGGACCAGCCGACGTGCCGCGTCGGCGCTAGACAAACCGCTAGTTGCGGTCGTATTCAGTTCAGTTAGCACAAGCGTTGATTCGCTTGCCCACGGCGCATTCATGGGAAGTTGCTCCTCGTCGAGAGTCAGAATTTGGTGTCCGTAACCTTGTGGAATTTCGGGTACCGCTTAATAAACTCGGGTAGTTGTTGATTACCCTTGGTGGCATCGGGCCACTAAGTGCGTTTAGTGTGCGGTGCGATGTCGCAGACTTGCACTCTCTACTCAAAGAAGTGAGTACTAGAGTGGCCGACTACTCCCATCAAATCCGGCCAGGGATAGTACTTCTGCGCGACGCGGTTGCGCGTTACTCAGCGGGGAGGACTTTAGTGATGATCGGGGTGGCCCCGGTTTCTGGAGCCGTAGCGGGCTTCTGCGGCGCTGCCTTGTTGACCAGCACTGTCGCTACTTGACGGCGCCGCCCTTCAATCCGATCTACTGCTAAATGGAGCCCGGCGACATCTGCCGCCGACCCGGCGATGGGGACTTTACCCAGTGCTTTGGCGAGCAAACCCACCACGGTATCTACATCGTCATCGTCCAGTTCGATCGCAAATAAATCGCCCAATTCATCAACTGGTAACCTGGCCGGAACTCGCCAAACTCCGGGCGAAACTTCTTCTGGTTCTTTAGTTACCACCGAGTCATGTTCGTCAACTAATTCGCCAACTAACTCTTCCAGAATATCTTCTAGCGTAACTAGCCCAGCAATTCCGCCATATTCATCTACTACGATGGCGATATGGCTGGTGGAACTTTGCATATCCCTTAATAAATCGTCAATGGGTTTGGACTCGGGGATAAAGGTGGCACTACGCATAACCGTGGTAACTGGCCTATCCCCCGCTAGAGCATCGGCTTCTATTTGCCGAGCTAAATCCTTTAGATAAACCACACCAACTAAATCATCAGCCGATTCCCCGGTTACTGGCACTCGCGAAAAACCTGAGCGCAACATTAACCGTAAAGCCTTTTTATTTGGCGAATCGGCTGGCACAGTTACCATTTCGGTGCGCGGCACCATAACTTCCCGCACAATGGTATCGCCTAATTCAAATACGGAACGGATTAATTCCCGTTCTTCTTCTTCGATGGCCTCAGACTCAGTAGCTCGGTCCACCACCATATCCCGTGCTTCCTCATCGTCCAGCCCGTCATCGGCGGCTAGAGTTGGCACCCACGGCGTTAAGGCGCAAACCCAGTTGAGCACGGGAGCCAAGGCGACCGCAACCCTTAACGGTTGCCGATGCCCAAAGTGCCTTGGAGAAAACCTTGACGCAAGGACACATACTGCCAGGCCGATCAAAAACAGAGCCAGCAGTAAGGCCCAACGCTGAAACCAGAAGCGACTAAGCGCCAGCGTGAGCGCACCACCTGCGATGATGCAAGCCACAATCCGGACAGTCGCCAGGGCGGCCACAGTGCTGAGCGGATCGGCAATCAGCCGTTGCGCACTGCGAATCCGTTGCGCTCGGCTTTTATCTGCCGGTCGGATACCAGCCTCAGCCGCTGCCAATGCGTGCGTTAAAGAGGCTTTGGTCACGCGCAATACTGCTGCTTCACCGGCAATTAGTAAGCCGGTTAACAACAAAGCCGCTATCGCAACTAACCACAAAATCCAATAAGGAATATCCATTACTGATCAACCTTATTTAGATGAGTCGGAATATCCACGGTTATTGCCTCGCGGCCAAGAAAGTCAGCAGCAGTTTACGTTGCAAACCAAACATTTCGGCTTCTTCTTCAGGCTCGGCATGGTCATAACCCAATAAATGCAAAATCGAATGGCAAGTTAGCAATAGCAATTCTTCAGCCATGGAATGTCCCGCCGCCTTGGCTTGATCGGCGGCAACCTCCGGGCAAAGCACCACATCACCTAACATGCCTGGGCCACTTTGTGCCCCCGGATGTCCGGGTTTCAATTCATCCATCGGGAAAGACATCACATCAGTTGGGCCAGGTTCATCTAGCCATTTCTCATGCAAGTCACTCATCACTTTGGTATCAACTAACGTGATGGATAACTCCGATTGGGGATGCACATGCATTGCATCCAAAACATAACGAGCTAATTCAGCTAACTCCATTTCGCGGAAATCGGGGATAATTACTCCCGACTCATTAGCGACTTCAATATTCATTATTGTTCGTCTTCGTAATGCCCGTTGTCTTTGCGATAAGCTTCACGGCTATTTTCTCGGTGCCGGATGCGCCGTTCGCTATCATCGCGGGAAGTGCGATTTTCCATACTCCCCCGGCTATCCCGGCTGGTATCGCCTCGGCCTGCCATAGCGGCCCGGAATGGCGTGGTGTCCCAGCGCGCATAAGCGTCAATGATGTCGGAGACCAGACGATGCCGCACTACATCCGAGCTGGTCAGCATCACGAATTCCACATCATCCACGCCCATCAGAATGTCTTTGACGACTTTCAAACCGGACTTAGTCCCACCTGGTAGATCAGTCTGGGTCATATCACCAGTAACCACCATCTTGGAGCCGAATCCGAGGCGCGTCAAAAACATTTTCATCTGTTCTGAAGTGGTGTTTTGGGCTTCGTCCAGAATGATGAATGCATCGTTGAGTGACCGGCCCCTCAAGAATGCCAACGGCGCTACTTCAATAGTCCCCGCTTCCATTAGTCTGGTGAAAGCATCCGGGTCAACCATATCGTGCAATGCATCATAAAGCGGCCTTAGATAAGGGTCCACTTTATCCGCTAACGACCCAGGTAAATAGCCTAGTTTCTCACCAGCCTCTACGGCGGGGCGGCTCAAAATAATGCGATTAACTTGTTTATTTTGCAAAGCAGCTACGGCCTTGGCCATCGCCAAATAAGTTTTGCCAGTACCAGCCGGGCCGATGCCGAATGTAATCGTGTTAGCATCAATTGCATCAACGTATTCTTTTTGCCCAATCGTTTTGGGCCGAATAGTGCGGCCGCGATTGGATATAATAGAAGTAGATAGCACATCGGTTGGCCGTTGGGGCCTCGCGGAAGTTAACATGCCAATAGCGCGGCGTACCACATCGGGCGTTAACGGAGTACCACCCTCAGCCAATTCGATCAGTTCGTCAATTAGCCCGGCAACTAAGTCAACTGAATCGTCACCCGAAATGGTGAATTCATTACCCCGGACATGAATAGTGAGGGCCGGGAACGACTTCTCTATTGCCCTCAGCACACTATCCCCGGAACCCAGCAGGGTAACCATCGGAATTGCGGGCGGGACTACTACTCTAATTTGCCGATCTTGGCTCAAAGGGTTTTCGCTCCTAAGTTATTGCTTACTGTACTTATGCCGGGTTCCAGTCTAGCTGCTTTCCGCCAATCACATGACCATGCACGTGAAAAATGCTCTGCCCAGCGCCAGAGCCAGTGTTGAAAATTAAACGATAATCTTCGTTGCCCTGTTTCTTAGCCGCTTGATCGGCTAGCAGCACCAATTCCCCGACTAGGGAGGTATCTGCATCCGCCAACTCTCGGACCGTGGCGCAATGCCTTTTCGGGATAGCCAATAAGTGCATCGGCGCGGTGGGGTTGATATCCCTAATTACGATTGCCCATTCTGATTCGGCTACCAGTTCAACCGGAATTTCGCCAACTATCATTTTGCAGAATAGGCAGTCGGCATCGAATGGGATTTTCGAGTCAAAACTCGCCGAATCAAAACTCGCTGAACCAAAACTCGCTGAACCAAAACTCATAGCGTAAACCTTACCTTTAATTCACTGACAAACCCGGTCGTCCAGGTCTATCTCAACCGTCTCGCTCATCTATCTCGCTCAACCTAAGTTACGGCGCTTGGTTTAATTCCCAACGCCCCAGTCGCTCGGCCGCGCGGGAAACCGCAATTGGGCCCGCGGTTGACGTGCGCATGATGTGGGGGCCAAGTCTCACTAACTCGGCCCCAGCCGCCTGAAATGCTTCGAGTTCGGCTGGGCTAATCCCGCCCTCCGGCCCTACCACAATTAAAAGTCCGAGATTCTGCGTCACATTCGGTAGCCCGGCGTTGGCTGCGGTCACAGTTCCGGCGGCATCAAGTACCCAAGCTTTGCCGCCCTGTTCTATGGTGTGGTGAATAAGGGCACTGAGCTGCTTTGAGTTGACCACATCGGCCACCAGTGGCAAGTACGCCCGCCGAGCCTGCTTGGCCGCAGAGCGCACAGCATCCACCCATCGGCTTTTGGCTTTGGCCGCCTTATCGGCCCGCCAAATTACAATCGATCGGTCGGCCTGCCACGGGACGATGGCATCCACCCCAACCTCAACGGCAGTAGAAATCGCTAGCTCGTCCCGGTCGGCCTTGGCCAACGCTTGGACCAAGGTGATAGCAACTGACGGTTGTGGCTCTTGGGCTACTGCGGTGACCTGTAACCTTAAGCCGCCGGGGATTGGCTCGACCACCGAGGCGGTCAGACGCAGGCCAGCTCCATCTACCAGGTTAACGGTTTCACTTCGTTGCAACCGTTGCACCAGAGCATGTTTACCTTCGCTACCAGTTAGGTCAAACGAATCCCCAACCCCAACTCCGGACAACGCGGTCGTACGGCTGCCGGATAGAAACCCGCTGTTTAGCGCGTCGGCATCGTCCAATAGGAAAACTGGCGGTGTGCTGTTTGCGCTGCTGGCGGTTGAACCAGCCGAGCCTCTAGGAACCGTCATTTCTTTTTGCGCCCAATATTTAGCCGACGACGTTGCGGAGCACGTTTCGTTTTCGCCGTCGGCTTAGATAAAGGGGGGCGCTCCTCTTGACGATCAGCGGCGAATTGCGCCAACAATTCCCGTTGATGCTCCGTCAAATTCCGCGGAGTTATTACCCGGATGGCAATCCGCATATCACCCCTACCGCTCCCGCGCAGGTGACCAAAACCTAAGCCGGGTAGCACGATGACATCACCTGATTGCGTGCCTGGCTCAACCCGGATTTCTTGCACGCCGTCAAAAGTGTCCATTTTATAAGTGGTGCCGAGCGCGGCCGCTGTCATCGGTACGTCAATCTCGGCGGTGAGGTCATCGCCGACCCGAGTGAATTTGTCATCGGGCTTGACCTGTACTTCCAGGTACAAATCGCCGGCGGGCCCGCCACCCGGTCCGGCATCGCCTTTGCCTTGCAGTCGAATCCGGGTACCGTTGGCCACCCCGGCTGGCACGTTGACCGTGATGGTGTGGTTTTCACTGATCCGACCGTCGCCGTGACATTCCGGGCAGGGATGCTCGATGATGGTGCCGTAGCCGTCGCAATCTGGGCAAGGTGCCGTGGTCATTACTTGGCCGAGGAAAGAACGTTGCAGACGCTGCACATGACCTGAACCGTTGCAGGTGTCGCACATGTGGGTTTCGGTGCCGGGCTTGGCGCCGTCCCCGGCGCATAAGGGGCAGACCACCGCAGTGTCAACTTCTACTTCGCGCCTTACCCCAAAAACTGCGTCACGCAGCGAGATGTCCAGATGCAACAGCGCATCTTGGCCCCGACGTGCGCGTGGCACCGGCCCGCGCGCCGCACCTCCGCCATTGAAAAATGTGTCAAAAATATCTTGGAAGCCGAACGATCCGCCCGGAAACGAGCTGCCGTAACCACCGCTGGGGAATCCGCCGCCGAACCCTGAGAATCCGCCAAAACCACCTTCGCCGCGAGGTGCGGTTGGGTCAACTCCCATGTCATAGGAACGCCGATTGTTGTCATCGCCCAACACTTCGTAAGCGCGGGTGAGCAGCTTGAATTGTTCTTCGTCCCCGGTTTCGTTTACATCGGGATGCAATTCACGGGCCTTGCGCCGATAGGCACGCTTAATTTCTTCAGCGCTGGCTGAACGGCTCACCCCCAGCAATTCGTAATAATCAACCAATTCAAAATTCCTCTACGCGGGTAAAGCTCGGCTCAAATACCTAGCCACGGCCCGCACGCTCGCCATAGTCGCCGGATAGTTTAGCCGGGTCGGGCCGATTGCCCCAATTAGGGCAGCATCTTTGGCGCCAGTGGCCGCGTAACCATCAGTAACATTGCCTGGTAAATAGTCGGCAGTAATTAGGGCAGCTTCAGTAAACCCTGGGATGCGATTCTCGGTGCCGATCCGGACTCTAATTGAATTAGGAGTCACAATTTCATTTTCGGGCGACGGCGAATCACCTTTCATTTCCGCAAGTAAACTTAGCAAAGTAACTTGCTCTTCCAACGCTTCCAATAACGGGAGTACGCCAGAATCGAATTGTTTATTTTCCCGCGCTAAGTTTGCGGCGCCACTAACCACAATTCTCGACTCGGCATCATCATCCAGCGCTGAGATAACCACTTCAGCGATTTCAGTAAATAACTCGGCTGCAGCTTGGGTTAAAACTGAAGCGGCGGTGGAAAACGCTTCCGGCAATTCGGCTGCTGACTTACCTGCAGCCGCTTCGTTGAGCTTGGCATTAAGCTTAGAAACATCTACTTCAGCGGAAGTTTGGTAAGTAAGATGCGTTTGGGCGACCCGCCCGGCATCGGTAATTACTACTACCAATAATCTGCCCTCGTCCGCAACGGCATTCAGTTCCACCAACTCTAAGTGCTTTAACCGCGCAGTTTTCAAGGTGGGGTATTGCACTATGGCAATTTGACCAGTCAACTCTGCGACCAGCCTAGATGCGCTGGTCAATACTTCATCAAATCCCACCGCCTCAGCGAAAAACCGTTGAATAGCGCGCTGCTGAGCAGGGGTCACCGGTTGGTCTTCCGCCAGTTGATCTACAAACAGCCGATAACCAGCATCAGTCGGAATCCGCCCGGCTGAAGTGTGGGGCTGAGTGATCAGACCGGCGTCCTCTAACGCAGCCATATCGCTGCGAATGGTAGCGGGAGAAACTCGGAATTGATGCCGATCCGTGAGCGCCTTGGAGCCAACCGGCTCGTTGGTGGCCACATAATCCTCAACGATGGCCCGCAATACTTGGAGTTTGCGTTCTTGCATCATTTCACCGCCCAAGGCCGCCCTTGCTGAAAGCTAACTTACTTCCGCAACCGCGCCCGAAACAGCGCGGGAATGGTTTTTAAGTTGCTATTGGCGGCTGCGACAATCGCATCAGCCATCTTGAGCGTCAACTTGCCTCCCGAGAACATAGCTGCGGTTCGGATCGGGGTCTCGTTGGCTTGGCGTTCAAACATGTTGCGGTTCAGTTCGTCGCCATCCTCAGGCATCGCCCCCTTGCGCACAATGGCGCTAACCCGACGGCCCACGAAAGTCTGTTCCAGTTCACCTAGGGTTGATTCCCGAGTAAATGGGCGTACCTGCCGCGCTGGCTCGGCGGCGGGCGGCAGAACCGGCTGAACGCGTTCCGTGATTGTGCCGCTAACCGTGACCGGCAGCGCTGCCACGATTTCGGCCGAATTACGAGCGACTTCCAGTTCGTAGTGGCCAGACGGCACCTGCCAAGTGTTACTAACCACATCCCAAATCCCAAAAGCCGCTTTGGGAACTGGAATCACAACTCTTTTACTCTCCCCCGGCGCCAAGTGCGTTTTTGCGAAAGCCGCCAATTCACGCCGAGGCCGCTCCACTAATCCAGTTTGGTCGCGCAAGTATACCTGCACCACTTCCGAACTAGGGCGGCTGCCCACGTTGGTTACCGTCACCTCAACTTGGCAAGCTGGCGTTAAAGTTGCTGCACCATTTGGCAACGCCGGAATACCGATATCTTCTTGATTGACTACGGCATTTGTCCAGCGGAAGGTTGAATAACTCAATCCGTAACCAAACGGAAATAATGGACCCACCTGCTCAGTGGTGTTATACCGATACCCAACCATTTGTTGCTCGGCATAGACCACCTGGTGTGGGCTGCCAGGGAAATTCTCATTAGCCGCTACATCTTCCAACCGCTTTGGGAAAGTCTCAGCTAAGCGACCGCTTGGTTCGGCGTCGCCATACAGCATATCTACGATGGCTCCGCCGCCCGCCTGGCCACCTAGATAGACTTCCAGAACGGCTCTGACCTGCCCCAGCCAGGGCATCAGCACCGGTGCACCATTGACCAGCACCACTATGGTGTTGGGGTTGGCTGCTGCTACTGTGGTGATCGCCGCATCATGCTGGGCCGGGAGCAGCAGGTTTTCCCGGTCGAAGCTCTCCGACTCAATTACTGGCGGTAGCCCCGCAAATACGATTGCCACGTCGGCTTTACGAGCAGCCACTACGGCTTCGGTGAGGGCGAAAGCATCGTCTGGCGATTTCAGTGGGTCATAACCCCGCGCATAATTAGTCTCAATCCCTTTCGCCTCGAATGCGTCAATTGCGCTGGTGACCTTGGCGGCATTAACGAAAGATGACCCATAACCTTGGAACCTTGGTTCTTTGGCGAAAGCTCCGATAACTGCGATCTTGGTAGCCGGACTGATAGGGAGAATGCCATCGTTTTTCAGGAGAACTGAACCGGCTGCGGCCGCTTCTCTGGCCAAGGTGTTATTTTGGGCCAGCAGTTTGGCCGGAATTTCTCGTTTACGGGGAGTGAATTTATTTGATTTCTCAACTAGGGCTACCACCCGTTCCGCGCATTGGTTTACTTCATCGCGGGAGAGTTCGCCAGCATTAATCGCTTTTACTACCTCGCTGTCCCAGGTGCCTTTACTGGCTGGCATCTCCAGGTCAAGCCCGGCCTTGATCCCAGCTACGCGGTCAGATACTGCCCCCCAATCGCTCATAACCAGGCCATCGAAACCCCAACTATCTCGCAAAGTATCATTAAGGAGATACTCATTTTCGCAAGCATGAGTTCCATTAACTAAATTGTAAGCCGCCATTACAGTCCAGGGCTTTGCCCCCCGTACTACCATTTCGAAACCTCTTAAGTACAACTCGTGCAAAGTGCGTAAGTCCACCCTGGCGTCAACAACAAAGCGATTAGTTTCTTGGTTATTTACCGCAAAATGTTTTACAGAAGTTCCGACGTTCTGGCTTTGAATCCCAAGAGTCAACGCACTGGCCATCGTGCCGGTCAGGTATGGGTCTTCTGATAAATACTCGAAATTTCGACCGCAAAGCGGATGCCGCTTGATATTCATACCAGGGCCAAGAATCACATCAACCCCAAGCGCCTTAGCCTCTTTGCCTATGGCTTCACCAACCCGCTCAACCAGTTCCGGGTCCCAGGTGGATGCCAGGGTCACCGCTGTAGGGAAACAAGTGGCTGGCAAAGCACCTACAATATCCAAGTTGGTGGACCCTGGGATGGCCCTGACTCCGTGTGGACCATCGGCGACAAACGCCTGACCCAGCCCCGGCACGTTCTTGGTTAGCCAAGTAGTTTCACCACTGAGCAGCCCAATTGCCTGGTCAAGTGGCATACTCTCTACCGAGGGAACTACCGTGCGCATACCACCGATTCTCACACGGCCATCGGACAAAACCCCGTTAACCATGTGCCTTAGTCCGAACTACTAGTGCTGGTAATTGTCAGTTCGGCAAACCGCAGCGCCATAGTGGGATTGCTCCGAGTCAGCCGTTTGATCGAGACTTCTTGAGCTTTGTTGTTGGCCAAACGCAACTGATTTTCGGTGCCCAGTAGTGCATCTTTCGTCTTTTGGAGCGCGGCGATTGATTTGTCAATCTCCTTAATTGCGTCTTGGAATTTCCGAGAAGCGATATCGTAATTACGGCCGAAATTAGACTTAAAGCTCTCCAACTCGCTTTCAAAGTTGGTCACATCAATATTGTGGGCCTTAATTAGCTCCAACTCGTTTTTAAAATCCAAAGCTTTCATGGAAGAATTACGCAGCAACGTAATCATCGGGATGAAAAACTGTGGGCGTATTACATACATTTTTTCGTGGCGGTGCGACATGTCCACGATACCAGTATTGAATAACTCATTGTCCGACTCCAGCATGGAGACTAATACTGCGTATTCACACCCCTTTTCCGTCCGGTCTTTATGAAGCTCAGCTAAAAAATCTTCGTTTTTCTTCTTGGTAGCTGTCGTGTCGCTCTCGTTTTTCATCTCGAACATAATTGAGACAATTTCGGTGCCCGCTTCGCTGTGGTCCCGGAAAATAAAATCTCCCTTGCTACCGGACCTAGCATCGTTATCTTTTTCAAAGTAGGCCCGGGGGAAGGCGGTAGAGCGAATTTTATTGAACTCGATTTCACAGTGTTGTTCGAGGCTCTCCCCCACCATTTTGGTAGAAAGCTTGGCCTTCATATCCCGCAGGCGCTCGATCGCATCATCGCGATCTTTGATTTGCGTTTCATACTTATCTTTGAGCGATTGCTCTGCGAGCTGTTTTTCTAACTGAATCTTTTCCAAGCCGTTTTTCAGTTCATCGCGTTCCCGCTCCAAGCCGCTCTTAAGCGCATCACGTTCCTTTTCCACTGCGGTTACCGCTTGCGCGATTTCCAACTGCTTGGCCGCTGCGCTATTTTCGATCTTTGCCTTCAACTCTTGAATTTCGGTATTTTTTGTTGCTAACTGCTTTTCAGCTTCGGTAAGGGCCTCGTTTACCGCCAATTTTTGTTTTAATTCAAACGCATCAAGTTTAGCTTTAAGCTCTTGTATTTCATTCTCTTTCGCAGTAGCAGCTTGCTGCAACTCATTTGCTGCCTTCACCTGGGCTAATTCCAGCGCCTTACGTTTTTCTTGTTCGGCTAACGCAACTTGTTGTTGTAACTGCTTATCAAATTCACTATCCCGGACTTGCTGCGCAATATTTGCATATCCAGCCTCATCTATCGTGAATGCCTTTTGACAATGGGGGCATTTAATTTCATGCATCGTTGTTATCCTGCCTATTTAAAACGCATCTGCGGCTCTTTTACGGTTAAGCCGTCAGTCTAGGCTTGGCCACGGACAAAGTTTTAGGTCAACTTTCGAACAACTGTATCAGTTAACAATCTGCCTCGCCTGGTCAACACTACGGGGTCACCGCCCGGCGCGACTAAACCCTGCTCACGCAACGGTTCCACCGCATCTCGGGCGCTGGTTTCCAGCGCTTCGATGGGCAGGCCTTCGGCGAGCCGCAGCCCGAGCATCACCTTTTCAAAGGCCACCTGTGCCGTGGTTAAATTTTCGGACTCCTCGATTGGCAAGCGATTTTCGCCTAGCATTTGGGCGTACCGGGCCGGATGCTTCACATTCCACCAACGCTGGCCGAGCTGATGGTCGTCTGGACCCAGGTAGCTGTGGGCGCCGGGACCAAAGCCCCACCAATTTTTGCCGCGCCAGTATGCCAAGTTATGTTGGCAAGTATTTTTGCCCCCGATGCCGCCGCGTGCCCAGTTGCTAATTTCGTACCATTCCAAACCAGCTTGGCTTAGCAATTCGTCGGCCAATTCGTACTTAACGGCTTCATCGTCATCATCGGGCGCAGGTAATTGGCCTTTACTAATTAACCGTCCCATTTTAGTATGCGGCTCGACATGGAGCGCATAAGCCGAAATGTGGTCAACCCCAGTAGCAATAGCGGCTTCTAATGACTCTCGCCAATCATCCATTGATTCTCCAGGGGTACCGTAAATTAAATCAACTGATACCTTCAAGCCTGCTTGTTTCGCCCATTCGACCACTACTGGAATTTGCTCACGATTATGGGTTCGATCCAGAGTGTGCAAAACATGTGGCACTGCGCTCTGCATTCCAAAAGATATACGGGTAAACCCGCCCGCAGCTAATTCATCAATTGACTGTTGAGTTACCGAATCGGGATTAGCCTCGGTGGTTACTTCCGCACCGGGTATTAACCCCCAAATATTGCTAACTACATTCAATATCTTTACCAAGTCCGATGACGGCAACATGGTGGGCGTGCCACCGCCAAAGAATACCGTCGGCACTTCCGATGGAATCCGCCCGGCTAATTCTAATGACTTGGCGGCCAATTCGATTTCAGTAATTACCTGATTGGCATAATCAGCCTGACTAACCGCACCACCCAATTCGCTCGGGGTGTATGTGTTGAAATCGCAGTAACCACATCGCCGCACACAAAATGGCACATGCACATATGCCGACATGGGCTGTGCAGTACCCACCTAAATGCCACCTTGCCGGAAAAACTGCTCGTATTGCCGGATTGCATCCGGAATTCTAACCGACGAAAAAGTAGAGTAGTAATATATCCCAGGACTTAGTTCCTTGGTAAGAACCGTCCCACTTGCCCCCACAACTTGGTTAGGATACAACTTAATTTTGTTAAATTCCCTGCTCCGCAGTGCAGAGTTTTTTGAGGCGTTTAGCCCAACGTACTTGCGTAATAAACCCGGATTTTCCCGATCAAGCCGCTCAATAGTTTCCACTAATTCCGAGAGACTCCCCCGTGTTAAAACAGCGCCGGAATTATGACGAGTCGACCGCTGGGTCGCCGGGGAACTAGTGCGCAATTTAGCGTTACTATTTACGGAAAGCTGGCTTTGTCCCGCTGTCCTATAGATTGAATCCAGGGCTGATCTTGAACTCAAGCTAACTTCGCCAGGTTCCCGAAGGATGGCGATACCATCTAATAGCGAGTCAATTCCAGCCTCTTTATATCCATCTTGAATCAGTTTGGCTTTGACAATATCCTTAATGCGTTGCCCGTTATCTGCGAGTAACCGATTTTTCAGGTCGAGTAATGCCTTCGCAGATTGTTGGCGTTTTATCCGTTCAACACAGTAATCTCGCAGGCGAGGCTCGGTAAAAGCATTACGTTCCAAAACATTTGCTAATTCGATACCATCCTCCGAGCCAGCATCAAAAGCAAAGTCGGCAACTTCGACAGGGTTTTCATCAGTCGAATCATCATCGTAAAAAACTTTTATCCGAGATCCAACTAATAAACCGAAACGAGTCCCCAATATGCGCATATAAGATATAAGTTGACCTGCCTCATTGGACCCGAGTTCCAATCCTGGTCTTTTCATCTCGATGACAACCCGTGCGCCAGGCGCAACTAACATCAGGTCGGCTTGTTTTAACGAGCGGCCCATAGGTACCGGAATCTTTACTTGCATTCCAGCATCATCCCAACCGAATACCGTTTTCAACTGGGCTTCGAATACCTTCTGAAAAACCTCTTCGGATAGGCCAGCGGTAAGCAAAGGCGCAAGGTTGTGACATAAATTCGCCCACATCTCAGACCCGGCCACCATGAATCCAGTCTAGCTCAAACCGGAACCGCTCGGCCCGATATATCTTTACGGGTGCGAGTTGTAGGCTTGGTTGGAAGCCGTATGAACAAGAACTACGAACCACTGAACCCCAAGAACATTAGGATGCTATTGCAGCTATTGGGAAAACGTTTAGACGAAAACGGAGTCGAGGCGGAACTCACGGTTCTCGGAGGCGCCGCAATGCACTCGCCTTTGATAGCCGCAGAACAAAGCATTGGTTTCTCGCAAATCGGCGTCCGATCTGGAAGACGCGGCAATTATTTGCAATGAACTAGGCATACTTAATGAACTGGAAATAGAAAAAGTTGTATTAAAATATTTCCCAACAGGGCATTTCGGCGCACAAGAACTTTGGTTTGAAGATATAGCAATCCGTGCGCAAGAAATTCGAGGTCTAGCCTAACTTTTTTGGCGTGTAGCCACTTGCTCCTAAACTCCAGCCTTCTGGATTCTTCGTATCCGTAAGAGTCGCCACCGCTCGACTGCAAACCTCTGTATGGCACCCCTTGATTTCGGCCAAGGCGGATTGTGCGCGATGACTGGCGCGCCATTTGCTTCCGGCGGGGGGGGGGATATTTGCGAGCGTGCCGACTATTGAGAATTTCAACGACGAGTCTGCTGCGGTATCGCCGTTCAGCCCTCGCGAAGAATTGTCGGCAATTCTAAAACAAGAATCTGGGAGAATTGGCCAAGTTCACGACCTATTAGAACAAGGCAAATCTCAACTTGAAATTGCAGAAGAGCTTGGGATTGCACCAACGTCTGCGCCCAGTTACATTGCCGACTACCGCAATGCTATTGACGCAATTTTAGATGGTAAAGTCCCTTCACCATCGCGGGTAGTACCAACCGCTCGAAAGCTAGGTTCATTCGCAAAGCGAGCCAACAAAAAGTTAAGCAAACCAGCCCAAGAATTATTCTCCAAGAATTACGATATCATCTTGGCCGCGCGTAATTCGCTTGAGCCAACTGTTGGTGCCTACTCTGAGCAAGAAGCGGAAGAAGCTGAAGTAAATGAAATAGGCAGCCTCCACGTTCCTGGGATTTACGCTTTCAGTTATGGGCATTACCTTGATTATCCGGTAGATCTCAGTACTGGCAACACCCTTACTAAAGTGGGCAAGGCTGATGATGTTGCAACCCGGATTGCACAACACAGAAGCGGGGTGCGCACCCACATACCTGAGCCGCTGGTCACCCTGAGAGTATATGAAGTTGACCCCGATACGGATCTTAACGGAGTTGAACGGCAATTCCACCGGCTGCTCGCCACTGCAGGTCACCAAAACCCCCACGCTACTTCAAACTATGGCCGGAGCGAGGTAGGCCGCGAATGGTTCTTAACCAACTCCGACTTCCTAGATCAGATCGCCGCAGCACTCAACCTAAAAACTTCTTTCACCAATTAACCTGTCACCCACAAGTAGGAACAACCGTGAACCAGCAAACCGTTGTAATCAATGGCGTCGAATACGCCCCAATTCAAACTCAACAAGCACCACCCACCTCCGCAGCGCGGCCAGCCATCCCGCCCCGCCCTCGCAGCAAATCGATTATCCACATATTGCTGTTACCTTTGTGGGTGTTCGGCGCGAATTTCGCCTACGGCTTTCACATTCGACACAAACAAAAACTTTGGGACTGGCGATACATACCCGGTAAGGAACGCCCAAGCAAGAAATCTGGGAATGCAGCATTATATAGCGTACTGATATCTATTGGCCTCTGGATTTGGATGCCCATTGGCGCGGCATTGTACGGCGGGAACAGCAGTGCGGGAGCCGCTGAAACCGTCCCTTCATCCACTATAACGGTTGCAGAGCAGCGTGAGGATACCAATGCTGAACGGCGAGCTGAACGCGAGGCGCGAGAAGCTCTAATCCAACAGGCTTTGCAGTCATTAGAAATTACTCGCCCGATGGATAATATGAATTTCTTTGTTTTAGAAATGCATCTGGACGTTGATGTCGAGAGCATAGTCGCCTCAAGTGCGTTTAATCGGATTTTTGACGATTACGTCAATCGCCGCCAAGGCGAAGGCGAAATGGATTTCTTCCTATTTACGCCGACGTGCACATGGAGCGGTTTTGGCACGTTCGATAGTCGCGGGCGGATTGATTGGGGCCAGTTAGAGGCCTCTGGCTGGCGCAACGACGACTCGTCCACTCCCTGTTAAAGTTAAACTTATCCCCGATTTCGTATATACGGGTCTTCGGGACGTTACAATGTTCCCGTGGGAATTGACGAGAAGCTGGACATTTCTGACTTGGTGCTGAGTGTTGGGCATTTTCAGGATTCTCTGGCCCGAACCCTGGAAATTGAACAGATGGAAATAAATGGGCTAGAACCATTTATTCCTTTTGAAATGGCCCGCTCTGCCGTTATCCAAAACTACAATACGGCAGTTGAAGCTTGCTGGAAAATGATGCAGCGTTGGATCCGGATAAATGCCGACAATATGATTCATCAGAAACCGAAGCGGGAACTTTTCCGCACGGCGCACCAATGTGGCCTAATTGATGACCCCGCACAGTGGTGGGGGTTTTATGAAGGCCGTAACCGGGTGGCGCATACATATTTTGAACCTGTGGCAGTAGAAGTGTGGCAGTTGGCAAAAAATTTTGATACTGCGGCACCAGAGTTTCTTAAACGTTTGGAACAACGGCTATGATTGCAATCACCGATGCCGAACGTAAGCTTATTAAAGCTATCATCACAAGCGAGATACCAGCATGCGCTGCGTTAGCTTTTGGTTCCCGCGTTAATGGTACACACACTGCTTCCAGTGACTTAGATATCGCAATTATCGCTTCAGATAACCACACAGTACCGACTTGGGATATTAAGGAACAGTTCATGGAGAGCGATATTCCATTCAAGGTAGATGTACTCGATTACAACCAAACCTCAGATTCGTTCCGTAAGATTATCGACTACGGCTATGAGTTGCTTTTCGATACGCGCGGTGATCGAATTGACGAAACTGACTATCTACTGCAATCGCCGGCGAACGCCGAACGTTTATTGCGGTCAGTCAGTCAGTTAAGCAAGACTAATCCTTAGGCTTTATTTCTTTTTGGTGGACGCTTCATCGTTGGATAGCGCGGCGATGAAAGCTTCTTTGGGAACTTCTACCGAACCGATGGTCTTCATGCGCTTTTTACCCTCTTTTTGCTTTTCGAGGAGTTTACGCTTACGCGAAATGTCACCGCCGTAGCATTTAGCCAAAACATCTTTACGAATTGCTCTAATGTTTTCCCGCGCAATTACCCGGGCCCCAACGGCAGCTTGGATAGGCACTTCGAATTGCTGCCGAGGGATAAGCTCGCGTAGTTTCTTGGTCATCGTGACGCCATAATCGTAAGCGGCATCATTATGCACGATGGCACTGAAAGCATCCACTTTCTCGCCTTGTAGCAAAACATCAACTTTGACTAAATTAGCCGACTGTTCTCCGGATGGCTCATAATCCAGCGAAGCATAACCGCGAGTACGAGATTTCAGTTGATCAAAGAAATCGAAAACAATCTCCGCCAGTGGCAAGGTATAACGCAGTTCTACTCGGTCTTCCGAGAGATAATCCATGCCCAGGAGTTTCCCGCGCCGCTCAGTACATAGTCCCATCACGGTGCCAACAAAGTCAGCCGGGGTCAGAATTGTAGCTTTAACTACCGGTTCGCGAACTTCGCTGATTTTGCCCATTGGGAATTCAGAAGGATTAGTAACCCGAACCGTTTTGCCGCCTTCTAGGTCAACGTCGTATTCTACGTTGGGCATAGTGGCAATTAAGTCTAACCCGAATTCGCGTTCCAAACGTTCGCGAATAATTTCGAGATGCAGTAGGCCCAAGAACCCGACCCGGAAACCAAACCCTAATGCGACTGAAGTTTCCGGCTCATAATTAAGTGAGGCATCATTCAATTTAAGTTTATCCAATGCCTCACGCAAAGCCGGATAATCTGAACCATCAATAGGATAAAGGCCAGAGAAAACCATCGGTTTGGGGTCGGAATAACCTTCTAATGCATCGCGAGCAGGTAAAACGGCGGAAGTTACGGTGTCACCTACTTTGGATTGCCGCACGTCTTTCACGCCAGTTATCAGATAACCTACTTCGCCCACTCCTAGGCCAGCGGTAGGTACCGGTTCCGGTGAAATAACCCCAATCTCCAGCAATTCGTGATTAGCGCCCGTGCTCATCATGGTAATTCGTTCGCGGGGAGATAGTTTGCCGTCAACTACTCGGACATAAGTAACTACGCCTCGGTAAACGTCATAAACAGAGTCGAAAATCATCGCGCGAGCGGGTGCGGCTGGATCACCTGTAGGGTGGGGCACCCGTTCCACAATTCGATCCAGTAATTCGGGAACCCCAAAACCGGTTTTACCGCTAACCCGCAATACTTCATCTGGCGAGCAACCAACTAAATTGGCTAATTCCTCAGCATACTTTTCCGGTTGGGCAGCGGGTAAATCAATCTTGTTCAGAACAGGAATGATTTCCAATTCGTTTTCCATCGCCAAATAAAGATTCGCGAGCGTTTGCGCTTCAATCCCCTGGGCAGCATCAACCAGCAAAACTGCACCTTCACAAGCAGCTAACGACCGGGAAACTTCATAAGAGAAGTCAACGTGGCCGGGAGTGTCAATCATGTTCAGCGCGTAAGGACCGGCACCGTGCTCATCTCCAGAATCAGAGATATACCCACCACCGCTATGTAACCAAGGCATCCGCACAGCCTGGGACTTGATGGTGATGCCGCGTTCGCGCTCGATGTCCATCCGATCCAGGTATTGCGCCCGCATCGCCCGCTCGTCAACCACCCCCGTGAGCTGCAGCATCCGGTCTGCCAGCGTGGATTTGCCGTGGTCAATGTGCGCGATGATGCAGAAATTGCGAATCAGCTCCGGCGGGGTAGCGGCGGGTTTAATCCGCGCGAGCTGGGCAGGGGTCAACGGCACTCCCCTATCATGTCACGTTTCAGCGATTTTTAGCCAATTACCAAGCACGAAAGCCGCCCAAATTGGCATGTCACGGGTGCGTAGGGGCTAAACGATAATAACGAAGCCCTTGTTGCTGAGCGGTTGGGAACTTATGCATCACTTTAATGAGACGCGCATAAGTAATATCTGATACTTTCTCGTAACCGTGTTCTCGAGCAATTGATCCGATGGGGGTCGGCTCTGGGGCATTAACTGATATCACCCTCCGATTACCACCATCTTCCTCATTCAACTCGGCTGCCGCCTGTGCAGTGGTCCCAGAACCGGCAAAGAAATCAAGAATAACCGAATCGGTATCAGATCCGATTCGCAATAAATATTTAATTAACCGCACTGGTTTCGGAAAATCAAATATACCGCTTTCACCAAAGATGCTTTCCAACTCCGCCCTACCAGTTCTAGTGACGCCGAACCTTTCGTCAGCTAATAATGACCTGACTTTGGCACCGGTTTTTTGATAGTTCTTGGTGTAAACCTTGCCATTTTGAAATACTAACTGATCAATATCCCTAGCAACTCGTTCGGCTGACCAACGCCAAGTGGCATTGGGACGGTTGGGGTCCTTATGCTCTAGTTTATACAACGTTCCGTCGGGGCCGATTAACTCATAATCCAAAGCCGCAGAATAGCGTAGATTTTGCATGTCTAAGCGCACTAAGGAATATCGACCGTTTTCATCCTCATGGTTGTACCAGGTGGTTACTTTCGCCTCAGTATCGGGATTGTAACTGGCAGACGATACCGACTTTGCGTACGCCAAAATATACTCGTGCTCGGTTACCCCAAATCGAGAATCCTGCTTTCCAGTTCCACCTTTTTTCCAGATGAATCTACCAATAAAGCCATCTTCCCCGAAAATTGAATCACACAAGAGCTTCAGGTAATCCACTTCGTTATCATCAATGGAAATGAAAATAAACCCATCGGTGCGTAGCAGATTACGGGCTAGAGCGAGCCTGGGGTACATCATGGAAAGCCACTGGCTATGTTTGCCGTAGTCATCGTTATAAACAAATTCGCTGCCAGTATTGTAAGGCGGATCAATATAAATTAACTTTATCGCATTAAAATATTCGCCTTGCAGTAACTTCAAAGCTTCTAAATTATCGCCTTCGATAAATACGTTTTGCGCATCATCAAAGCTAACAGATTTTGCGACATCAGGCACCAATACCGCCCTCGCCGGAGTGGAGGCAGCGCGGATTGCGTCTTGCTTCCCGACCCATTGCAACCCATAGCACTCGGCGCCATATGGAACGCAATCTTTTTTCTCATTCACAATGTATTACAGAATTTCAAGTTCATCGTTACTTTGCCCGGCGCAATCGCAAAGAATTACTGACGACCAGCACGGAACTGAGAGCCATCGCACCCCCGGCAATCATGGGATTTAGCAGCCCGGCTGCCGCCAGCGGAATCGCGGCCACATTGTAGGCAAAGGCCCAGAACAAGTTTTGCTTAATGATGCGCAGGGTCTGCCGCGAGAGGCGAATGGACGATGCCGCCGCCCGCAAGTCGCCTCGGACCAGGGTGATATGTGACGCCTCAATCGCCGCATCGGTGCCAGTACCCATCGCCATGCCCAAGTCGGCGGTGGCCAGCGCGGCGGCATCGTTAATCCCGTCGCCCACCATCGCAACCATGTGCCCCTGCGCTTGCTGCAACCGGATGGCAGCAGCTTTGCCCTCGGGCAGCACCCGTGCCATGACATCTTGCGGGGCAATCCCGACCGCCGCAGCCGCAGCTTGGGCGGCCCCTTCACCGTCGCCAGTCAATAATACCGGGCGTAAACCCAAAGCTTTGAACTCCGCAATCGCCTCCGCCGAGGTAGCTTTAGGCGGGTCGCGCAGGATGACAACAGCGTTTACGGTAAGTGGGGCGAGATGTTCGAGGGGCCACGCCGCCGCGATGGTGGTGCCACCGCTGGCTTCGGCATTTTCAATGGCGATCGCTACATCATCGGGCATTGTGGTCCCCTCGGTCAGCCAACTTGGCCTCCCGATGATCACGGACGAACCGGATTCTCCGAGGTGGCGGCGGTCGCCAGTCACCACGCCCACTACCCCACCGCCGGGGATCGCATTGAAATCCTTCACGGTTCGGGCACCGGTCGAACCTGAAGAAACTGCTCGGACAACGGCTTTAGCGATGGGATGTTCGCTTTGGGACTCGACGGCGGCGATGATTTGCAGTGCCTCATCCGACGTGTAGCCCGCTGCAAGGGCATCGTGCGAAATTACCACATCGGTCACCGACATTTGACCTTCGGTTACCGTGCCTGTTTTATCTAGCACGATGGTATCAATCTGGCGAGTGCGCTCAAGGATTTCGGGGCCTTTGATCAGCACCCCCATTTGCGCCCCGCGCCCGGTGCCGACCAGAATTGCGGTTGGCGTGGCTAGGCCCAAGGCGCACGGGCAGGCGATAATTAGCACAGCCACGGCAGCCATGAAAGCGTGATGGACATCGCCGCTGAAGAGCATCCAGCCGATGAACGTCAGGATGGACAGCCCAATCACGATTGGTACAAAAACGGCGGAAATCTTGTCGCCCAAGCGGGCGATGGGGGCCGAGCCGGTTTGGGCAGCGGCAACTAACGCCCCGATGCGAGCCAGCGCAGTTTCGGCGCCGACCGCGGTAGCCCGGACCAGCAGAAACCCAGTGGTGTTGATGGTTCCACCCACCACTTTGTCCCCCACGCTCACGTCTTCCGGGACTGGCTCGCCGGTCACCATTGAGGCATCAATTGCCGATGCGCCTTCGATGATGACGCCGTCCGTTGCCACGATTTGCCCAGGTGACACTGCGAATACGGAGCCATGTTGCAACTGATCAATCGGTATCCGGGTGGTTTGCCAAGCACCATTGGCAAGTCGAATTGGATTGCCCACATCGTCGGTTGCCACTAAATCGGCATCTTTGGCCCCTAGGTCCAATAACGCCCGTAACGCATCGCCAGCCCGGCGGCGGCTCTTGTGCTCGGCGTACCGGCCCGCCAGTAGAAAGGCAACCACCACGGCCGCGACTTCAAAGTAGATATTGGGCATTGCCCACCAGCCACTAGCGCCGTGGGGCAACAGCCCGCTGCCTGGATCGTGCGCGGCGTTTCCGCGAGCAACTTCAACGATGGACCAAACCATCGCCGCAATGACACCCAGCGAAACCAATGTATCCATCGTGGAACTGCCATGCCGAGCCGCCCGGAACGCAGCTTTGTGAAACGGCCAAGCTGCCCAAGTTGCGACCGGCAAAGTCAAGGCGCCGACCACCCAGGCCCAACCGGGGAAATGCAACGGCATAATCATCGAAATTGCCACGATTGGGACTGCCAACACGGCTGCGACAATTAACCGACGATGCAAGTCACGCCCATGCAGGTCAATGTCACCTTCATAACCCCGATGAGCAGCGGGTTGTGGTTCTGATGACGGACTTGGTAACGTTTTAGGGCTGTTAACGTTACTAACCCCGACATCCGGTGTTTTTAGGTTAGCTTCATAACCGGCAGCAGCTACGGCATTGATAATGTCTTTATCAGTTGCCTCAGATGAAATCCAAACCCGAGCCGATTCCAACGGCAAATTTACCGATGCCGTAACGCCGGGAATTTTGGAAAGTTTGCGTTCAATCCGGCCCACACAGGAAGCACAAGTCATCCCGGTTATGCTTAAGTCAAGCTCACGCTTTATTTCATCGTTTATCTCGATAGACGATGGCATTTTTAGTAGTTGAGTCATGATTCCTTAAGCCAATCAGGTACCGGATTAAAATGAATAACGCCCTGGAACTAAGATTTATTCCAGAGCGCTATTACCACGGCTACGCCGACGAGCAAGTTGGGCCAGAGGCACAAACGCTCGCAGCTTCACCAATGTCGTTATTTGACTAAGCTACGGGGACCGTCTCTTCGATGTTCACCACGCGGCGACCACCACGAGTACCGAACTTGACTGCCCCGGCTTTGAGCGCGAACAGGGTGTCATCGCCACCCCGGCCCACGTTTTCACCTGGGTGGAAGTGGGTGCCGCGCTGACGGACGATGATTTCGCCAGCCTTTACCACTTGACCGCCGAAGCGCTTTACGCCGAGCATCTTAGGATTTGAGTCGCGACCATTGCGCGAGGAGCTTGCGCCCTTCTTATGTGCCATTTTGGCTTCTACCTTCTAATTGTTATTGTTCGCGGCTTGGTGTGCGCGTCCCAGTTTCCTCAGGATTTCGGAGGCCGCGACGCTACTTACCTGCGACACGAAGCTTAAGTCTTGCTTGGAAAACGGATTATTTAATGCCCGTAATTTTTACTCGGGTCAATTTCTGGCGATGTCCTTGACGCTTCCGATAACCAGTCTTGTTCTTGTACTTCAGGATGACGATCTTCTTACCCTTTTCGTCATCGCGCAGAACCTCAGCGGTAACCTTGGTGGCTGCCAGCTTCGCCTTATCGGTGGTGACGGTATCGCCATCCACCAACAACAGCGCGGGCAATTCAATGGTGGCGCCGACCTTAGCGGCCTGCCGATCCATTACTACTACGTCACCAACGGCAACCTTTTCCTGGCGGCCACCAGCTTTTACAATCGCGTAAACCACGTTAATTGGCTTTCTATTCGGGCCTACTCACCAGCGGATTTCACCGTCTTGATCTGCAACTTATGCCGCCGCGGCGGTTAAGTGCGGTGCGAAGTTGAGTAAACCTAGTTAAACTTCACGAACGCATTGCAAAGTAGCGATGCGCCAACGGAACATTCTATCCGAAATAATGCCCGATGCGGTAATCGAGCGCTCAGCCCGCGCCAGGTTAGCTTGCCAGGGATTTAATCGCATCACGATGCGGGATACCCACATCATCATAAACCGCCCCAATTAACTGATAACCCTGCTTTTCATAAAACTCAGCCGCAGCAACTTGGGCACTTAAAAATATGGTAACCGGGTCAACACTTAATAAAGCTCTTTGTTCTAAGGCACGCATTAGCATCGTGCCGATTCCGCGTTGTCGGGCGAAAGGCAATACGGCAACCCTGCCAATTTTAGCTTCGCCATTTTCCATACTGCTATATGGGGCACAATTAACCTCCGGATCGGTAAATAGCATCGGGAATATCAACCGAGCCGTGCCAACTACCTCTCCGGTATCCAGGTCTCGCACAATGGCGTGGGTGGTAGTGGCGGCAAAGTCATCGTCGTCAAATTCTTCTTCCTCATCTACGCCTTGCTCTTCGACAAAAACCCTGAGCCGTACCGCGAATGCCTCCGCTAACTGGTGCGGGTCAACTACCAGTTCAACTGCGTATTCGCCCTTACTCACTGCGGTTCAATATCCCCGGCATGATGCAACTCACGGCCCGCTACCATTCACGGAGCTTTTGCAAAGCATCAGCCAATTCAGCCGGGTATTCCGAAGTGACTTCCAGCCAGTCGCCGGTTACCGGATGGGTAAACCCTAATGCGCGGGCGTGGAGCCATTGGCGTTCTAAACCTAGCCGAGCAGCCACTGTGGGGTCGGCCCCATAGGTGATATCACCCACCAAAGGATGTTTAAGTGCCGCAAAGTGAACTCGGATTTGATGAGTTCGCCCAGTTTCTAAATGTATTTCGGCTAAGGCTGCAGAACGTAATACCTCAATTACTTCATAATGCGTAACTGCATGACGGCCCGATGAGGTAACTGCAAATTTCCAATCTGAACCCGGATGCCGCCCAATTGGTGCTTCAATTGTTCCGGATAACGGCTCTGGTAATCCTTGCGTTACCGCGTGATAAACCTTTTTGACTTCCCGATGCTTAAACATTTTCTTTAAGGCCGAATAGGCGCGCTCAGATTTGGCAACTACCATTGCACCGGAAGTTCCGACATCTAACCGCGACACGATGCCTTGCCGCTCGGGCGCGCCTGAGGTTGAAATGCGATACCCGGCTGCCGCCAAGCCGCTGGCCACATCTGGCCCATCCCAGCCCAGCGAAGGATGCGCAGCCACCCCGGCAGGTTTGTCCACGATCACCAGGTCATCGTCATCGTACAGAATCCCCATCCCTGGGATGACCTGGGGTTTTCGCTCTAACTTTGGCTCAGGCAAGGAAACTTCCAATAACATTTCCGGGTCAAGCTTGGTTGATTTACTCAGCACGATGCCGCCGCTAGTTACCCCACCATCGTCAATCAAGTCTGCTGCTGCCGACCGCGACAACCCCAACATGCGAGCCAATGCGGCATCTAACCGCATCCCGGATACCCCATCGGGCACCGGCAAAAACCTGGTCGTCACAATGCCTCTAATGCGCCTGATGTAGTGGGGGGAATTCCGGAAATGCGGCAGCGAACATCAGCCGTAGTGGAGACGGTGCAGTAGCGCCGGCGTGAACGGTTCGCAGAGCAATTCCGGGGTTCCCCACACGCCCCCGCCTAATCGCGGTCGATCGTGCCATCTACGCCGATCCCGCGCAGCGACAAAATAATGATGAGAGCAGCGGCCGCGACGATAGCGATATCAGCCACGTTGCCGACAAACCAGTTCCAGTAAGCGATGAAATCTACCACATGGCCGTGCGCGAAACCAGGCGCCCGGAACAACCGGTCAATCAAATTCCCAATCGCCCCGCCGAGCAGCAAACCCAGCGCCCAAGCCCAACCGCGTGACCCCAGGCGCCGAATAAACCGGATAATCACGATGATTACCCCAACCACCACGATAGTCAGAATCCAGGTATACCCATAACCCAATCCCAATGCGGCGCCTGGGTTACGCAGGTATCGGAATGACAGGAACTGGCCAAGCAGTTCAATCCGGCGCCCCCCACCCAGCGTGCGGATCGCCCACAGCTTGGTGAGTTGGTCGGCCAAGATGGTCAGCGCGGCAATGACGACCGTGGTTAGCACCAAGCGTCGCCGCAATTCACGAGGTGGACCTACTGGCCGCTCGGAAAGCTCAACGGGCACTTCCGAATAACTTTCGGGCGCACCGGAATTTGAGTCCAGGACTGGATCAGTCACCTGTCAGCTTTAAGCTAGTTGCGACTAGACAGAGCTTAGAGCTGGGGGTTGCCCTGCGGCAGACCCTCGCCCTTCTTGTCCAAGTCTTCCAATAGATTCTGCAGGTAGCTACGCAGGCGCATGCGGTAATCGCGCTCGTACAGACGCAGTTCATCAATCTTGCGCTCTAGCAGTGCGCGATCTTGCTCTAATTGAGTCAGGATGCGGTGCGAGGTCTCTTCGGCCTCATTCACGATGCGAGCAGCTTCGGACTTGGCGTCTGCGATAGTCTGGTCGGAAGACTCTTTGGCGGTGCGCTGATACTCGTCGGCGGTACGCTGGGCCATCACGATGATCGCGGTAGCCTGCTCCGCATCGTTAGTCGGCGAAGCGGTACGAGCTTGCTCTAGTTGCTGACGCAGCGATTCGTTTTCGGCACGCTTGGCTTCAACCTCGGCCTGCAACCCGGCGGCGTCGCCACGAGCTAGCTCGGCGACTCGGCCCTCAACGGCGTGGATCTGATTGCGCAATTCTTGGTTTTGGGCCAGAAGCTCACCGGTGGAGTTGGCCAACGCGTCCAGGTATTCATCTACCTGGTCCATGTTATAACCGTTGCCACCTTTTGCAGCATCAAAGTCTTTATGGACAATTGCGTCGGGCGTAATGATGGCCATTATTGCTGTGTTCCTTACGTTATAGGAGGACCTTTGGCTTTACCTTAGCGCGCTAACCCAGCGCTGGCATATTTTATTGCATTTGCCAGCGTGTTTTTTACCCACGGGACAGCACGTTGGAAAGTACTAGGACGGCGAAAAACAATACCATGAATGCTAAATCGAATCCAAATCCCCCAAATCGTACTGGCGGAATTACCCGCCTTACTGCTCGTAATGGAGGGTCGGTTAACGAATAAACTCCTTCGGCCAGCACCAATACTGGACCCCTGGGTCGCCATCCGCGCGCTAAATACTGCACCCAATCAAGAACCATTCGCAGCACTAAGGCGATCATAAAGAGCCAAAGCACATTCCCAATCACAGCGAGCACAAACCGCACATGGACAAATTTAAAGGACTGATGATTTAAGTAAAATCACCAGTCCTCTAATGAACTATTTCGCCGCATCTAGCTACGCTGCGAGGCGTAACCGAAGATGCAATTAAGTTTTAAGTTAACAGATCAACTTTGGTTGTAGAACTGCCCGCCATTTGATTCGGTAGTCTCAATCTCTTCTTTCCCAATTACCTCAATATGCTCTGGCGATAGCAGCCAGACTTTAGAAGTAACTCGTTCGATGCCGCCGAACAAACCGAAGATTAGGCCTGCCGAGAAATCAACCAGCCGCTTGGCATCATCATCAGACATGTCCGACAGGTTCATGATAACCGGGGTGCCCGCGCGGAATGCCTCCCCGATCAGGCGAGCATCGTTGTAAGAGCGAGGATGGATAGTGGTGATCCGACGCAGATCAGTCAGCGCCTCAGCGGCTTGATAGCCAGGGGCACTCTGGATCGGCCTAACCACACTGGTAGCACTATCCGCGTATGCTTCCCGTGGCTGAGCGATGGGCTGCGGTGCTGCCACATAAACTGGTTGACCCGATTGCTCGTTGCCTTCCAGCTCCGCCAAACCGTCGTCTGCTAGACCGAAGTCAACCATAAACTTCCGTAACGCACCGGCCATTGCATTCTCCCATTGTCCGTAGCTGGAATTAGTAAGTCCAAAAATACTCTTCGGAAACCAAGCAGAGCCCTTGACACGCCGCGCGATTACACGGTTGTAATTTTAGGGATGACTAAGCAAGCGGATGACGCCAGCTTGGCGTCCGGTAGTCTGCGGTGAGCCGCCGTTGGGACTGGAAGTAGCGGCCCGATGCGAGAAATAATCCGGATGCTCCAAGGTGCAGTATGGGCTTTGGTACGCAACTTCAGCACCCACGCGCCCTAGTTGGTCAGCTACGGCAGCTGGCAAATTTAAACCTGGAGTCCCAGTGCGGGTTTCGGACCAGGCGGCTAGCTCTTGGGCAGCCACCTCAGCTCTCATCTCGGCTGGGACTTCGTAACAATCCCCGCAGATAGCCGGGCCGATGGCAGCCTTAATCCAGGTCGCCCCTTGCTCACGCATTTTATTGACGATGGCAGCGATTACATTGAGTTCGACTCCTCGGCGCCCGGCGTGGGCGGTCGCCACCATCGTCGGCATTTTTTCCGGGGTCTCGATGCCGCCGACCAGCATTACCGGCACGCAATCTGCTACCAATACCCCGAGGCCCACAGCCGTCGAAGCGGTTAATAAGGCATCAGCTTCGCCAGCAGTTACGGGCGGTTCGGCCGCCAACCAAGTTGCTGCCGCGGCATCGTCCAACTCAATAATATCTGCCCCGTGTACCTGAGAGGAAAACACGATCGGGGCGCCGACTCGCTCTGCAACTAACTTCCGATTAACTGCGACCGCCGCTGGGTCATCGTTGACGTTCGGCCCCAAGTTAAGGCTGAGGTAAGGCGTGCTGGAAATTCCTCCGTGTCGATTGGTGAATGCAGCAAAAACTCCGGCTCCGAGATCAACCTCAGTAAGGTCAACCTCCGAAAACCGGAGTTCGCTGTTCATGCCGCCGTAGCCGCCAACGCGCTGATTAGCGTTTCAAGAAATCGGGCAGCAAGTCATCTTTACTGCTGACCGGTTCGGAAACTTTGGGAACTACCAGCGGATCTTCCCCCGGCTCTTGGCCAGGGGTGGCCGGGACAGGCTGCGAATCAAACCTGGGGTCAGCGTCGATCGCAACTGGCTTCGCATCGTAACCGCTGGAACTCGGCACTTGGCCGGTAGGCAGCGGCACGGACCCGGTCCGTAGCGAACCGGTGTAAAGCGGCCCGGTCGGCAGTGGGCCAGTATGCAAAGCGCCGGTGGCGGGCGAGCTAGCTGGCGGGAACGATTCCGGCACCCGTTTAATACCAGTGCTGCTGGTCAGGCGGCTAATTGCATCTTCCCGCTTGGGCACCGGATGGTCAAAACCGGCCGCAATAACGGTCACTTTGACCTGGTCACCCAGGCTATCGTCAATAGCCATACCGGCAATGATGTGCGCCCCCTTATGGGCACTTTCGGTGATCAGCGTTACCGCTTCCATGTATTCATGTATGCCCAGGTCACGCGGGCCTTCCACGTTAATCAGCACGCCCAGCGCCCCATCAACGGAAACCTCAAACAGTGGCGAGGAAACCGCAGCCTCAGCGGCTTGCACGGCTCGATCTTCACCGCTGGCTACCCCGATGCCCATGATGGCCGAACCGGCATCTTTCATAATCGAGGTGACATCCGCGAAGTCAACGTTGATCAAACCAGGGTTGGTGATTAGGTCGGTAACCCCTTGGACACCGTTTAGCAGCACTTGGTTGGCTTGATGAAATGCCTCAACGATAGGAACGTTGCGGCCGGCAATTTCGAGCAACTTGTCATTGGGAATGGTGATGAGGGTATCTACCTCATCGCGCAGGGTGTCAATGCCAGCATCGGCCTGGGATGAGCGCCGAGTGCCTTCGAAAGAGAATGGGCGGGTAACAACGCCGACCGTTAACGCCGGGAGTGAGCGGGCAATCTGGGCTACGACCGGTGCTGCACCAGTGCCCGTACCGCCGCCCTCGCCGGTGGTTACGAATACCATGTCGGCGCCGCGCAGAGCTTCTTCGATTTCGGCGCGGCTTTCTTCGGCGGCCCGGCGCCCCACATCAGGATCGCCGCCTGCGCCCAAACCGTGGGTCAGTTCCCGACCGATATCAATTTTGATGTCCGCATCCGAGCGCACTAACGCCTGAGCATCGGTATTGACCGCGATGAACTCAACATCTCGCAGCCCAACCTCGATCATCCGGTTAACTGCATTGACTCCGCCGCCTCCGACGCCGACAACCTTGATGACAGCAGGCACGTCATGCCCCCTTCTGGCCGTAGCCCCAACGGTTCTTCCGCATTAGTTAACCCGTATGCGCTTCAGTTCATCCTAAACCCAAATTACACGCAGGTAATTATTTACACCCTAGTGGCTTAGGATAATTATTTCTATCTTGTGATAGGCAAGGCGGGCGACGACACGTCAAACAATGGCGAACTTGGCGCTCGGTTCAACAATGCTTGGGCCGTAGCGATTTTCAGTTTGAGTTGTTCGGCTGAACCCCACCGTATTATTTGACCACTATGCAGCACTGCGGCAATGTCATCGGTGGTGGTCGCGGACATAGCTCGAACCTTTTCTTGCAGCTCTGGCGGTAGGCCAGACCATATCTCCACCATATCAGCTAAAACCCGAGGCTCGTCCACTGGACCGTCCAGTTTTATTAACCCACCGTTGTCCGGGAATTGGCCAACTACGATGCCAGTTGCGTCAATCCAGTTGTACCCCGACTCGGTTGCTACTGCCGCCGCCGGGACTCGGGACTCAACCGCCACATTTAGCCCGGTTGGCCATACCCGTGTCACTGCCACTTGTTTTACTGCTGGTAGTTCTTGGGCTTGTGCGGCTAATGCGCCGGTGCGGACGCGCGCTAGCGGGGTGCCCGCGTGTTGCTTTACAAAACCCTCCACTGCGGCCAGGTCAACAAGCGATTCCGGCTCGGCAGTGACTTCAATTTGGCTGGGGTCGAGTGCCAGGTAATCCGAGAAACCGATCAGCCAGGTTAGCCCGGCTAGGCTGGCGGCCACTCCGATCCGGGTTGCTACCTTGCGGAATTTGCCCGCGCGGCGGCGATGGTCGGCAGCGGCGATCCTGGGGGCAAGTTCCGTAATCGAAGCCAGTTCAATCGTGGGCGGTATGTCCCGGCGGTTAGTGGTTTTCGCAGACTTTTTACCTTCTTTAGGTTTTGAGCCTTTCGCCTTGGGAGGTTTGGGTTTAGCGGGGCTATTCTCAGATTCGGTAGCGTAGCGGGCTGCGATTGCCATCCGGTTAGGGATTTGCGGCGGAGTTTCGTGAGCCTTGTCGAACTTTCGATCCGCGACGGGGGTGCGCTGCTTCCCCCCCTTCGGCGCATTTTCAAGAGTAGCCAAAGCAGATGTGGAGTTGGGAGCGGCTGCCGCAGCGGAACGCGGCTGGGCATTGCGTTGCGTATTTACTTTCGGCGTTGCTGGTTGCCGCATCGTCCACCCCCTTACCCTGGCCTAACGGAAGCCCGGCGAAATTTGCCAGGCCTAAGTCACTCGGCTCTACTCGGTCTAATCTGCTAAGTCTGCCAGGATAACGTCGGCAAGTTCGGTAACGTCACCGGCCCCGACCGTAATAATCACATCTCCCGGTTGGGCCGCAGCAGCTACCCGGTGCGCGGCTTGGCGCTTATCTTCAATCGCCTCCAAGTGGGTGGTGCCCGGTGCGGCGGCTTCGATAATGGTGTGCGCCCCGACGTGTGGGTCCACATCTTCCCGCGCTTTATACACCCCAGTCACTACGGCCAAGTCTGCGTTATCGAGCGCGGCTGCGAAGCGATCGGCAAAATTCTTGGTGCGTGAGTATAGGTGTGGCTGGAACAGCACGATGAGTTTGCCCTCCCCCGCCACTGGCCTAGCCCCGGCTAGCAAGGCTTCGATTTCCGTGGGGTGGTGAGCGTAATCATCAAATACCCGAACTCCCCCGGCTTCACCGCGATATTCGAACCGGCGCCCGGTACCTGAGAAATGCCCCGCTGCTTTCGCGGCCGCTTTCGCAGACCCTGGCTGGAGAAGATTGGCAGCGATTACTGAGGCGGCGGCATTACGGAGGTTATGCACCCCTGGTACATGTAGATCAAGTTGGACTGGTTCCGCACCCAAAGCCGCACCACTCAGTTGGCCGCGCGCCCCATCGGCCAGTACTTCCGCCTGGCTCAGTACTACATCCGCATCCGATGCTGTGCCATAGGTAATCACGTTGCCACCGGCTGCCCGATAACGCTGGGCCAGAGCTGCCGAACCGGCATCGTCCGCACATGCGATCAAGTAACCGCCGGGCCGGATCTTCTGGCTGAACTGATCAAAGGCAGCCTCGAATGCTGCGACATCGCCGTAATGGTCGAGATGGTCCGGTTCGACATTGGTCACCACGGCAAGGTAGGGATGATAGTTCAAGAAACTTCCATCCGACTCATCGGCCTCTGCGACCAGCACATCGCCTTCGCCGTGATAACCACCCGGAACATGTTGAATCGCGCCCTCGGTATCACGAATTAATACTGACCCGCCAATCGCGAAACTCGGGTCTAAGCCCAATTCGCGAAGCACGGTGGAAATCATGGCCGAAGTGGTGGTTTTGCCATGCGCACCTGCGACCGCGACTGCGCGATGCCCTTCCATCAACGAGGCTAAGGCATGTGAACGATGCAGTATGCGTAGCCCATTGGCCCGGGCAGCTTGCAGTTCTGGATTAGTCTCGCGGACAGCAGAGGAAGCGACGATGGTGTCGGCTACCGGACCGCTGCTGCCAACTACATGCGCTGCATCATGGCTCCCCCAAGCTTGAATCCCGGAGGCGCGCAAGTCATCGAGCACTGCGCTTTCGACCGCATCAGACCCTTGCACCGGAACCCCTTGGGCCGCCAACAGCCGGGCGATTACGCTCACTCCGGCGCCACCGATGCCAATCAGGTGAGTCCGGCCATAGTGCTCTAGTGGTACCGGGGTTTCTAAAATTTCAGGATTCATTGTAGGTCCACCTAATTTGTCGTGGCGATCATGGTTGCCGCTAGCGCTGATTCATCGTCACTTTTAACGTTGGTCGCGCCGCAACCAGGGGTGCCTGCGATTGCCTGCTCAATCATGTCAACGATGCGGGCGGCTCCGTCGCGTACGCCAACTTTGGCCGCTGCCGCGCCCATTTGGGCAAGCTGGGACGGGTTTTTCAGCAACTTAGGGATCTCGGTTTCGACCCAGTTGGTGGTGAGATTCGCATCGGACACATCAATGCCACCCCCCGCCTTCACCGTCGGCGCAGCATTGAGCCGCTGCTCCCCATTACCCACCGGTAGCGGGACATAAATTGCGGGCAGGCCAAGTGCGGTGAGTTCGCAGACCATGCCAGCCCCGGCCCTGGTCAGCACCAAGTCGGCACAGGCAAACGCCTGATCCATCTCGGACAGGTATTCCCGGACGTGGTAATTTGGAATGTCGCCACCCGCGATTCGATCAACCTCGGCTTTTTTACCTTTACCAGTCAAATGCAGAATCTGAATTCCCTGGTCTGTGAGTGATTTGGCTGCTCCCGCCACGGCTGCGTTCATCGCCACTGCGCCACTGGAGCCGCCGGAAACCAGCAGAGTTGGCAGGTCCGGGTCTAAGCCCAAGTGCGATGCGCCGAGCTGCCGGGCGGCGTGAGCATCTACTTCGCGCTCAGCAACTAAGTCCTGAATCTCCTGCCTTAAGGGAAGCCCTACTACTTTGGCCCCTGCTAGTCCGGGTCCGGGGAAGGTAAGTCCGATTGCCTTAGCCCATCGGGCACCCAAACGATTAGCCAGGCCAGGCCGAGCATTTCCCTCATGCACCACTATGGGAACGCCCAACTTGTGCGCGGCGATGTATGCCGGAGTGGAAACATAACCACCAAACCCGATCACCACGTCAGCATTAATAGACTTGATCGCCGAAGCTGCCGAGTTAATCGCTGCGGAGAGTTTTCCAGGTAACTGCAAAAACGCTAGCGAAGGTTTGCGCGGGAGCGGCACTTTGGGGACTGACCACAACTCGTAACCACGGGCCGGAACCAAATCGGCTTCCAAACCCTCTTTAGTACCGAGAACTAAAATCCGAGCATTGGGGTAGCGCCGCCGCACCTCGTCAGCCACCGCGAGCAGCGGATTTACATGCCCGGCAGTGCCCCCACCAGCCAAAACAATTGATTTGACCTCAGCCATCGTCCCACTCTTTTCTGGTCATAAGTTTCTACCGCAAAACTTACAACTGCCCCAAGACAAAACTGCGCGACAACTCGGTGTCATTCCCCACAGAAGTGAATGGTCTGGAGGTGAAAGGGAGGACAGCGGAAACTTCAGTGAGCGAGGGCGCGCTTGCGAGTCAACGGCGCAACTACGGTCAACGAATCGCGCAAAACCGCAGGCCGCGCCGCCAAAGCCGCCTGCGCCCCTGGCTCATGGCGCGCGAAATTGATCACCATACCTAGTGCCGCCATCGTGGTGACCAACGCGGACCCACCGGCAGATACCAGCGGCAACGGCAGGCCGATAACCGGAAATACGCCAATTACTACCCCGATGTTGATGAGCGCTTGGCCCATTACCCAAGCCGCCACAGCAGAGGTGCTGATTTTCACGAAGGGGTCAGGATGCCGTACCACCACGCGCGCCATCGCGAGGCCAAGCGCGATGAACAGAGCCAGCACCATCAAAGTGCCAAACAGACCAAGTTCTTCCCCGATGATCGCGAAGATGAAGTCGTTATGAGCTTCGGGGAGGTAGTTCCACTTTTCCCGGCTGCCGCCCAGGCCCACACCGAACAGCCCGCCGGTAGCTAGCGCGTACTTACCGTGTAGCGCCTGGTAACACTCCCCGGCTTTATCGCAGTTTGGATTGAACATGGCCAAGATGCGGGCCAAGCGGTTACCGTTACTCTGCCCAAAAATGAAGAAGTAACCGATAATCGCAGAGGCAAATCCGGCGATTAACGTGAGCAGCTTGCTGGGCGTGCCGGCCACAAAGAAGGCCCCAAACACCAACAGCAAAATAACCAAGCCGGTACCCAAGTCATGGCCACCCAGTACCAATCCGATCAGCAGTGAAGCCCCTAATGCTGGAGCAAAAGCTGACCGCCAATACCCTAAATCATGTTGCCGCTTACCCAGCACATGGCCCAACCAAACTGCCAAAACCAGTTTGCCCACCTCAGCCGGTTGCACAATGCCAATCAACGGCAACTTAATCCAACCAGTATTACCGCCCTTAGAGAGTGCGAAACCGGGAATGAATGTCAACGCTTGCAGGGCGAAGGCCACGATGAAGCCGGGCCAAACTAAGCGCCGATACCACTTGATTGGCAGCCAGACCGCTAACATCATCGCGCCGAAACCGATGAGCGCGTAGCGGCCCTGAGTGAAAAATTGCGCATAAGGCGACTCGCCTGCGGTGATGGACCGGACTGTGGAGCTTGAAAGCACCATCACCAAGCCCAATACGCTCAGCAAAGCAGTGGAGGCGGCTAATAAATAATAAGAAGCAAGTGGCGAGTCGAACAGCTCCCGGGTCCGGGCCGAGACAACGCTCCGACCGGGGGTTACAGTTTGCGCACTTGCCCGGCTCATAGTTGCTTCACTGCTTCGGCAAAGGCCTCGCCCCGATGGGCATACGAGCGAAACTGATCCATTGAAGCCCCGGCGGGGGCGAGCAACACGGTATCACCCGGCAGAGCTAACTGCCGAGCCGCTGCGACTGCCCTTTGCATGACCTCAGTTTCGCTCGGATCAATGCAAATTACACGGATGTCATTAGCGTGTCTGGAAAGTGCCCCTGTGATTTCGGTCTGATCCACGCCAATCACTACCACCCCGCGCAGCGCAGCCTTGTTATGTTTAACCAGATCATCGAAAGTGGCACCCTTTGCCAAGCCACCGGCAATCCAGACCACGGTACCTGCAGGGAAAGCCTGTAACGATGCCGCCGCCGCGTGCGCATTGGTGGCTTTGGAGTCATCTACATAGGTGACCCCCTCAACTTCGGCGATGGTTTCGATCCGATGCGCCCCCGGCTGGAATGCCCGCAAACCAGCGGCAATAGCTTCCAAGGGTGCGCCGTGTGCCCGCGCCAGAGCAGCAGCAGCGAGGGCGTTAGCCACCACATGCGGGGCCGGTACCGGGGCCGAGCCTAAGTGGGCCAGATCGGCATAAGTTGCCAGCCCATCTGCATGTTTCTCGCGATGAGCCGTGCCCCACGGTAGATGAAATGCTCGATCAACTAAGACATCGTCCACTACCCCGACCATCCCCCGCTGTGGGATACCCAAGGTGAAACCAACTGCCCTAGCGCCATCAACCACTTCGGCTTCGGCGATCAGTTTTTCGGTTAGCGGATCAGCTACGTTGTAAATGCCGGCCACTTGCACGTTATGGTAAATCTTGCCTTTGTCGGCAGCGTAATTATCCAATCCGCCGTGCCAATCTAAGTGATCAGGCGCAATGTTCAGAATCGCTGAAGCTTGGGCTGACATCGAATGAGTAAAGTGCAGTTGGAAGCTTGACAATTCCACCGCTAGCACATCCAACGATGGATCCAGCACCGCTTCCACTAGCGACGGGCCCACATTGCCCACTGCGCGAGCGTGTTCGCCTGCGGTATTTAGGATGCTCTCCAACATCCCGACCGTGGTAGTTTTACCATTTGTGCCGGTCACGGCTAACCACTCTGCGGGTTTTTTACCATTAACTCCCCGCAGCAGCCAAGCCAGTTCCACCTCGCTATACACCGGAATGCCCCGCAACACTGCTTGACTGAGCAACGGACTGCTCGGCGGAATCCCCGGCGACGTGACCACGAAATCTGCCCCATCCAGCAGCGCGGTGGCTTCCGCAATCCCATCCACACCTGCAGCCGGGTCGGCCTTCGGCATCAGACGATCGGCCTCCGCATCATCCGCCACGGTAGTCACTCGTGCCCCCAAGGGCGTTAGGGCATTAACTGCCGCATGGCCGGTTAGCCCCAAACCGGCGACTAATACCTGTGCCCCATCGGGATTAAAGGTCATGAAACTACCCATTCCGCGTAGAAAATGCCCATCCCGATTGCAGCAAATAACCCGGCGATCAACCAGAACCTAATTACGATGGTAACTTCGCCCCACCCGGATAGTTCAAAGTGATGATGTAAAGGTGCCATCTTAAATATTCGCCGCTTAGTTAATTTGAAGAATCCGATTTGCATTACGTCGCTAACTACCACGAGAACAAATAGACCGCCGATGATAACGGCGAGGATTTCAGTCCGCGACATAATCGAAATAGCCGCCAAAGCACCGCCGAGTGCCAATGATCCGGTATCGCCCATGAATATCTTGGCTGGCGAGGCATTCCACCACAAGAAGCCGAAACAAGCGCCCACCACCGCTGCCGCGATTATCGCGATATCGCGCGGATCTCGGGTTTCATAACAGCGAGGCCCAACGGAGCTCAGAACTTGGCATGATTGGTTAGATTGCCATAACCCAACGAGTAGGTAAATCGCGAATACGAACAAAGAAACCCCGGTTGCCAACCCGTCTAAGCCATCGGTTAGGTTTACCGCGTTTGACCAAGCGGTAATCAAGAAGTTGGCCCAAATCACAAATAGCAACAACCCAATAGCCAAACCCCAAGTCCGCATATTCAAAGTGGTATCGCGCAAGAAAGAAACCCGGAATGATGCCGGAGTACGCCCGTTAGCATTGGGGAAATGCACCGCCAGAATTGCGAACGTAATGCCAATAAAGCCTTGACCAATAAACTTTGCCACCGGGGTTAGGCCTAGTGACCGCTGATTACGAATCTTGGTGAAATCATCCAAAAAACCGATAAACCCCAGCCCCACCATCAAATAGAGGGCTAGCCAAATTGTTGCTGAAGGCCAAGTACCTCGTTGGAAAGCTGCTGCTGCGACCCCGGCCACCGTGGCGATAATGATAACCACCCCACCCATAGTGGGAGTACCCCGCTTGGTCAAGTGAGCCGTGGGGCCATCTTGGCGGATAAATTGGCCATACTGCTGAGCCACCAGCCACCGGATAAATAGTGGGGTGCCAAATAAAGAAATGATCAGCGCAACCGTCGCGGACAGCAATATCGCAATCATTAGTTATGCCTCCTAGACCTCTGCTGACTCAACAATTGCCGCATTTGCGCTATTTGGCAACGCGCCACTCGGGCCGAATTCTCCGGCTGCTAATTCATCGGCCAACCGCCACAAGCCCGAACCATTTGAAGCCTTGACCAACACCACATCACCAGGGCGTAAAATTTGCGGTAAAGCTGCCCGAGCTTGGTCCAGATCGGCGAAAAATACAGACTCCCCGTCCCACGAACCTTCTTGCACTGCGGCATCGTGCGCTGCTCGCGCGCCATCACCAATCACCACAAACTTGTCGATCCCGAGCCGCACCGCAAGGCGACCGATCTCATCGTGCGCTTCTACCCCGCCTTCACCTAGCTCGCGCATGGCGCCGACGATGGCAACGGAGCGGGTAGCTGGCTGTGCGCTGCGCCGGCCTTGGGCAACTTTGGCGAGAGTCTGCATCCCAGCCCGCATAGATTCGGGATTTGCGTTATAAGCGTCATCAATAACGATGATATCGTCCGGGCGCTCGGTAACTGCCATCCGATGCGGGCTGAGCGGTTTGGCATTGGATAATCGCTTAGCAACCGTTTGCGGTGGAATTCCGACGAGTAATGCAGCAGTAGCTGCGGCTAAAGCGTTAGAAACATGATGTTCGCCCAAAACTTGCAACTTTACGGGTAAATTAAGCGCAGGAGCATAATCGCTGGAATCTACTACGGCAGATTTAACTCGTAAATCAAAAGCGGCCCGGCCTAATTCATCCAAGGTAATGTGTTCGGCAGCCACATCAGCTTCCGGGCTAGTTCCGAACATAACAGCTCGCAAATCGCGCGCATCGGCCTTATGCCGCATATTGGCAACCCGATGATCATCTGCATTTAATACCGCAGTCCCACCTGGCAGCACTCCATCAACCATTTCGGATTTGGCCTGCGCAATCCCATCTCGACTTCCGAAAGTTTCCATATGCGCGGTACCGACAGTTAGGACGGTACCAACTTGAGGGGGCGCGATTGTGGTGAGATCTGCGATATTGCCAGGATGATCAGCGCCCATTTCCAGCGCGGCAAACTTTGTTTCCGGGCTAATGCGGAGCACAGTTAACGGCAGGCCAATTTCATTATTAAATGACCCCACGGGAGCAATGACGTCAGCGCCGTTTACATCGTCAGTTAATAATTGAGCTAATAAATCTTTAGTGGTGGTTTTCCCCTGGGAACCGGTAATTGCTACTACTCGTAGGTCCGGGTTTACTTCCCGCACTCGCTTTAAAGAATATTGCGCTAGTTTCCCTAAGGCTTTTTGCACATCTGAAACCACGATAACGGGAGCAGTTAAATTTTCAATCTGCCGCGAGGCAATAATTGCCTTGGCGCCAGATTCAATGGCTTTCCCGGCAAAATCAGCCCCATTTACATGCTCACCATCAATTGCCACAAAAACGCTACCAGGCTGAACTAGCCGGGAATCCACAACTACGGGGCCAGATACAGTGGCATCACCACCCATTAATTCACCATCAATTGCCTGAGCAATTTCCGTGGCGGTCATTTGAATCATTTTGTATTTCCTCTTCTTTAGCTAAAGTTTTCTAGCCGCAAGGGCAGCCCGGGCCTCGACTCGGTCATCCAAAGGCACGTTTTCGTGACCCACTGGTTGCGAAGTTTCATGGCCGCGACCGGCCAACAAGACGGTATCCCCCGGTTTTGCAGCAGCGATTGCGGCTTGAATTGCAGTGGCGCGGTCGCCAATTTCGATCAGCTCTACTGCATGCCCAGCGGCCAGTTCAGCAACGACAGCGGCTTGCGCCCCCGCCCGAACTGCAGCCCGGATTGCGGCTGGATCTTCTTCGTGCGGATCATCGTCCGTCAAATAAACCACATCAGATCCGGCCACGGCAGCGGCACCCATCTTGGGCCGCTTATCTTGATCCCGTTCCCCGGCGGCCCCGAATAACACAATCAATTTGCCAGTTGTGGCCCCACGCAATGATGCTAAGGCTTCCCGTAAGGCTTCAGTATTGTGGGCAAAGTCAACAATCACTCGGGGTGTGTTTTCATCGCCTGCGGTAATTACTTCCATCCGGCCTGGAACTACTGCCGATACGCCACCTATTTCAGCCAAGGCTTTCTGCAGATCGGATAAGTCAACCCCGCTAGCCAAAACCATAATTAAGGCTAAAGCGGCATTCTGCACATTAAAGCTGCCGGGCAGTGGGGTCGAAGTCTCAATCACTTCCCCATTGGCCGAAGTTAAGGTAAATGCCGTACCAGTACCTTGATGCCGCACATTAGAAACTTCCCAATCGGCGCCATCAGGGCAATCTCCATACGGGGTTTTTAAGGTAACTACTGGAATTGGGGCGGCTTTGGCAAGTTCCCGGCCCCAATGATCATCAACCAGGATTACCCCACGCTCAGCATGATCAGGAGTGAATAATTGTGCTTTAGCCGAAAAATACTCATCCATCGTTTTATGGAAGTCCAAGTGATCTTGGGAAAGATTAGTAAAACCAGCTACCGAATATTGCACCCCATCAACTCGATGCAAAGAAATCGCATGGGAAGAAACTTCCATAATTAAAGTGGTAACTTCATCTTGAGCCATCGTAGCTAATAGCGCATGTAAATCGGCTGCATCGGGCGTGGTTAAGGAACTAGGCAATACATGATCCCCGGAACGCATTTCAATGGTGCCGATTAAACCGGATTTAGAACCTAAAGCGGTTAATAAACGATTAACTAAATAAGCCGTAGTGGTTTTCCCATTAGTACCAGTAACTGCGAAAGTCACTAATTTACGATGCGGTTCATCATAAACCCAGCTAGCAATCGGGCCGAGCGCAGCCCGCAAATTGGGCGTTACCAATATTGGACAATCGGCGGCCTGTCCGGATTCGGACAGCATCGCGGCGCCCTCGTCGTCGGTTAAAACTGCAGCCGCCCCTCGGCCCACCGCGTCTTCAGCAAATTTCGCGCCGTGGACATGGTCCCCCGGCAATGCCGCGAAAATCTCACCAGGCACCACCGCGCGATTGTCGGACGCGATGCCTATCACCGTGCCGTTTGCCCAATCTACCTGGGACGATGCCGTCGGCTGAGCCACAGACAGCCCGAACTGAGTGACCAGGTCGCCGAGGCGGCGCGGCGCGGGCGCATCGGGCCTAATCCGCTGCAAAGAATTCACGCTCCAAACCTAGAACTTGGGGGGGCAAAGTGGCCCTAGCGCCGCTCGGAAATCGGTGTTTGTGATGTACGACTACTTTGCGTTGTGGCCCCAGTAAATTGGCAGCGGATTTTGCTCAGGGAAGCTCAGCGGCACGCCTTGCTGGCCCAGCAGGAAACCCATCACCTCACGGAAGGCGGGCGCGGCTACGGTACCGCCATACATGCCCCATTGCGGTGCGTTGACAAATACCGCGACCACGAATTCGGGATTATCGGCCGGGGCGACTCCAATAAAGCTCGCCATAATGGTGGTGCTGCGGTCTGGCATAATCAATTCTGCGGTACCAGTTTTACCGGCAACTCGATATCCAGGTATTTGAGCAGCTTTAGCAGTACCGTCATCGGCAGTGGCTTGCTCTAACATCCGCATTAAAGTTGCGGCGGTATCCGCTTCAATAGTCTTAGTAACTTCCGGCTGGGCCGATGAAATCACTTTGTCACTATCAGCTTGACGCACTCCGCGCACTAAGGAAGGTGCAGTGTAATAGCCATCATTAGCCACCGTGGCGTAAACTCCAGTTGCTTGAACAGCATTTACCGATAAACCACCTTGACCGAAAGCTACAGTATATCGAGTACGACCATCCCATTTCTCATAAGGAATAACTTTACCGCGGGATTCACCTGGCATATTCAAACCAGTGAACTCGCCCAAGTTGAATTTCTTGAGATACTCATATTGAGTTGCTGGCGGGATGTTCTCGGCAATTTGTACCGTGCCGGTATTAGATGACTTAGCTAAAACCCCGGTAGCAGTCAATTGCCAAACCGGGTGATCCTTAGAATCATGGAATGGCTTTACCCGCGGGTTAGGAACTTGAAATTCATAAGGCACGGTGAATCGAGTTTCGGGAGTAACCACGCCAGTTTCGAGCGCGGCCGCCATCGTGATGATTTTACCGGTGGACCCGGGCTCGAAAATGTCCTGAACTGCGCGGGAACCGTTAGCGACCCTGGCATCGGAACGGTCATTGGGGTCAACCGAACCCGCATCCGCAATAGCCCACAATTCGCCAGTTTTGATGTTTTGAACCACGATCATGCCGTGTTCTGCATTAAACTTTGCGACGGTTTCATCAATTACTTGTTGAGCTTTCCATTGCAAATTAGCATCAATGGTCAATACCACGTCCCCACCATTTTTAGGTAGGGTCTCGTTATATGCTCCGCCCGGAATTGGTACCCCATTGGCACCACGTTCGTAGCTTTTTTCGCCATTAACTCCAGCTAAGACAGTTTCATATGCTCGTTCGATGCCGCCTTGCCCAACTTGGTCTTCGTAATTCACAAATCCCACTAAGGTTCCAGCAACTGAACCATTAGGGTAAATCCGCTTTGGGAATACTTCGGTGTAAAGGTAAGACTTCAAACCTAATTCGCTAATCTGCCGCTGCAAAGTTGGTTCGATATCTTTAGCGATAACCACATAGCGGTTATCTCCATTAAGACGCGCGGCTAATTCCATCGGCTCGGCATCTAGTAGCGGAGCTAATAATTGCGCGACACCTAATGCGCCATTAGCAACTTCGTTACCTTCAGCATCTAAACGTCCATCGCCTCGGAAACCTAAAATTGCTTTGGGGTCAGCATTTAATTGATAGCGATCTACCGAAGTGGCTAATACCACGCCATTTCGGTCCACGATTTGGCCCCGATGAGCTGGCAAAGTAATTGAGGTTATCCGCGATTCCAGCGCTTCCCTGGCCAATGAAGGCGCTTGCAGTACTTGGAGTTGGAACAGGCGCCCCACAAATACTGCTACCACAATCGCGACCAGGACATTTAAGGTACGCTGCCGTTTTTGCGGTGAAGCAGGCTGCGGCCTCGCTGGGGCGATGGGGGCGCGGCGAACCTGTTCCCGCGGGGTGTAGTTGACCCGGTTGTTCGGTAAATGAGTTTGTTGCCGAACGCCGCTAACTCCCGGTTTGGGGGCCTTGCTCACAGAACTTACTTTACTCATCGGGCCCCCCTCGCCGCGGCGCCACCAATCATTTCACCCGTAATCGTAGCCACATAAGATGTGATGTTAATCACCTCGGCATTGGCGGCAGCCACTAGACCTAATTCTGCGGCCCGGTTCGGTAAGTCAGCCTGAGTGCGGCGCAGTTGCTCTTGTTTGGTTTGGATGTCCTGATCCACTTGCCGGATTTGAGTTTGCAATTTGGCAATTTCATAAGAGCCTTTAGTGACATTTGTATTTAGCACTAATACCACCACTAATGACGTAATTAAAACCACTGAACAAAGGAATAAGAAACCGAACGATGTTTTTGCCTTCAGTGGCGAATGTACTGCGGCAACCCGTGCGCTTTTACCGCCTTCAATAGCTCGTAATTGGGGCGGCTTGCTTGGCAGCTTTTCCGGTGCCCGGCGGCTGGGGTTTACTCTGACATCGTATACGCGTAAGGCACTCATTTTCGATTTGCCCCCTGTTCCGAAATCCGCATTACCCCACGCAGCCGGACTGAGGCCGCTCGGGAATTAAGTTCTAGTTCTTTAGCATCAGCCTTTTCCGCCCCGCGCGTAATCGCCTTTAGATAAGGCTCGTATTCAGGTAAAGCCACCGGTAACCCCGTAGGCGCGGAAGAAGTCAGACCTTGCGCAAAGGCTTGTTTTACGATGCGATCTTCTAAACTTTGATAAGACTCAACTACCATCCGGCCCTCAACCGCTAACACACTTAACGCATCGGGGATCGCTTCAGTTAATCCAGTCAATTCCCGGTTAACTTCAATACGAAGTGCCTGGAAAGTACGTTTTGCTGGATGCCCACCGGTTAGTTGCGCCTTTTTCGGAATTGCATTTTTAACTAGTTCCGCTAATTCACCTGTGCGCTGCCACGGGGCAATTTGGCGGCGTTCCACGATTTGCTTAGCAATACGGGGCGAAAATCGTTCCTCACCGAATTGGAACAAAATGTCCCTGATTTCCGCTTCGCCGTAGGTATTCAAAATATCAGCCGCAGTTAAATCAGCAGTTTGATCCATTCGCATATCTAGCTGCGCGTCCCGAATATAGGAAAACCCTCGTTCTGCTTCATCTAATTGCATTGAACTCACGCCGAGGTCAAGTAAAATCCCATTCACACATGGATAACCTTGGGCAGCCACCACATCGGCGATCTCGGCGTAATTTGCGTGAACCGGGATAAACCTGGCGCCAAATTTGGCTAGCCGCTGCGAGGCCAGAGCCAACGCTTGCCGGTCGCGGTCAATACCGATCACGGTCACATTGGGCAACTGTGTTAATGCCAGTTCAGTGTGCCCCCCCAAACCTAACGTGCCGTCCACCAGCACGGAGCCTGGTTGTTGCAGCGCTGGGGCTAACAGGTCAATGCATCGTTGGGCCAAAACGGGCAGGTGGCGCTGCGCGGGATTATGCTGCGATAATTCCGGCTGCTGGGTTGCATCAAGTTGCTGCGTTACCTCTGACATCTTGCCCCTCCCCTATAACTCGAAACCAGGGAAGGCATCCGCGTCAGAATAAGCGGATTCATGTTCGGCCAGGTATTCATCCCAAGTGGTTTTGTCCCACACTTCCACCCTGGTTCCGGCGCCAATTACGGCTAAATCTCTGTCTAGACCGGCGTATTCGCGCAGATGAGGCGGGATTAGTAAGCGCCCTTGCTTATCGGGGACATCGTCATTAGCCCCGGATAACATCACGCGCAGATACTCCCTGGCCTTCTTGTCGGCAACTAAGGAGTCTTTGAGCTTTTCGTATAGCCGGGCAAATTCATCCATCGGCAGCAGATAGAGGCACCGATCTTGCCCTTTGGTCATCACTACGCCCGGAGCAAGCCGAGAACGGAACTTGGCCGGGAGGATTAAGCGACCCTTTTCATCCAATTTGGGATTAAAGGTGCCGAGCAGAAGGCCGCCAAGTAAGGACTCTAGATCCACCCTGAGCGCCTCCTTTCCCACCTCTAGTCTCCTGTTTCCTCCACTTTACTCCATTTTTAACATTTTGGCTCGAAAACTCGCGCCAAATCTTCCACCTGTGCCGTGATGGAGACCACTAAAATTTCAGTGTGGAGCGCACAGCGGTAAGTGAGGGAGCGGCCCGAATTGCCGCAGTTTTGCAGCACATCAGCGGGGACACCGGCAAGGAAATCGATAATGGAAGCGGGGATGCGTCTAGCAAAGGCAACGACAGCGGTAACGCGAACAGCAACGTGATCGGAACGCTGAGCGGCAAGGCGGTATTTTTTGGCGGCGCTGGAGTCTCAACCGAGTCAGGAATTCCAGATTTTCGGTCTGAGAAAGGCCTTTATTCAGCTCAACAAGTTTATGGACATCGTCCAGAGGAATTACTTTCTTACGGAATGTTTATCCGCGAGCCAGAATTGTTTTTCCGGTATTACGTTGAAAACTTAATTGACTTATCGGCGCAGCCCAACGCAGCTCATTTAGCCGTTGCTGAACTGGAAAAACGCGGCATCATCACCGCTGTGGTTACTCAGAATATTGATGGTTTGCACCAAATGGCCGGAAGTCAAAACGTAATTGAATTGCACGGTTCTAATTGGCGACCGTATTGCGTGAATTGCCAACGTAGATACTCGTTAGAGTGGTTATTAGCTAAATCAAATTGGCGCGCCGGGTCGGGTGCTGACCGGGCGGTAGTGCCCCGGTGCGAGATGGACGATGGTATCGTGCGTTCCGACGTAGTGCTATACGGAGAGAACCTTTCCGATACCGCGTTAAACGAGGCCGCAGCCGTAATCTCGGGCGCCGAAACCCTAATCGTGGCAGGAACTTCCTTGGCCGTATATCCGGCGGCAGGGCTGGTGCGGCTTTTTGGCGGGGATTCCCTCATTGTGATCAATCTTGATCCCACTGACTTGGATACCCATGCCGATATCCTGGTGGCACAACCAGTAGGTCAAGTCATGGCCGAAGTTGTCCGGCAGCTCGACGCGAAAAAGCTTGGCCGGTCCGGGTAGCACGCATCATCTTGACCAAATTTTCCTAGGTCGCGCAGTATCACATTTGTTCATTCGGTAAACTATCGTGACGTGAACACCACCCTCGTCGCAGAAACTTCTGCGTCTGTCACTCCCGATTTGAACAACAACATCCCCACGGTTAAGCCGAGCCGGAAAAAGGTCTGGTCTTGGGCTTTCTATGACTGGGCGATGCAACCGTTCAACACGGTTATCCTCACGTTCGTTTTTACCGCCATGTATTTGGTGTCCGATCGATTTGTGGACCCGGATATTGTTGCCACTCAGGGTTTAGAGGCCGCCCAAGCTCGCCTGACTTCCGGCTTAGGCTTGATGACTACCATTGCTGGTATCGCTATCGCGTTAGTCGCCCCGGTTTTGGGGCAATGGGCCGATGCCTCGGGTAAGCGCAAAGCCTGGTTGGGCGTGGCGACTCTATTGCAGTTGCTGGCGATGGCATCGTTGTTCTTTGTCCGGGCCGAACCACGCTTCTTCTGGCTTGGGGCCTCGCTGGTCGCGATCGGCGGAGTGCTAAATACCATTGCCGAAACCAATTACAACGCGATGTTGCTGGGCGTGGCCGACGCAAACACGATGGGTCGAGTTTCCGGGCTAGGCTGGGGCATGGGTTACACCGCTGGCGTGGTGAACTTGCTGCTGATTGCGGCAGCCAGTTTCATGTTCGATCTCAACGCCCCGGACGGCATGATTTTCCGTTGGATCGCCATCGGCTGCGTGATATGGGCCTTACTGTTCGGTTGGCCTATTTTCCGCAACGTACCCGAGGCGCCCATGATTGAAGGCCGACAGTTCCCCGGTTTTTTCGCAGCATATAGCTCGCTTTTCCGAACCATCAAAACTCTGTATCGCGAGTCGCGTAGTACGTTTTGGTTCCTCATTTCGTCGGCAATCTACCGCGATGGCCTGTCTGGCGTTTTCGCCTTCGGCGCCGTTATCGCCGCTGTAGCCTTCGGCTTTAACGCCATGCAAGTGCTAATCTTCGGCATCGCGGCGAACTTGGTAGCCGGGCTTTCCACTTTCATTGCCGGGCGGTTAGATGATAAGTTCGGCCCCCGCCGCGTGATCATCGGTTCACTATTGATCCTGCTGGTTTCCGGTTTACTGGTTGTGGTTCTTCACGGCTTTGGCCCAATCGTGTTCTGGGTACTCGGCTTGCTGCTCTGCTGCACGGTTGGCCCGGCCCAATCGGCCTCGCGTTCCTTCTTGGCTCGGCAGATTCCCCCTGGCCACGAGGCGGAAATGTTCGCCCTCTACGCCACTACAGGCAAGGCGGCATCGTTCATGGCTCCCGCAATGTGGACTCTTTCAATCGCTCTGACCGGGGCGACGATTTGGGGCACGCTCGGCATTATGCTGGTGATCGCCGTCGGTCTCGCGATGTTCATTTTCTTGCGCGAGCCGAGAGCCGTACGTTAACCACTATCGGCGCGCAGGGTAACCGTCATTCTGCGCGCAGGGTAACCGTCATTCTGCGCGCAGGGTAACCGTCATTCTGCGCGCAGCGTTACCGTCATTCTGCGCGCAGACGCAGAACCTTCCGAACCCGCCCTTTAACCACAGCGGTAGCCTCGGCATCGTTAGCCAAATCGCGGCCTAAGCTCGGCAAATACGCGTTTAGCGCATTTTTTTGCCAGATGCCGTAGCGCTCCGGGAAGCATCGTTGCAGCACATCCAATGCGATAGAGACGGCGGTCGAGGCTCCTGGCGAGGCGCCCAAAACTCCAGCCAAGGTGCCCTCGTTTGAGGTGATAACTTCGGTACCGAACTGCAGTTCCCCATGCCCATTGCTGGCAGGCTTAACAATCTGCGCTCGCTGGCCAGCTACCAGATCGTCCCAGTCGGCCTCATCCACCAGCGGCAGGAAATCGCGTAGTTGGTCAATTTTGCTGGATTTGGAAGCTGTCAAGTCACGTAGCAAAAACCCCAGCAGGTTTAGATTCGCCACGCCCATTGTGACTAGCGGCCACAGGTTATCCGGCTTTAACCCTTGGACAAAGTCCCAGTTAGTGCCGTTAGTGAGAAATCTAGGGATCGCCCCGGCAAATGGCCCAAACAGGACCGACCGCTTGCCGTCAATTACCCTGGCATCCAGATGCGGCACCGACATCGGCGGCGCGCCGATGGGAGCTTGACCGTAAACCTTGACCTGATGTTGAGCGACCACTTCGGGGTTTTCGGATTTTAGGAACTTGCCACTGATAGGCAACAACCCGTACCCCCGGACTTCGGGCACCGCAGGCCGACCTTGCTGGTCGCGGGCCGACCGCAACAGCTTTAGTGTCCAGCCGCCAGCGCCGAGCAACACAGTTTTTGCCAGGGTTTCAACTTCAACTCCGGTTTTAACGTTGCGCGTGATAACTTGCCACCCGCCATCGCTTTGTCGAGTCAGGCCGATGACCTCGGTTTCCAGCTCAACCTGGGCTCCCCGCTCGACCACGTCTGCAAATAACTGCCGGGTTAGGCTGCCAAAATCCACATCAGTTCCCTCAACTGCGTAAGTTGCAGCCATTGGCAGAGCTAAGTCCCGGCCCTCGATGAGTAACGGCGCCCACTGCCCGATGAGGTTCGGCTCGTCCGAAAACTCGATATCGGCAAAGAAGTGGTGTTCAGTCATTGCCCGATGCCGCGCTGCGAGAAACGCTACATCATCGTCACCCTGGACATAGGACATGTGCGGGGTTGAGTTGATGAAAGATTCTGGAGCACCCAAGGCCCCCTCGGAAACCAAGCTGGCCCAGTATTCGCAACTGGTCAAAAACTGCTGATGGATTTTGACGGCTTTGCTGATATTAATGTTCCCGTTGGCATCCGCCGGGGTGTAATTGAGTTCGCACAAGGCGGCGTGGCCGGTTCCCGAATTGTGCCAGCCATCGGTCGCTTCGGCGGTTACCTGGTCAAGCCGCTCAAAAATTTTTACGGTCCAACTAGGTTCGGCTCGCTGGATTAACGATGCCAAGGTGGCTGAGACGATACCCCCACCGACCAGAACTACGTCAAAAACCTGGTCGGTCACCCCAACTCACTCTGGCGGCGATTCCACCGATCTTCTAGCCGATCCATAAACCGCCCGCTGGAGTCACTGGTGTTTGAGGTTGCTAGCTCTTTCGGACTCAGCGAGACGTAATCATATTTGTTTTCATCTGCCGGTTGCCGAGTAGCCCGCCGATTGCTCGCCACTACGGTTAAGGAAAGGAAAATGACCGCAAAGCCGAGTGCCACGATCAACGCTTGGCCCATTATCGAACCCAGGATGATCATTGCGATGCCCAATAGCAGGCCGACCGCTACGCCAATCACCCGGGTGTAGGGGTGCGACGGTGAGGTGCGGAAAGCTTGGGCAAGTTTCGGATCATCGCGCAGGAGCGAGCGCTCTAGGTCGTCAATAACACTCTGCTCGTAATCTGATAGCGGCATGGCAAGCCTCTCAAAGAATTTCTACTCCAAGACTTAGGAGTCTAAGCGTACGCACCTTGAGCTTGGTTTTCCATTCGTACCCACCCTTGGTTTTGTGGTTTGCCTCTAACTTGCGCTTTCGCCTTTCGTCAAATGGCGCCTAACTGCACTGCTCCTTTGCCAAACCTCTCCCTGACTTTATCCAGCGCGAGTTCGGCCTGCCGGAAATCAACCTCGCTAGTGGCTTCCTCTAGAGTGTCTTGGAATGAGGTTTGTGCCCGGCTGGCTAGTTTCTCGGCCCGCACCCCGATCAGCCGAACTGGTAAGCCGTTTAGGTCCACGCTGGTTACCAGTTCGCGGGCGACCGGGAAAATTTCGTGGGCTAGGTCTGTCGGTGACCGTAAGGTCTTTGATTTTGACACCGTGTGAAAGTCTGAGGTCCGCACTTTCACTGCGATAGTTGAAGCCACATAGCCATGCCTCCGTAGCCGCCCGGCAACCTGATCACAAAGCGCGAGCAACCGGCGCGTGACTACTTCCGGGTCGGCTTGGTCCTCATCAAACGTGGTTTCATTTCCGATTGACTTCTCAACTGTGCTGGTGGTTACCGGGCGCGGGTCGTACCCCTTAGCTAGACAATGTAGGTGGTGCCCCGCAGCCTGCCCCAACATCATCTGCAACGAGCGCAGGTCTAGGTCGGCAACTTGTGCCACTTGGGTGATCCCCCAACGCGCCAAGGCGGCCTCGGTTTTTTCGCCTACGCCCCATAAGGCACCAACTGGTAGCTCCCTAAGAAACGCCTGAGTCGCGGCATCGGGGATGAGCAACATCCCATTCGGTTTGGCATGGGTTGAAGCGACCTTGGCCACGAATTTATTCCGCGCGATCCCCACAGAGCAGGTCACACCGTGGGTGGCTTCCACTTGAGCCCGCAACCGCGCCCCAATTACCGTAGGTGGGCCCAGTAACCGCCGCGCACCCGAAACATCTATGAAGGCTTCATCAATGCTGACCTGTTCCACGGCTGGGGTGATATCAAACAGCATCTCCATAATAGAGGCAGAAATTTGCCGGTAAAGTAAGTGATCCGGCGGCAAAATAACCGCTTGGGGACAAGCCCGGAACGCCGCATTCATCGTCATTGCCGACCGTACTCCGAAAGCTCGCGCCTCGTAGGTGGCCGCCAGTACCACTCCCCGATGCCCGCCGCCGACGATTACCGGCAGACCCTTCAAATCAGGGCGGCGCACTAGCTCGCAAGCTGCAAAGAACGCGTCCATGTCGATATGCATAATGGGCGTGCCGGACTCGTCGATGCCCCAGTCGCGGTTAGCGCCTGCTGCCCGAGGAGCCTTACTCATCCCGCTGCCTCAAATCCTGCTGCCCTTAGCTCGAAACACCGCAACGCCAGATAGTCTAGGCGAACCCTAATTGGGCGATGATTAGGCCACACCCAACTCGTATAGCCTCAGGGGCTGCTTCTCATCGGGCCATTCGCATGCTGGATCGATCGCCATCGCAATTTCGTCCCGGAAGTCTTCCGCATAGGCCGTCATCTCGTCGGCGACTGAGTCAGCCACCGGGACCCCCATTTCTACTGCCCGCCGCAACTTGCTGCCCGCGCTGAAAAACGCAGCCCAGGGCACCCAGCAACTGTCAATGGCCACGAGTTGCTCCCAGACACTGCGCTTGCCGCGCCGCCCGGCTGGGGCTAACAAGTCTATAAATGCGCTGGCGGCCCGCACTGCCGCCAAGTGGGCCGCGATGTAACGGTCTGCTGGGTCCAGAGCCACCGCCGCCAGGGCCAATTCGCCATCGCAGGTAGCTAGTAGCGCGCGAGCTGCGGCCGAGGCGCGGAATAACGGAGTGATTGTCGCGAGTGCCATTTCGGTTTCCTTTCCTACTTGAGCTAGCTGGCTGGGGCACAATGGGTGGGTGCCCCGAGTCCGAACTTCTTCTCGTAACAGAGTTAACTCCTCCCCTCGGACAAAAGTATGTTCGAATAATTTATCGGATTTACCTATTGGTTTAGTTGAAATTGACAGCGGCACCGTGCGGCTGGAACTCGAACCCCCTAACGGCGTTACTGTGTTTGTGAACGAGGTCCCCAGTTCTTACCTAGATCTCGCCGACCCTGGGTTCCTCGCGTTCGAGTATTTCCAGCAGATGGATGTCATCGTGGGAGCGATACACCCCGCCCCAGCTCCCCTAAAAGTTTTACATCTGGGCGCCGCCGGATGCAGCCTGGCCCGCGCCTGGGACGCTACCCGCCCTGACTCTCGTCAAGTTGCCGTAGATATTGACGCCGCTTTGGTGGGTTACATGCGCGAGTGGTTTGGGCTACCCACGGCACCCGACTTGCGCCTGCGCGCGCAGAGTGCCGAGAATGCAGTGGCAACGGCAAAACCGGGGAGTTATGACGTGATTGTGCGAGATGTTTTTAGTGGCGATACCACTCCACTTGGGTTAACCTCAGCAGAATTTGGCAAACAGGTTTCGGCCACATTGAAGCCAAATGGAATTTATTTAGCGAACTGCGCCGATAAAGGGAAACTAGCCTTAGCACGTAAAGAATTAACAACTCTACAGTCAGTATTTACGGTCGTGGCTGCGGTTGGGGAAGTTGGTGTGTTATCTGGTAAGCGTTTCGGGAATGTGGTATTGGCTGCCTCGAAATCTGAGGTTAATGTATTTGATAACCCACAGCTAGACAGAAACCTCCGCGCGCTCCCCACTCCGGCAAAGCTGGTATTTGCCTTATAGTTTTATTCATCATCAGTATGCTCGCGCAAATACTGCTCAAATTGTTCTGCTATTTCATCGGCACTTGGGATAAGGCCTTCGGGATCCAACAAGCCAGGTACTGCCGAACGTTCCACAAAACGATCGTATTGCTCTTCAAGCTGGGTTACCATTTCCGATATTTCTGGCGTGCTTGAGGCTTCATTTTCCACCGCATGAGTCATTTCAGCGGACTCTTGTCGCAGCAGGTCACTCCCCAGGTCCAGGCCAGTAGCACGTTCTAGATGACGTAATGCAAATACGGCAGCAGGTGGGTAATTTGACCGAGCCAGATAATGGGGAACATGAATGGCAAAACCCATAGCATCGTGCCCCTGATTACCTAACCTAAACTCCAATAAAGAAGCTAGCGAACTAGGTACGCGAATTTCGTTAAATACCGAAACATAATCATCGGTCAATTCTGCCCGTGACCCCCGCGCGGTCAGCGTTAAAGGCCGAGTATGCGGAACAGGCATCGGAATTCCGTGTACTGTCACGGTTAGGGAAACTGAAAAACGATCAATTATGGATCGAATCGCCTTTATCACACGTTCCCATTGATAATCGGGTTCCACCCCTGTCAATAATAAGAAACCGACACCTTCTCGGTCTTGGACATAATCTAGGGCAAGGAACGGCTCATCGTAATTGACCCATCTATCTTGCTCCAGCGTCATTTGGGAACGTCGTCCGCGATAGTCAATTAATTGGTCAACGTCGAAAGTGGCTAATCGGGTGGACTTCAATTCGGTTTGCATGTGGGCGGCGGTAGTACCCGCGATGTTTCCGGCGTCAATGAACCCTTGAACCGCAACTACCAAAGCCGGCCCCGTCGCATCGGGGCGGGCTAACCGGTACAAGTCGAGCGCCCGCACCGAACGCTCTGACCAGTTCAGTAGCGATAGCGGATCAAGCATCGAACCTCCCACACAATCTCTTTCAACATGCGCGCCATCTACAATACTGGCGCTTTTAACCCAAAACGACCATAATAGACCTCCGTTCATTAGAGGCGTAACAAAATTTCTAGCGGCGTAACTGCACTCCGCGTGTTCGATCTGGAGGCTTTGTGGCAGACCAGCAAACGGCGTCCGCCGGCCGGGCCAGTGAACTTGCGCGCGAGCAGGTGGTGGTGGATGGGTTGTACTCCCGCCTGGATGAGTTACGCGAGCGCGCCCGATCCCGCCTTGACGAGGTGCGGAAGTCGGGTCCGGCTGGGTCTCCCCAAAATCGCTCGGAACGTGATTCTTTCGCAACTTTGTGGGAGGACCGGGCTTCGCAACTTGATGCGGTTGAGGATCGCTTAGTTTTTGGGCGGCTCGACTTGCGGGAGGGGGCTTCGCGGGCCGACGATGCCACTGCGGCCGAAGGTCCGGTGCGTTATATCGGCCGACTTGGGCTACTGGATGAAGCACATCGGCCGCTGCTCACTGACTGGCGGGCGCCGGCTGCGGAGCCTTTCTATCGCGCAACTACGTTAGAACCCGCCGGCGTGGTACGGCGGCGGCACCTCGTTACCCAAGGCAGGCGAGTTACCGGGGTTGAGGATGAATTGCTCGACCTCACCGCCGCCGAGCAGGGCGGCTTTGGCGCCGGTTCCACACTCAGCGGGGAAGGCGCGCTTCTCGCCGCGTTGGCCTCTCGGCGCACTGGCCGGATGCGGGACATTGTCGCCACGATTCAGGCAGAACAAGACAAGATTATCCGAGCGCCGTTAGCTGGCGCTTTAGTGGTGCAAGGGGGGCCAGGCACCGGTAAAACTGCCGTGGCGCTGCATCGGGCTGCATACCTGTTGTATGCCCACCGCAAAACTTTGGAGAAGTCGGGCATCTTGCTGATTGGGCCGTCACGAGCGTTCTTACGCTTTATTGACCAAGTATTGCCGTCCCTAGGCGAAACCGGCGTGGTCTCGACTACGATTTCCGAGTTGCTGCCCGAAATTTCGGCAACCGGCAGTGAGCCTGATGAGGTAGCTGAGATCAAAGGCCGTAGCGTTTGGTCCAACATCATCCGACGCGCGGTAGCGGCGAGGGAGCGCGTGCCGGAGCACAATATCGCTTTCCGGCTCAATGGCCGCGAACTGTTTATCCGGCGGCGCGACGTACGAGATGCCATCAACAAAGCACGGCGTTCTGGTAAGCCACACAATGAAGCGCGGAACATTTTCGTCAAAGAAATGTTAGGGCGACTCGCTGACCAGTACCAAAAGGTGCTGGGTAAGGCCTTGGACAGCGAGGATAGACGCCTTGTCATCGCTGATCTGCGGGAGCTGCGCGAAGTCAGAGTTGCCCTTAATCTCGCCTGGTTCCCGCTCTCCCCGAAGCGACTGGTTGACGATCTCTACACTAAACCGCACCGGCTCGCCCAGGCAGCTCCGGAACTTAGCTCAGCCGAGCGGGAATTGCTGTACCGGGAGAAATTTGCTCCTTGGACTCCTGCTGATGTGCCATTGTTGGATGAAGCCGCAGAATTACTCGGTGCGGATGACTCCGTGGCTCGGGCCGAGGAGCACGCCCGCGCGCAAGCTCATGAAGAAGCCCTGCAGTATGCCCGCGATGCGATTTTGGCCGGGGTAGGGGCTGGCTCCCAAATCCCGGTAAACGCAGAAATGCTCGCCGCCCGGTTCGCCGATTATGGACCGACGATGACGACGGCCGAACGGGCTAGTTCCGACCGGACCTGGACCTACGGGCACATAGTGGTTGATGAGGCTCAAGAATTATCCGCAATGGCTTGGCGGATGTTGCTGCGGCGAGTACCGACTCGATCCATGACAATAGTGGGGGATGTGGCGCAGACCTCCTCGGGGGCTGGGGTTCGTAACTGGGCTACTGCCCTTGCCCCGGTTTTGCACGACTCATGGCAGTTAACCGAATTGACCGTCTCTTATCGCACTCCAGCTGAGGTGGCTCGGGCGGCGACCCGCTTCGCAGAAGCCGCCGGATTGCCGGTTTCCCAATTAACTGCGGCCCGCGATGTCCCTGGCTCGTGGCAGGTAATTGAAGCTGCGCCCGATGCCGTGGTAAATGTCGCCGCAGCTACCGCCCTTGAAGAGATTCAGCGTTATGTCGAATCAGATGGGGTAGGGCAGGTTGCCATCATTGCGGCACCTGAATTGGCCGATGCGCTTGACGTTGCGGTGGCTGCTCGGTTGGAACAGACTCTTGGAACTGGCGAAACACAACGACTACTGCGCCCGCCTGACCCGCAGGTTTCCGTGTTGACCCCGGAAGCTGCGAAGGGATTAGAGTTCGATGCGGTGGTACTGGTAGAACCGGCCCTGATCGCTGCCGCTCGGCCCAACAAGTCGGCGCTGTCTGCCGCCTCAGACCTTTACGTGGCGATGACACGACCTACCCAACAACTCGCTATCGTGCATAGTCTGCCGCTGCCGCCAGGTTTCACTGAGGCCAGCAGCTAAGCTAGCCCGGTGTTACGAGCCCTACTGCTTGAAAACGTTCATCCGAACTCAGCCGAGATTCTGCGAAAAGCGGGATTCGATGTCGAAACTCGGGCCGGAGCGTTAGATGAAGATGAATTGATTGAAGCCCTAGCAGGCGTTCAGGTACTCGGCATCCGCTCCAAGACCCAAGTTACCGAAGCGGTCTTCCAGGCCCGGCCTGAACTGCTAGCGGTAGGCGCTTTTTCGATCGGCACCAACCAAATAGACTTAACTGCCGCAGCCCGCTTTGGGGTCGGAGTTTTCAACGCCCCGTATTCCAACACCCGCTCCGTAGTGGAGTTAGCGTTGGCGGAAGTGATCGCCCTGACTCGCCGGGTTGCCGATTACGACCGGGCTTTACATGCTGGAGTTTGGAACAAAACCGCTGATGGCGCCCATGAGGTTCGCGGTCGCACCCTCGGAATTGTTGGTTACGGCAACATCGGTTCTCAGCTTTCGGTGTTAGCCGAAAGCCTAGGTATGCGCGTGGTGTTCTACGACATCTCCGAGAAACTCGCTCTCGGCAATGCCCAGCGCATGAACTCGCTCGAAGACTTACTTGAAGTCTCGGATGCCGTAACGCTCCATGTGGACGGGCGCCATGCCAACCGGGGCTTCTTTGGTTCGGCACATTTCGCTGCCATGCGCCCTGGTTCGGTATTCCTCAACCTTTCTCGAGGGTTTGTGGTTGACGTGGAAGCCTTGCGGGAATCACTGGTATCTGGGCACATCTCGGGTGCTGCTGTGGACGTATTCCCCACCGAGCCCAAGCGCAGCGGCGACCCCTTCGACTCTCCCCTACGCGGTTTGCCTAATGTCATCCTCTCCCCACATGTGGGCGGTTCCACCGAAGAGGCTCAGCGGGCCATCGGCGAGTTTGTGGCAGCTAAAATCCGGGATTACCTCGCTAACGGTTCCACAATGCTGTCCGTGAATCTGCCTAATTTACAACTAGGGCCGAAGTCCACAGTGGGCCGGATCATGCTGTTACACCGCAACGTTCCGGGGGTACTAGCTGCCGTCAACCAAGTATTCTCCGAACACGGGGCAAACATTGATGGTCAGATGCTGGCTACCGAAGGCGACATCGGTTATGTGGTAACCGACATCTCCGATGTCACTAAGCGAGGCTCATCCCAGAAGTTGATGGAAATGCCCACCACCATCCGGTTGCGCATCCACGACATGTACAACCGTGACGAGTTCCCCGTCGGCCCAGCAGCCGGCTTTGACGCTTAGTGACTCATTTCCTTAGGTCCGAAATGGCTTGTTCAAAGTCATCCAGAGTGTTAAAACCTTGGTAAACAGAGGCGAATCGCAGGTACGCAACCTCGTCTAGCTCTTTTAAGGGACCTAGAATTTCGCGCCCGATTTCGTTCGCCTCAATCTGAGCATTACCGCGTGCCCGTAGCGACTCTTCGACTTGCTGGGCAATCACGGCCAACTGGTCATCACTAACCGGGCGACCTCGGCAGGCCTTGCGCACCCCAGTGACAATTTTGTCGCGGGAGAACGGTTCGGTGATGCCTGAACGCTTTACCACATTCAAGCTGGCGGTTTCCATAGTGGTAAACCTGCGACCACACTCTGGGCACTGCCGCCGCCGTCGGATTGATGTGCCATCTTCCGAGGTGCGAGAGTCAATCACTCGCGAGTCGGAATATCGGCAAAATGGGCAATGCACGCTGACAGGCTAACCGCATCGCGCGCCGCTGGGAACTGCTTGGCACCCAATTAGCCAACATAGATAACCTGCCCGGCATACAGGTCCGACGTGGACATGTGGTTCAATCGTTTAATCCGATATACCGCGTCACGAGTGTCGGTACCGAGCTCCTTGTATCGTTCCGCAATTGTCCAAAGACTTTCTCCGGCTGCAACAGTGTAGCTGATATGGGTTTCTGGTTGCGGTGGGCTGCTTGCCGCAGCCACAGCCCCAGCTCCGAACAGTGGCACTGATAACGCCAGCGATAATGCCGCGAACCACACCCGGCCCCGCCGAGTCAGGCGCAAGCCGCTCAGACCATTGTGCCTGCCCCTCGAACCCCGGTGGTGGTTTGCCGCTAGCGGCAGTTCCGTGGTGACCGCCGCCTCAACGTTAGTCATAACCACACTTGAAGTTTTAACAGACTCGGTAGCTACGCGGCACTCGATGCTGCCGTTCTGCAATACCCAGTATGTGTTCATGTCCAGTTCCTTCTCTTGTTTGGCACTTATCGAACGCTCGTTCGTCGTACAGTTGTAGCATGAACTATGCCTAAGACAAATTAGACTCGCCAGTCGTACAGATGTTTTAGATTTATTTATGACGATGGTATGATTGACCCGTGACTAAAGATGTTTCAGGAAAAGCCTCCGTTCGAAAGCAAACGTCAGCCAAAGCTCGCGCCCGACGTTCGAAAACGGAAGCCGCACCATCAGAAGATACGGTTGAGCCGTCTGGCTTGAGTTTCAGGCAACGGCACATCCTCAATTACATTCGCTCTTCGATTACCACACGGGGCTATCCGCCCACCATGCGGGAGATCGGACATGAAGTGGGGTTGACCAGCCCTTCGTCGGTCAAACACCAACTAGTAGTCTTGGAGCGCAAGGGGTATTTGCGACGCGATCCAAACCTACCTCGCGCCATTGAAGTCATTGATCCGACCGGAGAGCAGGCACCATTACGTCCGCGTAGCTTCGGGGTTGACCCGATGGGCACTCCCCCTGGATTCGGTAAAGAGACCTTGTCGGTGATAAATGGCGGCTTAGGCGATGACACAAATTACTTTGGGCTGTCAACTCAACCTAAGGCTGCTTATGTGCCGCTGGTTGGGCGGATTGCCGCAGGCGGGCCCATCCTGGCAGAGCAGGCGATAGAAGATGTCTTTGCGCTACCCAAACAATTGGTTGGCGATGGTGACCTCTTCCTGCTCCGGGTGCAGGGTGACTCCATGATTGACGCCGCGATTTGCAGTGGTGACTGGGTGGTAGTTCGGCGCCAGAACGTGGCGGAGAACGGCGAGATCGTGGCAGCTCTGCTTGACGGGGAAGCGACGGTTAAGACGTTCAAGAAAGATCGTGACCACGTTTGGCTGCTGCCGCATAACGAGAGTTACGAGCCCATTTTGGGGGATGATGCGCAGATTCTTGGTCGGATCGTCGCAGTGCTCCGGGCGGTTTAGCCCACTGAGAGCCTTTAATCCTGCGCAGAGCCGTTAATCCTGCGGCTATTAGAATTTGTATAGCCTTAGCCGGGCTCAACTTTTACCGCCGCCATCTGCATCGCGAAGGCGTTCTAGCGCAGCCAGTGCGACCGATTGATCAGTAGTCTGCCAAAAAGGCGGAATCGACCGAATCAGGAATTCGCCATACCTGGCAGTACGCAGCCGGGGGTCTAGCACCGCAACTACCCCCCGGTCCGCCGAGCTCCGAATAAGCCTGCCGGATGCTTGAGCCAATCGTAGTGCCGAGTGGGTTGCCGACACTGCGATGAATCCATTGCCTCCGGCATTTTGGATGGCTTCGGCGCGGGCCGACATGATTGGGTCGTCTGGGCGCGGGAAGCCGAGCTTATCTATGATCACAAGTTGGCAGGCCGAACCAGGCACGTCAACCCCTTGCCAAAGCGCAAAGGAGCCGAATAGCGACGTTTCGGCATCGTCGGTGAACTGCTTGATTAAGGTTGGCAACTGATCCTCACCTTGCAACAAGATGGGAGTGTCCAGCCGTTCTCGCATCGCTTCGGCGGCGATTTCAGCAGCTCGGCGCGAGGAGAACAGCCCCAAGGTTCGACCTCCGGCTGCCCGTATTAGCTGCTCAATTTCATCTAGCTGACCTTCGATAGCTGATTCTCGACCTGGTACTGGCAAATGCCGAGCCACATAAAGAATCCCCTGTTTCGGGTAATCAAATGGACTGCCAACATCTATTCCCAGATAATCATCCGGCGGGAAGCCTAGAGTTTTAGCTACTGAGTCAAACTTTCCGCCCAACATCAAAGTCGCCGAAGTAAAAATCCCGGTAGCCTCGCCGAGCAACTCTTGAATCTGGTTGGCCACATGGCTCGGGGCTAAGTACAACCGGGAATGGCCATTGTGTGACTCATTCCCGCTGAATCCAGAACTACCCGTACCAAAGGCAGGCCGGTCCGCATCGGGATGGGTACACCACAAAACATCGCCTTTGCCGGGATCACACATTTGAGTCGCAACTTCAAACACTTGCAATGCGGTTGATTGAGCCACTTTACGTTGGCCATCGATCTCCCCACCAGCTTCCGGCTTTAGCAAGGTGACGAGTTTTCGAGCTTCTTCACGAATTAGCACAAGCGGCTCTAGCACTGCTGCGGGCAGCTCGCCGCTAAAGCGCCCGGCGGGTACGGCGGCTAACGCCAAGCCGAATGATTTTGCTGCCGCATCCAGCACGGTTGACGGGAATCCGTTACGCCGACCTTGCCGAGCCAAGCGCTCCACCCCCGGTAACGACAATTCCAGAGTCGCCCCGGAGGTAACCGCGCTACTTAGGTCATGCGCCTCATCCACGATGAGCACGTCGTATTCCGGTAAGACGCCCGGACTCCCACCCGCGGCAACTCCCAGCATGGCGTGGTTAGTAACTACTACATCTGCGTCACGAGCTTGTTGGCGCGCAGCTTCCGAAAAACAATCCCCGGCCATTGGGCATTTACTGCCGAAACACTCCAATGCGGCAACTGAAACTTGCCGCCAAGCCCGGTCGCTAACACCTGGAACTAAATCGTCCCGGTCCCCAGTCTCAGCGTCTTTAGCCCAAGCCAGGCAGCGCCGAACTTGATCAGCAAACGACTCGGTGGCATCCCGCGTTTTGGCTTTACGCCGCTGATTAGCCCCTTTACGCGACCGCTTTCCCTCGTCCGCATCCGCCTCAGACGGTTCATCGAACAAGGTGAAGTCAGCATCGTCGGCTCCGAGATAACCACCAGCTACTTTGTAGCGGCAAAGATAATTGTTGCGCCCTTTCAACAAGGCGTATGTCGGAGTGCGCGGCAAATTCCCACGGGCAGCCTCGGCGACGAGCGGCAGATCCCGATTCATGAGTTGCCGTTGCAACGTCAATGTCGCGGTGGCTGCGATCACCCGCTTGCCGTCCATAACGGCAGCGGTAACTGCCGGGGCCAAATAGCCAAGTGACTTCCCGGTCCCCGTACCAGCTTGAACAAGTAACGACTCACCAGATGATATGGCAGCCGAAACAGCAGCCACCATTTGCTCTTGGCCCGCCCGTGGTTCACCGCCTAAGCCGGCAACTGCTGCGGCGAGGATCCGCTCAGCAAGGGACAGCTCGCGCTCGCCAGACGATGACGAACCATCGGCAGACGATGACGACCCCTCGGAGCGCGATAACGACCCCTCGGCAGACGATGACGAACCGTCGGCAAGAGCCACTAAAGCCGACCCAACTCGGCAGCCAACCCCGGCTTGACCCGGCCAACTAAACGCGTGCCTTCGGCAAGATGCTCGCTGAAATCCACATCGCCATCGCTGAATACTCGATTGACCAAATCGCCGCGAGAATAAGGCACTACCACGTCAATGGGAACTTGCGGGCGGGGTAAATTATCGGCAATCAGACGCTGCAATTCTGCGATTCCTTGCCCGGAATGGGCGGAAACCGCAATAGCCCGAGGTTCATGGCGTTCGATTTCAGCGATTACTTCCGGGTCGGCAACATCTGCTTTATTGAGTACTAACCATTCAGGAACTTTATCTATTCCCGGAATCTCGGAAAGCACTTCTCTAACTGCCTTAATTTGACCTTCCGGGTCGGCATGCGAAGCATCAACTACATGCAGTAATAAATCGGCATCCCCAGCTTCCTCTAGAGTTGAGCGGAACGCTTCGACTAATTGCGTGGGTAACGACCGCACAAATCCCACGGTATCGGTGAGAGTATAAAGCTGACCATCGGGGGTAATTGCCCGGCGTACGGTTGGGTCCAAAGTAGCAAATAGTGCATTTTCAACTAAAACACCGGCATCGGTTAAGACATTCAGTAACGATGATTTACCCGCATTGGTGTAACCCACAATCGCCACATTCGGCACCGAATTCCGTTTCCGTTCCAGTCGTTTAGTAGCGCGCGCTGGGGCCATTGCGGTAATTTCCCGCCGTAATTTGGCCATCCGGTCCCGAATCCGCCGGCGATCCAATTCAATTTTCGTTTCACCCGGACCGCGTGAGCCCATCCCTGCGCCCTGGCCGCCAACTTGACCACCCGCCTGGCGAGACATGGATTCGCCCCAACCACGCAATCTAGGTAATAAGTATTCTAATTGAGCTAATTCGACTTGGGCTTTACCTTCTTTAGATTTAGCATGTTGCGCAAAGATGTCCAAAATAAGTGCAGTCCGGTCAATTACTTTTACTTTTATAACATCTTCTAACGCGCGGCGTTGGGAAGGCGCTAATTCGGTATCTACGATTACTGTGTCAGCCCCAACGTTAGCAACTAATTGTTTTAACTCTTGCGCTTTACCGGAGCCAAGATAAGTGCTGGGGTCGGGGTTTTGCCGTTTTTGCAATAACCCATCTAGTACTTGAGAACCTGCAGTTTCAGCTAAGGCCGCTAATTCCCTTAATGACAATTCCGCGGCTTTTGCGGCATCGGCGCCTCCCGCATAAACCCCCACCAAAACTACTCGTTCTAAGCGGAGTTGCCGATATTCGACTTCGGTAACATCGCGCAATTCGGTTGACAACCCGGCCACCCGGCTCAGGGCCGCGCGCTCCTCAAGGTCGAACTGCTCGCCATCGTGCCGGGTGTGGGTGGTACCGCCCTCCGCCCGCGCCGTACCCGCCCTGGCGAAAACCCGCGCCACCACATCGTTGGCTAGGCTGTCAAAATCTGTACGCTCTGCTGATCCGACCTCATCGGGCATCTCATCGGGTAACTCATCAACCATTCATAAACCTCTTTTAGGATTGCCTGCGCCCACAATATCACCTGCGCCGCTAACATAGCCACATGTCGCAGGAGCACTATTTCAGCGCCCAGCCCACCACCAACAGCCAACGGCGAACTGTTCGGGTTGAAATCTGTGGGCAGCCCGCCGAGCTTAGCACTGCGGCTGGCGTATTTTCGCCCGGCCATATTGATGCGGGCACGGCCGAGTTGCTCCGCCGAGTGCCCGACCCGCCCACTATCGGCGACTTTCTTGACCTTGGCTGCGGTTGGGGCCCGATTGCACTGACCCTGGCCAAGCTCTCGCCCGCCGCCAGAGTTTGGGCGGTTGATGTTAATGAACGGGCGCTAGATTTGACCCGTCACAACGCTGAGATATTGGGGCTGGATAACATTTACCCGCGCCTACCGGAACAAGTTGATCCGGACCAGAAATTCGATGTCATTTGGTCTAATCCGCCAATTCGGATTGGCAAGTCCGCTTTGCATGAGCTGCTCATTGAATGGCTGGCGCGGTTAAGCCCCGATGGGGAAGCTTGGCTAGTGGTGCAGCGCAACTTGGGCGCAGATTCTCTGCGAAACTGGCTAAACACTGAATGCCCGGTACCAGTCACGGCGGTAAAGAACTCGAGTGCTAAGGGGTATCAGGTACTGAGGGTCGAGCCTAAAGGTGTTCTTAACCCCTGATTCGCGCCCGGTTCCGATGCCCGACGCGGTTGCGGCGCCGGTTGCGGGTTGCGCAAATATTCCAGAGCCTGAGCGGTTAGGTCGCCAGCGCCTCCATTGAACCACTTGATCCGATGGTCCCGGCCGAACCAGCCCATCTGCTTGCGGGTTAGTTGCCGGGTGTGAACCTCTACTGCGGCAAACCCGTCCGCCACGTCCACTTCCCCGCGCAACACGGGCAACAGTTCGTAATACCCAACCGCCCGCACGGCTGTGGGGCCGAGTCCCGCCCCGGTTCCGCCTTGATCCGGGTTAGCGAGACCAGCCACTTCAGCAAGCAAACCTAAATCGCGCATCTTGCCTACCCGCTGGGAAATGCGTGCGTCTAATAATGAGCGATTGAAATCCAATCCAATAGCTACCGTGTCATAACGATAAACCGGATCAGGTAAAGTCGCCATAAAGGGTTTACCGGTTAGTTGGATAACCTCTAGCGCCCTAATTATCCGCCGGGCATTTCGATTACCAATTGTCGCGGCAGCCGCTGGGTCAATCTCGGATAACCGCCGGAACATCTCTGCTATGCCTAACTCATCCAATTGGGCAGATAATGCATTCCGAACCGCTGGGTCGGTTCCGGGCAAATCAAACCCGTCTAGTAGTGCTCTAACGTATAAACCTGATCCCCCAACCACAATGGGTAAATTCCCCCGGCCGATTACTTCGGCCAATGCTGCTCTGCCTAATTCTTGATAATCGGCAATTGACGCAACATCCATCGGGTCGTAAATATCAATGAGATGGTGCGGAATCCCGCGCCGTTCTGCCGGTAACACCTTGGCGGTACCGATGTCCATTCCACGATAAAGCGAAAACGCGTCGGCGTTAATTACCTCACAGTCCCGGCCGGTTAAATACCCGATTTGCCCGATGGATTCAGCGACATTTAGTACCAAATCTGACTTCCCGGTACCAGTTGGGCCGACTATGGCGAGAACCTCCACTCTCCTAACCTAGCCGCGCGCCGCTATTGGGGTAAAGTGGACCCGTGGCCTGGATGTCCAGCATCGAAGACGATGCCTTTGCAGTACGCCGTTTCGCAACGGGGTTTTTTGCAGTGGAGTTATTTGAGGCGAGGTTACGATGAACAGTGTCCATGCTCGAGTTCCAGCCGAGGCTAATGCTCCCGCGCTAGTTACTTCTGACCGGATTGTCACTTGGCTAAGCAGCAATAACTATAGCTATTTCATTGATAGTGACGGCGATATCGGCGGCTTATGGGATAACCGGTTATTCCACTTCTTGCTAATTGGCGATGGCAGTGCTTTTCAAATTCGCGGACAATGGAATCGTTTCCCCGGGATGGATCGACTAACTGAGATTCTCGACTTCATAAACGAATGGAATATGGATCGCATTTGGCCCAAAGGTTTTGTCCGAGTGCGTGATGACGGCTCAATTGTAGTTTGCGCTGATTTGACCGTTACCACTAACAGCGGGTTAACTTCTGCTCAACTTGATTTGCAACTCCGGTGTGGATTGGCTACCGCAGCCGCACTGTTTGACGCCTTGGAAGATGCCTTCCCCGATCCCCTACACAGCAAGCCCTAACCGGCATCCAACCTAGTGGAGCAGGCCATGATATTCAGAAGATCTCAACCAGATTTTGATGGCGCAGAGCTTGAAACCACCGCGCCCGGTAGTCAGTTTGCCAACATCATCAACAATGCCCCGCCAGCCGTGACGATTGAGCGGATAGGTAATCAACTGCGCGCACACGGGTACCGCTTTTCCACCGATGAGGACGGCGACCTGACTGGCGTTTGGGATGACAATCAATTCTGGTTCATCCTGGGCGGCGCCGCGCAGGAGGTTTTGCAAATTCGGGGGCGGTGGCGCAACTCTGTGCCCAATCAAGACCGCACCGCTGCCCTGCTCGCGGTGAACGACTGGAATCGCGACCACCTGTGGCCTAAGGCTTATTTCCGTGATGAAGGCGAATTGGCCCTTTACGCTGAGGTTTCGATTGACCTGGAATGTGGCGTGACCGATGCACAGCTCCAAGACATCCTGGCCTGCGGATTAGTAACCACGGTACAGTTCTTTGCAGATATTGACTTCATTTCTGAAGTTGACTCCGACCTGTAACACTACATCCAGTTGTACCAGTTGACCAAGCTGAGTCCGACTAGCCCGACTATTGCAAACAGGCCGAGTACCAAACCTAGGGCGCCAGTCACAATCCCGGCAACTGCCATGCCATGACCGCGAGCGCCAGTCTGGCGAATCCGCTGCAACGCGATGATGCCAAAGATGAGGCCGAGGATTGAACCAAGAAATGGAGCGACCACGAACCCCGCGATGCCGCAGGCGAGGGCAGCGATAGCGAACCCATCGTTGGCCAACTGAACCCCATAACCGGGCCGACCGTAACCGGGCTGACCGTAACCGGGCTGACCGTAGCCGGATTGGTGGTAAGCGGGCTGGCCGTAATTGTATTGGGGTGCCACATAAGTCTGGCTCGCTAATCCCGGCGTGCCCACCGGCGTGCCCACCGGCGGCACGGCAGCAGCACTTGGCGCAGCAGTGCCCAGCACCGCATAAGGGTCAACCACGATGGGGCCGCCGACTGCCGGAATTACGTTAGCCGCAGCGGCGAATGCCTCCTCCGCACTTGATTCGGGCGGAACGATGCTAGTTTCCACAATGGAATCAGAGGTCACGATGGAGTCGCCACCCAGGTTTTCGAGTTCAGCTTCAAGTGCATTATCAAATTCTTCGGTCATACTGCCACTTTAAACCATTGAATGATACTTTTGTTGAGTTTCCAGCAACCCTGAATTGATTAGCATTGTGGTCGCATCGGCGGCATCGTCAATAAACATTGGCATCGCCGTTACCTCAGCTGCGCTGAATCGCGATAGCACAAAGTCGGCGGTATCTTGCCGCCCCGGTGGCCGCCCCACGCCCAAACGCACCCGCAGGTAGTCCCTAGTGCCAAGCGATTGGGAGATGGAACGCAAACCGTTGTGCCCGCCTTCCCCGCCACCGAGCTTGAGTTTGACGGTGTCAAACGGGATATCTACATCATCGTGCAGCACGATGATCCGCTCCGGCGGCACATCGTAATAGCGCGCCAAGGTCGCAACTGGCCCGCCTGAGGTGTTCATATATGTCAGCGGCTTCGCCAAAATCACGCGCGGACCCGGTATCCCGCCAGTTACCGAGGGCAGCGGGCTAGGCGCTCCCGCGCCTTTGCCCGTCGGCGTAGCCGCCCAAGGCAAACGAGTCTCAGCCACGGCAGCGTTCGCCCGGGGATGCCGCTTGAAGGTCGCACCGCATCGGGCCGCCAGCAAATCAATAACCAGTTGCCCGATGTTGTGGCGCGTACCCGCGTATTGTGCCCCCGGATTTCCCAGGCCCACTACTAGGTGCAAATTCGATGCCATTGCGGAATTCCCGATCTCAATTAAAGGCTAGTTCATAATAATAAATTTCAAGCAAAAGGGCTGGCCGTGAGAATTCCGACCAGCCCAATTACGCAAAGAGTGATTACTCGGCAGCCTCTTCAGCTTCGCCCTCAGCAGCCTCCTCAGTTGCCTCGGCTTCGCCCTCTTCACCCTCGGCCTCTTCGGTCTCCTCGACCTCTTCCTTGGGCACGGTGATTAGCACTACAGCGACCTCAGGGTCGGTTTCCAGCACGGAACCATGCGGCATGATTAGATCGCCCGCGCGCACCACATGGCCTTCTTCGAGGTCAGTGATGTCAACCTCGAGCGATTGCGGCAAGTGGGTAGCTTCGGCTTGCAACGAAACATTCTGCAGGTCTAGCAAGTGAATCGTGCCATCGGCCGATTCACCCACAATTACAATCGGCACCTCAACGGTGATCTTTTCACCGGCGCGTACCTTCAACAAGTCAAGGTGCTCGATGATTTGGCGAACCGGGTCGCGCTGCACGGACTTGGTCACCGCGAGTTGCGAATTACCATTGGTGATGATGTTGAACAGCACGTTCGCCTGGCGCAAGGCCAGCATGGTCTCGTGCTCGGGCAGCGCCACGTGGGTGGGGGTTTCGCCCAATTCATACATTACGGCCGGGATTAAATTATCCCGACGCAGACGGCGGGCGGCGCCCTTACCAAATTCGGTACGTTCGATACCGACTAAACGAATTTCAGCCATTTATGCCTCCTAATAGTTATTTTGACCTTGGCTCAGGAGGATGGCGGGCGCGTAATTCATTACGCGATACATTCCCCTGTCGATAACGGATTCGCGTTAGCTTCGCAATTCCCTCGCCAGGCGCCCTAAATTCTAGGACACTTTATGGCGTTGAAGCAAATTCAGTTATTTGCTTTTTGGGGGTTTCATGCACGATGTGAGCGTATTAATGCACGATGTGAGCGCCGCGGGCCGGCCCAGTAGTCACTATGGCATTGCTGGCGGTGCCGGTAGCTAACCAGTTATCCGCGATACTTTGCGCCTCATTGCCCGATGCGGCCAGAGCTGCGATGGTTGGGCCGGAGCCGGACACGATCACGCCGAGCGCCCCGGCCTCCTCGGCCGCCCGGATAGTCTCAGCTAATTCCGGGCGTAACGCCAAAGCGGCAACCTGCAAATCGTTCGTCAACAGTTTTCCGATATCACTGTCACTCTGCGCAAACCCGAATGACAGCCCCCCATGATTCTCCGCAAACTCAAAAGGCACCCCCCCGTCATTCTGCGCGAACGAAAAAGGCACCCTCCCGTTATTCTGCGCAAGCCTGAAGGGCGCAGACGCAGAATCTCCCCAGGCCCTCGGTTCAGAACCCAGCCTCGGTTCATCAAACTTCCGGAACACGCTAGGCGTACTCAACCCCGTGTCCTGAATAGCAAAAGCCCAGTGCAACACCAACGACGTCGGAATCGGGGTGAGCAAATGCCCCCGGCCAGTGCCGAGCGCGGTTCCGCCTAGCAGCGAGAACGGCACATCGGAACCCAACTCGGCTGCAATCTCCGATAAACTCTCGACTGGCAACCCAGCTTGCCAAAGTTCATTGCAAGCCAATAAGGCGGCGGCCGCATCGGCTGAACCCCCGGCCATCCCCCCAGCCACCGGCACGCCTTTTTCCAGGTGCAAGGAGACATCGGCGGCAATTCCGATCCGGGTCGCGAGCGCCAAAGCGGCTTTGGCAGCCAAGTTGGAATTGTCGAGCGGCACTTGATCGGACCCAGGCCCGGACGCGGTAATTACAATGCCGCTGCCGACTGGAAGTTTGGTCGCGGCCACCTCTTCATAGAGGTCAACTGCCTGGAACACGGTAACCAAAGGATGATAACCGTCAGCCCCCAACGGGCCAACCTGGAGGAAAAGATTAACTTTGCCCGGTGCCCGCGCTACCACCGTTTTCGTCATAACCGTTTCAGCTTATGAGATTCTGCGTCGGCGGCCTAGCGGCCTTGCGCAGAATGACGTTGGTTTTATTTAGTGGCCTTCAAGTTCTGCGGCAATTGCAGTAAATTCGGTAATCCCGAGCGTTTCGCCTCGAGCGCTTGGGTCAACCCCGCAAGCCCGCAAGGCAGCTTCCGCCTGAACCGCACCGCCAAACAACCCCGACAAAGCTGCTCTGAGGGTCTTACGCCGCTGCGCAAATGCCGCATCAATCACGCTGAAAACTTGCTTCCGGGTCGCCGCAGTTTGGTCCGACGATGGCATCGGGCATCGTTCAAAGGCCACCAAAGCCGAATCCACATTGGGCAAGGGCCAAAACACGTTGCGCGAAATGTTGCCTGCTCGCCAAGCGCGCCCGTACCAAGCCACCTTGGCCGAGGGCACGCCATATACTTTGCTGCCTGGCGGCGCGGCGATGCGGTCGGCCACCTCGGCTTGCACCATCACCAGCGCGGTTTGCAACGATGGCAGCTCGGCGAGCAGATGCAACATGATCGGCACAGCGGTGTTGTACGGCAAATTGGCCACCAACGCAGTCGGGGGCGGGCCGGGAATTTCGGCAGCGGTCACTGCCATAGCATCTGCGGTGACGATGTCAAGCTGCGTTTCCGGGGCGAAGTTGCGTTGGGTCTCGGGCAATGCTGCCGCTAGTTTTGGGTCTATTTCGACGGCCACCACGCTATGCCCAGCATCCAGCAACCCCAGGGTTAACGAGCCGAGGCCAGGCCCAACTTCCAGCACCCGCGAATGCGCCGGTAACTGGGCGGCAGCCACGATTTTGCGAATGGAACCGGCATCGTGGACAAAATTCTGGCCTAAAGTTTTGGTGGGCTGAACGCCCAACCGCTCTGCCAGTTCCCGGATTTCTACCGGGCCCAATAATTTAGCGGACACCAATGCGGCGGCTGCACGACGGATTACCGGCGTGCCAAAGATATCGCGGTAGGCGGATTGGTAGCGTCATCGCACCCCAATGCGCCGAGAGCAACTAGGCCACTGGCCCCAGCCCGAGCGAGCTTGCAAACGCACGGCGCGGTATCGTTGCTCCTCTGGTGAGGCCTGCGACGGCAAGCCTTCGCCGCCAACCGACCGCCAAGTGGCCACGGAGAACTGATAAAGCCCGTGGAAACGTCCGCCGGCGGAAATTACGCTAGCGCGCCCACCTGACTCGCATTGCGCTAATGCGACCCATACTGATTCCGGGATATCGCCCGTGACCAGGCCGCCTTCGAACGAGCTCGCCGCTGGGCGTTCGCGAGTGCCGATGGCGATGATCTCATCCCGGCGTTCCGAAATGACGATCTCCAACAGTGGTTTGCCGACCGGCTCACCGGTGGTTTCATCATAACGATAAACCCGAGTGACCTCGCCGTCCCGCCCAGCTTGCACTACTAACGGTGGCAAATCAGAGAAGCGATTGGCATCCTGGTTTTCGATACGAACAAACGGATCAGTTGTGGTGCGAACTTCCATCCGCGCCCCGCCGCGCTCACCTGGCACGGTAATGGCACTGGCGGTTAACTCAATATTGCCGGCAGCGGACACGGGCGTCGCAACCAACGAATTTTCGACCCCGGTTACGATCGCATCCCGCTCCCCCGCGCGCGATGGAGCGGCGTTGCGCCGGGCCAGAAAACCAGGGAAAGTCACCTCCGGGGCGCTCGCGGTAACTGCGTTAAGCGGGTGCCCGATGAGGGCTGAATCTGCGCTCGCAATCACAACTTCAGCCGGGGCGGCTACTGCCGGAAGTTCGGTGTTAGCCCAAAATGCACTAGCCGCCAAGCCGGTGAGCAGCGCGCAGGCCGCGATGGGCTTGCTGCGGGCAGCGGTCATTCGGGTATTCACTCGCAACAAAATACCGCCAACCCAGGGTCTCCCCCAAATCGCTGGCTGGCCCCGCCACCAAAGCTGTCTGAGATTGTTTGCAATCGCTAAAGTAACATTTACCAGGGGCCATAGACTCGCTCACTGTTATCGCTGATCGCCCGGCACATCACGTCCAGCGGCACCCCGCGGATTTCGGCGAGGGCCCGGATGGTGTAATTGACCGCATATGGGGCATTGGGCTGCCCCCGGTACGGATGCGGGGTCAAGTACGGGGCATCGGTCTCGGCCAAAACCAGTTCCAACGGGGCGATACGCAACGCCGCCCGGAGATCATGATTAGCTTTGTAAGTCACCGGCCCAGCAAAGCTCAAATACCAACCCTGATCGGCACATATTTTAGCCATTTCCGCGTCGCCCGAAAAACAATGGAAAACCGTGCGATCGGGGGCCCCATCGGCTAACAGAGTCTCGATGACCTCGGCATGTGCCTCCCGGTCATGGATTTGCAAAGCTAGGCCAAGTTCTTTTGCCAAGGCGATATGTTCCCGGAATGCCGCCCGCTGCACTTCAGCTCCGCGCGGCCCGGCCCGGAACAAGTCCATCCCGGTTTCTCCAATCGACCTGATACTTGGATTATTCGCCGCGAGGGCGCCGATTTCCGCGATGGCATCGGCGAGCGAAATGTCATGATGTGGCAGGTCATGCGGCGATAGACCATCGGCGGCAACCTCGTATACTTTGGCGTGGCGCACGGCTTCGTTGGGGTGAATGGCGATGGCGCCGACCACTCTTGCTTCTGTATCGTCAGGCTGAACAGCCAATTCACGAAGCCAACTATCAGTCCAGCGCGCGCTCAGCACGTCGCAGCCCACCTGCACGATACGGTCTATGCCCGATGCCGCCGCAAACCTCAGTTGCTCGGCAGGATCTACCTGAGGAATCGACTCCAAATGGGTGTGATTATCAACCCCTGGGATGGGCAACGGCTCAGGCAGCGGCGGAAATTCACCCCGCCGTTTCGCCTTAGCTTTCGAGTCACCCATTTTTACTCGTCAGCGCCACCAAAGCGCGTTAAATAGCCCGCAACATCATCATCTGTAATTTTGGTAAATAGCACCGGCGGAACCGTAAACTTTGCCCCCGAAGTATCGGCGGTCAACATTTCGGAAACCGTGGGGAACTCAGCGGTACCGACCCAGCCGGTAGCGTTTTCGCGCCCAAACACTCCCCGAAGTTTGGCAGCAGTTTCCGGGATAAAGGGATCTGAAAGGATGCCATAGAGGTAGATGAGATTCATCGCAGTCCGTAACGATAACGCCGCGGCATCGGGGTCAGTCTTTATTTCTTTCCACGGTTCTTTAGCAACTAAATAACCATTTCCAGCCGACCAAATTGCCCGTAATGCTTGGGCCGCTTTGCGGAACTCTAGGGCGTCCATTGCATTTTGCAATTCATTGACTCGGGTTTCGATTTCCGATACCAATTCGCGTTCCGGTTCACCAGGAGTACCACCAGCTGGGATTTCGTCCCCGAACTTTTTTTGGGTAAAAGTTAGCACGCGGTTAACAAAGTTACCTAACGTGTCTGCTAAGTCTTTATTTACCACTTGGGCAAAACTTTCCCACGTAAAATCGGCATCGTCCGATTCGGGGGCATTAGCCACTAAGTAATACCGCCAATAGTCTGCGGGCCATAATTCCAATGCTACGTCGGTAAAAATCCCTCTACCCTGGGAGGTACTGAATTTGCCGCCGTAGTACGTCAGCCAGCTAAAGCCTTTAACATAGTCCACCATTTTCCACGGTTCATTAGTGCCAAGTTCCGTGGCTGGGAACATTACGGTATGAAATGGCACATTATCCTTGGCCATGAATTGGGTATACCTGACATCATCGGCGCCTTTATCCAGCCGCCACCAGCTTTCCCAATCAGTTTCGCTGGTATTGTCGGTTAGCTCTTTAGTGGACCCGATGTATTCAATCGGGGCATCAAACCAAACATAAAACACTTTGTTGTCGGCAGCTAATTCCGGCCACACATCGCCAGGTACCGGAACACCCCATTCTAAATCGCGGGTAATCGCCCGATCCTGCAAACCTTCATTCAGCCACTTATGCGCAATGGAGGTAGCCAGTAACGGCCAATCCTTACTATGTTTCTCTAACCACTCAGTAACTACGGGTTGCAATTTGGACTGTAGTAAAAATAAGTGTTTAGTCTCCCGGATTTCCAGATCAGAAGAGCCACTAATTGCCGAATGTGGATTTAACAAATCCGTCGGGTCTAATACCGAAGTACAGTTTTCGCATTGGTCACCGCGAGCCCGGTCGTAACCGCACTTAGGGCAAGTCCCCTCCACATAACGATCAGGCAAAAAGCGCCCATCGGTCGGAGAATAAACTTGAGAAATAGCTCGTTCTTCAATAAAACCATTCTCATTTAGTTTTCGAGCAAAATGCTGCGTTAGTTCCGCATTTTGCACCGAGGAAGAACGGCCAAAGTAATCGAAGGACATCTCAAAACCAGCGTAGATATCCCGCTGCAAATCATGAGCCTGCGAGCAGAATTCGGCCACTGGCATGCCCTCGGCTGCCGCTGCTAATTCCGCCGGGGTTCCATGCTCATCGGTCGCACAGATATAGAGCACCTCATTTCCGCGATCACGGAGGTATCGGGCATAAATGTCAGCAGGCAGCATCGAACCGATCATGTTGCCCAAGTGTTTTACCCCGTTAATGTAGGGCAGGGCCGACGTGATCAGATATCGAGTCATAACCACGCATCCTAGGGCCAACGAGCCACTTAGTTACCATTATGCGCAACCACGGCAGCGCGGCGGTCGCAGAATCTCCCCGTGATTCCGGGGTGTCCGAGTACTAATAAACAATTGAAGTATTAAAGTTTACCCAAATAAGAGGAGTAAACAGATGCCGAAGAGACTTTGGAGCTACTTAATCGCTACCGCATCGTACGCCCTACTCCTTAAACTAGCCGCGTTGCTGCTCCCAGACCCGCGCGTGCTGTTTGGCGCGGCCAATCAACCCGGCGTCTGGTCTCGGCAAACCGGGTTCCACGTCTCTTGGTTTGGGGCGCTCCTAGTGGGCGTGTTGATGGCCTTCGTCCTGGCTGGCATCCGAGCTTGGCTTACCCAGCGCATATCCGGTATTGGCTTCAACTGGCCTACTTTAGCCGGGGGTTTCCTCTCGGTCCTGCTGGTACTAGTGGTAGCGAGCGGGCTGCTCGGCCACAACATTTTCTTCATCCACGGACTGCTCGGCTGGCTGGTCACTCCCCTGCTGGTGTGGCTCGGCGCTTTCAGTTACGAGCGGTTTGATGACCAACTGGTCGCTTACGCCCAGCAGACCACCCGCAGCCTGCAAACTCGAATCAGTACCCTCTGGCGATATTTCCGGCCCGCCTAGCAGATTTGAAGTCGGTCGAATATTCGGCCACGATCGGACAATTCGGTTGGTTGGTCGTAGAATCTCGATTGATGAGTACCACAACTGAGCCACGCGCCCTTGTTATCGTTGATGTGCAACCAACTTTCTGCGAGGGTGGTGAACTGGCCGTAACCGGCGGTAATGCCACTGCCGCCGCCATCGCTGACTATGTGAATGCCCACCGAGGCGAGTACGACGTTATCGCTTCCACTCAAGACTTTCACATTGACCCAGGTTCGCACTTTTCTGATGAGCCGGACTTCGTGGACACCTGGCCGGCGCATGGCGTGGCTGGCACTCCGAATGCGGAACTGCATCCGGTTATTGAGGCTCTACATCCGGATATTCGGGTCAAGAAAGGGCAATACGCCGCCGCCTACTCCGGGTTTGAGGGCACCGATGAGGGCGGTACTTCGCTGAACCAACTGCTGGTCAACCGTGGTATCAAAGCGGTTGATGTGGTTGGCATCGCCGAATCGCACTGCGTTAAAGCCACTGCTCTCGATGCCAAATCCAATGGTTACGACACTCGGGTCTTCACCGATCTGACCGTTCCCGTTTCCGAAGATCAAGGCATCGCTGCTCGCCAAGAAATGGCCGCCAGCGGCATCGCCCTCGAGAGCTCTAATTAACGATTGACCCGAAATTGGTGGCTTAGCACTATGAATAATCGGTCGCCAGTTTCTGCCGCTACCTTGATCAGTTCTTGGGCCAATACTGAGGGGAATGTAAATAGTACCGAATCCATTCATGAATGGATCAATGAGCTAAACCGTACCACTATTGTCAACATCTCCGAGACGGAATTAAGTACCGACTCATTCTGGTTTTATGATGATTATGCTGGAGAAATCCTAAACAGAAAAAGAGCTTTTTTCTCGATCAAAGGTATCAGACTTTTTAAGGATGATAAGTTTGTCCGTGAACAACCAATCATTATTCAGCCTGAAATTGGCTATCTCGGCATTATATGTAAATTGATCGAAAATAACGGGGTCACTGAACTCAACTTTTTGATGCAAGCTAAAATCGAACCTGGAAACGTCAATTGCGTTCAGATTAGCCCCACTATCCAAGCAACGAAATCTAATTTTTTGCGAGCACACGGCGGAGACTTACCAGCCTATTTCGACATGTTTGCCAACGCGAACCGGGACCATGTTGTGTTATATGACCAGGTGCAGTCAGAACAAGCAACGCGATTTTATGGTAAACGCAATCGCAATATGATCATTTTTGTAAATGACGACTTTGAGGTGCTTCCAAATTTTAAGTGGATGACACTAGGGCAAATCAAAACGTTAATGAAACATGACAATTTGGTAAACATGGATACTCGAACTGTTTTGTCTGGAATTCCATTCGTCATGGGGCAATTATCCACTCCGGAAATTAATGCCATTCAACAAATGTTCCGTGACGATGCCACTTTCAAGTCCTTGTTTGGATCATCCTTTGGATCAGATGTCCCCAAGTTGTACCAGTCAATTAATGACTTTAAGATGTTCCACGACATCAATCGAGTGATGGTTCCACTCAATCAATTAGTAGATTGGGAAGTTGACAACCGTGGCATTTCTTGCCTCAAAGACGCCGATTTTGATGTGCGTTATTATGCTATCGAAATCTCCGGACGTGAAGTACAACAATGGACTCAGCCATTATTCCGTGCACTCGGCAAAGCTACCTTTGCACTTTTGACCAGGCAACACGAGGGTGTTCGGCAGTTCTTGGTTAAGGCCACCCCCGAAATTGGCGCTTTTGACAAGGTGGAACTCGGGCCCACAGTACAGTGGGAAGCCACCCATAATCATGCAGATAACGATGCTGTCGAGAATCTGGTGCTTAAAAAAATCCAGACCAACTCCCCTCCGCTGGCGGACGTAGTCCTCTCCGAAGAGGGGGGGCGATTTTACCATGAACAAAATCGAAATATTATATTGGAAGTCAACCCATCAGAAATCACCGAATTGCCAGCGGGATATCAATGGGCAGACTTATATACGCTCAATTGGTTAACCCAAGCGAACAATCAGCTAAATATTCAATTGCGGAATCTAATATCCCTAGTACCTCTTTAGCCCCTCACTTACGGAGTGCCGATAATCGTGAAAATTGGAGTCCTCGCCCCGGCGGATATCGCGCTTCGCCGGTTTATGCCTGCGCTTGCTGAAATCCATGAACTCGACTTCGCTGGCGTTGCGGTACACAGCAGCGACGAACGTTTTGGCAGTGAAGTTCCCGCCCCTGCTATCGTCGCGGCTACGATGGAAAACGAGGCAAACCGGGCCCAGCAATTCATTGCAGAATACGGCGGTGATATCTACCCCAGTTATGAAGCTATGGTGAGCGCACCCGATATCGATGCGATATACATACCACTGCCCCCAGGATTACATGCATACTGGGGTAAAGAAGTTTTACTGGCTGGCAAACACCTGTTCATGGAAAAACCGTTTACTACTTCCGCATCCGAAACCCGCGAATTGCTAGCATTGGCTCAGGCGCGGAAATTAGCGGTACAAGAAAATTACATGTTCGCTTATCATGCGCAGCTAGAAGCTATCAATAAAATAATAGCCTCGGGCGCCATTGGCGATCCTCGCTTAATTCGAATCGATTTCGGCTTCCCGCGCCGTTCCCAAAACGATTTTCGCTACGACAAAACCTTGGGCGGCGGAGCTCTGCTGGATGCGGGTGGCTATCCGCTGCGTTATGCCACCATGCTGCTCGGTCCGTCTGCCAAGGTAATGAGCGCTTCATCAAGTTACGGTACCGGCACTGATGTGGACCTCTACGGAGCAGCGATGCTAACCAACGATCAGGGCGCTTGTGCCCAAATCGCCTTTGGCATGGACAATAGTTACCGTTGCGACCTTAACGTTTGGGGTAGCACCGGCACACTGACTAGCAGTCGCATCTTAACCGCACCGGAGGGATTTGTGCCCAGCGCTACCATCACCAACGCCGGTGGCAGTGAGTCTGTAGAACTTCCAGCGGATGATGCCTTCCGCAAGTCGATTGAAGCTTTCCTAGAATTCGTGGCGAACCCCGCCGACCGAATGCGTCGTTATGAAGAGATACAACACCAAGCCGATTTGGTCGAGTCGTTCCGCTCCCAATCAGGAGTTGCAATATGAAAATCGCGATCTTAGGTTCTAACGGTTATTTAGGCCGAAACTTATTGCATGCTGCTGTATCACAAGGTCATGAGGTAATGGCGTATGACAGGTCTGAAACCCAGGCAGATAACTTCCAAAACTACCAGCAGATAGATATGTCCGAAGCATCATCCATGTCATCTCTCGACTTGGATGCTGATGCAGTTTACATGTTGGTGGGCCGCACCGGCACTTCCGATGGCTTTAATAAGTATGAAGAATTTATTGCTAGCAATGAGATATCACTATTAAATCTACTTTCCGAATACCGCCGCCAAAATTCTAAAGCAAAGATAGTTTTCCCTTCAACTCGCTTAGTGTATCGCGGCCGACCGGAAGCCTTAAAGGAAGACGATCCTAAAGAATTCAAAACCATCTACGCGGTCGGCAAGTATTCAGGGGAACAATATCTGAGTCAGTACCATAACTTGTTTGGGATAAATTACTGCATCTTACGGCTCTGCATCCCATTCGGTACCGAAATCCCTGAGGCTTCATCATACGGAACTCTAGAATTCATGTTGTCGAAAGCTAAAGCAGGCCAGCCCATCACGCTGTATGGCGATGGCAGTCTACGCCGTACTTTCACTCACATCGCGGATGTGACGGACATTTTCTTAACTGCTGGGTCACATGCAGTATGCCAAAACGATGTCTTCAATATCGGGGGAAATACTTATTCGTTGTTAGAAGTGGCTAATTTGATTGCCGATCAGTACGGAGTCGAAGTGCAACATGTTGAGTGGCCGCCGGTGGCTCTGGCCCTCGAATCAGGAGATACCGTGTTTGACGACGCTCGTCTTGCTGCGGAAATCGGCCCCATAAACTACCAAACCGTCGAAATTTGGCTCAAAGCCTCCACCTAGACTCTTGACTATAACCGCTACTGGAAAATCCAATCAGCTCAACGAAATCATCAGCTACCGCCAAAAAAGAATCTGAAACGCACGATGGCCTGCAAAAAGACCGCAACCGCACTCTTGGCTCATTAATAATTATTTGACTCCCGCTATCAATAACGATGGCTGTATTATCGAACCCCTCTAATAAGAATCCGGATTTTAGCGGTTGCACTGAGAGAGCCGAATCCACCATATCGAACTCAATATCCTTCTCTTGAATTTTCCGATCGGGCTTGAGGGCCAAATTTTCTGCGTTATTGATATCTAGTTTAACTACTTTCGCGGTTCCTTTAGTCACTGCCAATAAGCGGCCATCAGAATTACCAACGACTCGAGTTTCTTCTGTTGAACTAGGTTCATGTTGCAGATTGGGTTTAGGTAACTTAATTTCAACTTTACTATTACTGCTAAGTATTTTCGATAGAGGTTGCGCAATGGAATATGCGTATGTTGGTAAGTCATTGGCTTGCAACTTCAAACTTGCAATTCCTTTTGACAATGGTATAACTTCTGGAAATGCACTCTTTCCATAGCTGAGCAAACTATGGGTTGAAAAGGAAACCTCATCGGCGTAGTCATCGAATTTTTTGGCTTTTGGGATCCGAATCTGATCTTTCCATGCAAGACCCTCACCCAAAGTTACATCACATAGAAATAACCCAGATGACTTCTGAGCCACCGCCAGCTTATTGTACCGCGCACGAATCGAATAAGTAGGGGATTCACTTATTTGGATCGGCTCGGAATAGGCAGATAATTGCCTCGGTTGGAAAACTGTCTCGTAAGCGCCGCGTTCAGTTGCCGAGAATATTCGATTCCGATAAATTTCAATATCCAGCAAATATCCTTCGTATGCAACCTGGCTTTTCCCCCATTCGTCCACAGGCGGAAGCTCGATTATGATATCATCCTCCAAGAAAAAACTTTTTTCATAATCAGAGAAATACTCCATAAAAACCGGATTTTGTCGGAAAATCACTGTCGCAGCTGCAACAATCGCCCGCGGTCCATAGTTATTCCAAATCCAATCCATGATCCGACTAACTGGAATATGGTAAACTCGACCTTTAAGCGTCCACAGAGTTAATGTGTCCCCATGCAGCAACCCATCAGCCCACTGACCTGGTATTCTTATCTTTAGCAGTGGAAGTCTGTTTCTCATAGCTTCCCCCGATTGAATTTATCAGCAACATGTCGAGGAATTCGATCCGCCATATACCAATCGTTAATTATATCCGTGGGCGGATAATGCGGATCGCCGCTATTGTGAGTGCCTCCTACCGGGTAACCATGCCAAGCATCCGTAGCATTAACTGGCTGCTCGAAGAATGCTAATCTCTGTTTCTTGGTGCCAATCACATCTCTCGCGCCTACTGAAACGTACCAATAACCCGGTCGCTGATTATCAAAGGAATTTAATGTTTGTGATTGGCAAAATATGTGACATTCATCAGGCATGGAGACATTCCACTGAGAATTCCTACTACCATCTCGGTGTTTCGGGTGGCACAGGTAGCTTGTGCTCCCATCACAAGCTAGAAAGAAGTGCTTTGAACCCAATTGTCCGTGGTGCCGACATGACTGTGTCATTTTCTAGTCGGCCTGCCGTAGGTTGCGCTTTGTGCTTGCCGCTCGCGCCCGAGTGGGCCATTTTGCGGATCTGGGATAACTAAGAATGGTGGTTTGCCCATCGCTTGATTTACTGCCACCCCGATGTACTCCGCAATAATGCCGAGCGATAAAAGAATTATCCCGCCAAGGAGTAATAAAGCCACTGCAATCGATGCCAAACCGGGGGGCCATTCCCCGACCGTTAGCCGCTGGATCACAATCACGATAGCAGCAATGATCCCGATGACTGCAAATACAAACCCCGTAGCGCTAACTATCCGCAGCCCTCGGGTCCCGGAGGAAAGCACCATACTCCAGAAATGGGATAGCAAGCGGCGCAAGTTATAACCTGACGGCCGATCCACTTCTTCTCGGAGAGTAACCGGTGCCGTCACAACGTTCCCGGCCACCCAGCCGAGCGCAACATCCAAGTACACGCCGGATCCGGCGTAATTAGCCACCGAACGCCCCACATCTCCGAGAACCAATCGGAACGAATGATAATTACGAGCCGCCTTGGAACCTGTCATGATATCAATAACGGCCTTGGAACCCCGCGAGGTTACGTTGCGGAAAGCCGAGGCGGGCGTGGCACGGTCCGGGTCGGCGTAGACCAGCGTTGCGTTCGCATCGATAGCCGCGTCCAACAATCTGCCGATTTGACCAGGGGGGTAAAGCCCATCTTCATCTATGGTTGCGATCCACTCCCCGGTCGACGATGCCATCCCGGCCAGAGTAGCTGCGTGCTGTCCGTAGTTTCGGCTCAGCCAGACTGTACGCACAAATGGGTATTCAGCTTGAAGCCTCCGCATCACGGTGTCTGACTCGTCCGGCCCACGATCATGTACTAGAATCACCTCGCTGACCTGAGCTTCGTGCCCTTCGGGGGTCAAGTATGGCCGCGCCAAGGATGAGATATCTTGAACTAAGCCAGGCAGCGTGGAAGCTCCCCGATAAACCGGGATGACGACGGAAATCGTATGCGGGATGCCCTGGCCGCTGGTCACAATCCAAAGATACCGCTACTCCCGGACAAACGTCATCAATAATTCTTACTTTTCCCCTAAACCCAAGATAATTTAAACTATTTCCCATAGGGCTAAATCAAGTAACATCGTATGTAATTTAGTCAATCACCCCAAAGGGCAACTTAGAGTCGATGATAGTATTCCTAAACCGCACCATCGTTGCTTTCTTGCTCACTCATTATCTCCTCAACGAGGAATCGCGCTTTGGGCAATAAGCGTCCGTTACCTCCCCATACCTGCTCCACGACTTTCAGCACACCAGCAGCATCTCGAATTCCGAGAAAAGCAGCTAGGAACTTAATGTCGTCAGAATCGCGACCTACTCTTGCGGCGGCGACTTTCATTGCAAGTAAATACTCTGGGGAAGCGGTCAATACTCGAATTCCCGGTGCTTCAAAAATGAGATTCGCATTGGCAGGTAAAAACCCCTTAACGGCATCGTTCAGCCAATCGACTTCCAGTCCATATTCTTTGGCAATCTCAGCTGCTGCCTTGTAAATAATAGATTTTGGTTCGAATACAGCATCGATATCGCAGGTGGTGCGCCTAACGTCGTATGCAAGGGCGATCGCCGCCCCGCCCACAACATATAGTTCCGCTAATAGGCCGAGCCTATTCAACCTCTCCGAGAGAGAGAAGAGTAATCGTGTTATTTCACTACGATCTAGTAACACGCTTTCTTGAGCGCCGATCAAACTGACACCAACGAGTCTAGTTCGATAATCACGCCACGACGTTTGAAAGAAGCTGGCGTATGCGCAAACGACCACGCGAATAATCCTGGCAAGCCTGGATGCCAAAAACTTTTTAGCTCGCGTCCTTGGGTCCAGGTGGGTTCTGGTTCTCCAGCCCTAACAGCCATATAACCGCAAGCGGCAGCAACAATTGCATCTACCTTTTCATCTCCTGTTGCTGGGGTGTGAGTCTTCCAATCCACAGCCCTAGATATCCAAGTTCCCACAATTCGGACAAAGTCGGATTCGGGGATTGACACTAATGCTGACGCCAGCCCAGGACCAGAATAAAATGAGGACAAGGTTCCGTTCATGAAGATCCCTCACTCATCGCGTTCTCTATCAAGGCATCAATAATATTAGAACTTTTTCTAGCTTCTAAATATACTACATTTTGTTTTTTAGCGGCTACTTCCGCTACTATTGATGTAGCGTGACCGATTCGCCCCGTCAGACATACTACAATATCCCTTTCGGGCCGCAGTTCGTGCCATCGTTTTTCGATATCTCGTGGCCTTTGTTTTAACTCTGACCCATCCCAGGAGATATTTTTTTCTAGAACTCCAAGTTGGTTTATTATTTGATTCTTTATGCCAGTATCTTCGGCTCCACCAACTATATGAATTCGTTTATCCGAATAGTATTTCTTGATTCTCAAGGAACGCTCAGTGCGTAACTCCTTATTCGGTTCAAAAAAAACTTCAAGTTCCCGAGGGGGTGATGGAGTGACACGAATAGTATCATTTTCCAACTCTCCCCAACAGTCAAGGCACGAGGCAATCGCATAAGAATCTGGAAAACAGGAGACGTCCATTGCCAACGCAATGCCACAAATCTCATCGCCAGCATATTCCGGTTCAAATGCTTTCGGGGAACCCGCAGATTCCCCAGGCCGGACTCTTCCGAGTAGCCGGTTTAGTGCTCCTAAAAAAATATCTGCATTTGGAATTCCTTCAAGTACGGGGTTATTGTTCGGATAATCATAGGACTCCATCCCCATAAGCACCAGATCATAAGACTGGCCCCCAATGACGATCCTTCGGTCGCTACTCCAATCAACCACCTGCTCCCAGTGCTCTAGTAGTTGATCTACTGATGATATACTCGGAGGCGGCAATAAAACCTGTGGGTCAAGTAAAACTGTCATTTCAAAGCCGATCGCTGCATTGCTATCGCCTTAACAATGGCCCGCCCATCCTCGTCTTGGGTGTCAAAAAATCCCTTAGGCCACTCATCGAAATCTCCATATACGTTCAAGTTAAGTTTTCTAAACTTAGTAACACCGTCGGTTTGTTCCGCAAAGTATACAGCGACTTCAGCGGGTGGTTTATCATTTTCTGCCACTCTACGCCGTATTCTAGTAACCAAGTATTCGCTATGCGTTTCGACGATAACTGAGATATCGGTCCGTGCGAACAGCAAGAAATCACCAAGCTTACTTTGAACCTCAGGATGAAGATGCAATTCGGGCTGCTCTATGCATACGATATTACCCGGATCAGCGGATAAAACTATGGCTAGTACCGGTAAGAGTTGACTTGCGCCCACACCAATCGCGGTTAAATTTCTCTCATGCCCCTGTACTTGTAAGCGAAGTCCGCGCCCGAGTATCCCCTGGTCTTTCACATTTACTTTGTTACCAACACCCAAGTAATTGGCCCAATCGCTAACCGCATCTATTAATTTCTTGGAGTGTAGCTTATGATTCCAATCCCAATAAGTGACCACTTTATTCTTCTGGAGTTCCAACAAATCCGCAGTAGACTCACCACGCGCGCCAACAGGCAATAGCGGGTTTCTTTCACCTGTTAGCGATACGACTTTGGGCTCAGCCCTCAGAGGTCCAAGATATCGAATCGCTCGGTCCAATGCAATCAATCCACTCTCCCCAACCACTAAACCTTCAAGCGCAGGCTCTAACCTACTAGGAAGGCCAGTGAGCGAGGAGAAAACCTCCACATTCTTAAGTGGAGAATAGGAAGAAAAAGCCCGCCCTACTAACTGCCAGCCAGCCGCTGCTACACCATCCGAGAACTTTGCCAAGACTTCACCGAACACTTCGCTCTTCGCGGCTGTGAGTGTCTTCAATGACCTCGGGGACAATCTGCTAACAAGGTCCAATTCTTCTTCCGAAAGACCTTCCGGGTGTTCCCTACCCCATAGGCGTAACTCACGAGCCAAAGAATACATTTTTTCGCCGTAATCGTTGTCCCTCTTCTTGATCGTACTGTGAATATCCGAGAGAAGGCTCACCCTGGTTTTACGGGCGACAATTGACCCTGGAAGCAACCCAAAAAAACTCAAGTATGTGCGGGCGGGCGCTGCTTTACCGTTTATAGTTTGAACACGCAGCAGGGTATCTCCAAATTCTTGGTTCGGGTTCACCTCTGATCTGAGCTCAGCAGTCACTCGGCTCGTTGTCGCCGACAGCACGGGCAAGCTATCTTTTAGAATTAAAAACCGTGAAACTCTTAGCGAAGACTTATCTGCAGTCAACTCTATTCGAAATTCCCATAGATGCGACTCTTTTCCGTCCGCCTCATCAATTGAGTAAGAAAGCACTGTGATACCATCTGAACCTGACCGGATCACATCATTAGCTTCACCCAAACGAGCAAGGGGGCCGTTAAGCGTTATTTCCCCACCCAAGCTCTGTGCAGATAGCAAAAGGCTCTGTATTAAACTCGATTTGCCAGCACTATTCACTCCGGTAAGTACGGTTAAGCCCCGTAACGGCAATGAAGCACGCCCCAATGACTTGAAGTTTTCGACAAACCACTCAGAGGGAAGTGGAATTCCCGACCGATTTCTAAACGTTTGCACCATACTTAAAACATCCTTTTGCACACTTAAACAAAACGAGGCACAGCGCCGCACCGTTGTTCTTATCATAACACTAGACTTCCCCTTGCTTGATACGCCGGAAAGCGTCACTTACAGGGCGATAATCGAGAAACGTCTCCTCAACGCGCCACATCTGAGATAGTAGTTGGGGAGGACCTTCGATTGAGACCCTCCCCGACTAACTGACACGTCTATACCCCCGGGCGAACATCAATTTTTTCGAGCATCCATTTGGGTTACGGCATCGCGAATTGCATCACGAGCGGTATCCAACACTACTTCTGTTGGCCGCCCCGCATGGAGAAAGTCATGTGGTTTAGGCGGACTACACAGCAGTGTATTATTACCGCAAAAACCGTCACCACCGCTGCCACTGCGCTGATCAAAATGACGCAATGATATTAATCTCGGCCGAAGATGTCACGGGTATAAACCTTGTCTGCTACATCATCCAGGTCGGGAGTTGGGCGGTTTGCAACTATAACATCAGAACGCCGCTTGAACTCGGCCAAATCGTTGACTACATCTGAATGAAAAAAGTCGCCAGCGTCCAAGGTGGGTTCATAAACGATAACGTTAACCCCCTTTGCCTTAATCCGCTTCATCACTCCTTGGATAGACGATGCCCGGTAATTGTCAGAACCAGATTTCATGATAAGCCGGTAAATACCTACTGTGCCAGGATTCCGCGCCAGGATATCCGAAGCAATAAAGTCCTTACGAGTCGTATTCGCATCCACAACTGCTGAGATTAAATTTTGTGGTACATCTTTGTAATTAGCGAGCAGTTGCTTAGTGTCTTTCGGTAAGCAATACCCGCCAAAGCCAAAGGAAGGATTATTGTAATGCATTCCAATGCGCGGATCAAGGCCAACACCCACGATAATCGCCTTGGTATCGAGTCCATGTAACGCGGCATAAGTGTCAAGCTCGTTAAAGTATGCCACCCGTAACGCAAGGTAGGTATTAGCGAATAACTTAATTGCTTCCGCTTCCGTAGGATTAGTGAGCAATACCGGAATCTCTGGATCAAGCGCTCCGCGCAACATCAGATCCGCAAAAAGTCGCCCATTAGGGCCGGTATCGCCTACCACAATCCGAGCGGGATGCAGGTTATCGTAAAGCGCCTTGCCTTCGCGCAAGAATTCAGGTGAGAACAAAATTTGGGTCTTTGGGTATTCATTTTGCATTCGCCTAGTAAACCCCACAGGCACCGTTGACTTAATTACGATAACAGCATTTGGATTCGCCATGCATACTTCGAATATCACGGTCTCCACCGAGGAGGTATCAAAAAATTGAGTGATTTCATCGTAATTGGTTGGGGTGGCAACAATCACTAGGTCGGCACCGGAATATGCAGCCTGCGCATTTAGGGTAGCTGTCAGCGACAACTTGCGGGTCGAAAGAAATTGTTCGATTTCCGGATCTTGGATCGGCGAGATGCGGTTATTGATCTTAGCAACTTTTCCCGGGATTACATCAACCGCAACTACATCCTCGTGTTGCGCAAGCAACACTGCCAACGACAATCCAACATATCCCGTCCCCGCGATTGCGATCTTCACCAGACCCATACTACCCGCTCAGATCGTGCCTCGTGAAGCAATAAAAGTTACTGCAGATACCACCCCGTGTCCAGAACAGCAACACCCAAACGAAATCTTAGCCATACCATTATTCAAATCAGGTACTTGGTACACCAATACCGCACTTTCAGGTAAAATGTTCTGGTGGCTGGAGAAGGTACCGAGGGCAGATTCTCCAAATTTCTTTGCGCTCGGAGGATCGCGGGTACCCGCCTTTACCTTACCCTCAGTGCTACAGATTTGGATAGAGAACTTCTTAGATATTTCGATCCTGATGACTATTTGAATGGTGCTCGACTTAGTTCTTTTTCCGCTCCCGCGGGAAATAAGCACCAAAACCTCTTGGGGAAACAGGCGCTCACCCTGATAGGGAAATATACCGGATTAAAGGTAATGCACTTTAGAGGATTTCTGCTCGGCGTTAACCAATTAAATGTCCTAATCCCAACCGGGGAGCATCTGTGAAATTATTTGTTCAAATTCCCTGCCTAAATGAGGAGGCCACTTTACCTTTGGTGCTAGCCTCCATCCCCCGCAAAATCACGGGTATTGATGATATCGAAATATTAGTGATTGACGATGGTTCCACTGATCGCACGGTTGAGGTAGCCAAGGCGCTTGGGGTAACGCATTTCGTTCGCCATACCACCAACATGGGACTGGCCCGTTCGTTCCGTGATGGAATTGATTACGCATTATCACATGGTGCGGATATAGTTGTTAACACCGATGGGGATAACCAATATCCTCAACAATCCATCCCGGCTTTAGTACAGCCCCTGCTTGATGGCGAGGCGGATATCTCAATTGGGAATAGACAGACTGCCAAAATCGAACACTTCTCACCGGTAAAAAAGGTAATGCAAAGATTCGGGTCTGAAGTGGTCAATTTCGCCGCAGGTACAGAATTACCTGATGCGGCCAGCGGTTTCCGAGCATATTCTAGAGCTTCACTTTATCGCCTAAACATTGTAACTGAATTCTCTTACTGCATGGAGACCATAATCCAGGCGGGCCATAAGCGCTTACGGATCGCATCAGTTCCAATAGTTACAAATCCCAAGACGCGGGAATCGCGCCTATTTAGTAACATATTCGAGCACATGGCGAAGTCTGCCAAAGCGATTATCCGAAGCTACATAATGTTCCGCCCAAATGCGATATTTGCGACCCTAGGTTTACTCTTTCTCGCAGCAGCACTCATTCCATTTATTCGGTTCTTCATTTTGTGGCTCAGAGGCGCTGGAGCAGGCCACATACAGTCACTGATTTTTGGTTCTGCAATGCTTGTGGGCTCACTGCTCTGCATCGCTCTTGCGGTTATCGCCGATTTGCAGCGCACCAATAGAGTGCTGCTTGAAGAGACCCTAGAGCGGCTAAAGGAAACACAATACGGCACGGTATCGCGGGAAATGAAATAATGTCGCCCCTTCGGCAAGACAGAAAAGCAATTCAGAATATACTTTCATGGGTATTTGTGTTGCTTGCCATCACATTGTTAACAACAGCAGTGGCGAACCAATGGGATGAGTTCGTCGAAGCAGCGTTACGACTGAGTCCGTCTGCGATATTACTCTCAGCAGCTGCTGGATTACTTGGATTAATTACAATTATGATGGCTTGGCGCTCTGCGCTTGCCGCAACTTCACACTGGCTACCGGTTCCGGACACAGCATATTCATACTTCTTAACGCAATTAGGAAAATATTTACCAGGTGCAGTTTGGCCAATCATAGCGCAGATGGAGATGTTACGGCGACATGGAGTTTCGCGCTATCAAAGCGCACTGGGATCAATTCTCGCAATCATCTGCAATATCTGTACTGCCGTAGCTGTAGGAGTCATTGCAATTCTAGCGACACAGCAGTCCATCTTGGATTACTGGTGGTTAATTGGTATCGCGGTGACCGGTACCGCTTTTATGCTCCCGCCAGTGCTGCGATTTTTATTAAAATTTGCCTCGCGTACCAATCACAGACTGGCTCCACTAGCAGATATTAAATTACAAGGAAAACATTTATTTAGTGCAATTATATGGGATACCGCAAGTTGGATTCTATTTGGAATCCATTTTTGGTTCCTCGCTAGCGACTTGCTAGAAGCACAGCAACTGGTTTTGCTCTCTATAGGCGCATACGCAATCGCTTGGGCTGCAGGATTTGTGGTCATTTTCGCTCCCGCAGGAATAGGGGTAAGAGAAGGGGTTATGCTAACACTTCTCGGAACTCTATTTGCAACTCCTAATTTACTAGCCCTAGTAATTGTCTCTCGAACAATACTTACCATTCTAGATTTAGTGGCCAGCGGGATCGGATGCTGCGCTAACTGGTTCCTGACACGCAAAAATAAAGTAAGCTTAAGTCCAACAATTAAGGTCTAAAAGAGGTCTATCCAAACATGAATATTAAGCGTATATATGCGAAAATCGCACAGGCCGCTGGAAGCGCCATGTCAAGATTTCATTTCTTGCCGAGCACTCCCCCACCTCGAAATGCCGTTTTCAGGCACTGGCTTTTCAGTCTCCCCCGTGTTCACGACGTGATGGCGCTGAATGAGCTAGATATGCCTTGGTGGACATACCGGGCTATCGCCTATGTAGATGCGTGGCTAGCCGAACGCCCCCACCCTATCCGAGTGTTCGAATTCGGCTCTGGGGCTTCAACTGCATATTTACGGCGCCGCGCAGATATAGTATATTCAGTAGAGAACGACCGTGAGTTCGCTGACTACATAGCAGACTTTCTAAAAAGTTCAGGAGGAGTCGACTTAGTAGTAAGGGAGGGCCAGAAATCTGCGCAACCTAAAGTTGCATCACAAAAATCCGGACACCAAGGTCTGGATTATAGTTCGTATGTTTCGGTTATTGACGAAATCGGGGGTCTCTTCGACCTAATAGTCATTGACGGTCGTGCACGGGAAGCAGCGTTGCAGCGCTCAATCCCGCACTTAAAATCGGACGGGGTCATCGTTTTCGATAACACCCTCCGGAAGAGATATGCTGCTGAGATTCGTCAGAGCGGATTAACAGAGCGCCGGTTTTTCGGTTTAACTCCGACGCTCCCATATCCAGACCAAACTTCTATTTTATCCATTACACACGAGTCGAATGTACCGTCGTAGGTTGATGTGTATAAAGTCAAAATTTAGTTGTAACTAGCGATAACATCCCGCAGCAATGCTATCTCGTCCGCTATTGGATAGTGGTGATTCCCAACAAACAACCCATTGGAATCAATTAGTTCAGCAGCAGTTAGCGATCCACTTACCTTTGCATTAATCTTTGCCATAACAGGGTTATTTGCAAAGTTACCCGCCACGATAGGTCGACATTCAATCCCTGCCGCTGTCAAAGAATGCACCACCTCATCGCGCCTACCAGCTAAGGCGCCCTCAAGTATCATTGAAAATCCGAACCAGCTGCTTTTCGCATCGAGAGCTACCTTTTGCGTTCGAATATTTGGCATATCAGCAAATAGCGAGAGGAAGACTTCAGCATTTCTCTGCCGCCCCTCCACCAAAGATGGCAGTTTCTTCAGCTGCTCGATCCCTAAAGCTCCTTCCATCTCAAGTGGGCGTAAGTTATAACCAGGAAGCACAAACCTGAATAGATCCTTAAAGGGGTCTCCCGTCTTGTCATGCACCAAGTTTCTTTCAGGGAGTTCTCGAGTCCAGCCATGTGCTCTTATCGAGAGCATCGCTTGATACAGGAATTCATCGTCCGTTACAACTATGCCTCCCTCCATCGTAGAAATATGATGTGAGAAGAACGAAGAATAGGTACCAAAACACCCAAAAGTGCCCGTCTGCTTTCCGTTGATTGTAGCTCCCATGGACTCACAATTGTCTTCAAAAAGAAGAATTCCATGTTCATCACATATCTTTTTTAGCTCTGAGTAGTCAGCGGGGTTACCCAATAAATTTACTGAAAAAATAGCGCGTGTTCTGGGGGTAATAGCTTCTCGAACCCGATGAGTTGAAATATTCAGAGTGTCCAAATCGACATCTACGAGCACCGGCACCAAACCCATTTGGGAAATCGGATAGTAGGTAGTAGCCCAGCTAACGGCAGGAACAATTACCTCATCTCCTGGGGAGAGGCGAAAATCGGGCGCATAGAACGCAGCCGCCATGCCAGCTAAATTTGCACTGGAACCCGAATTGACCATCACTGCATATTTACTACCCATGAAGTGCGCGAATTGCTCTTCAAAGCTCTTCACCTTTGGACCCATGGTAAAGCGACCAGACTGGATAACCTTCTGAAGGGCATCATATTCAGCAGCATCCCAAGTAGAAGTGGCAAGTGGGTAAACTATCGGAGCCTGTGACATAAAATCATCCTGTCGGTAACGCAAAAACAGAAAGATTTTAGCCCATCCGGCGGACACTTTTCGAGCGTCTGACGTCAATCGGGCCAAATCCCCTAACAATCTGCGAAAGTGTAGCCGAGAGAACTTAGCTATATAGCCTATGATTCTCATGTGCCCAGTGCCCTTATTACCGGAATTACCGGCCAAGATGGCCCCTACCTAGCCGAACTCCTAATGTCCAAAGGTTATGATGTCTATGGCATGGTACGGGGCCAAAACAACCCCAAGAGACGGTACGTCGAAGCCATTGTCCCGGGAATTAACCTTCTGACTGGAGACTTGACCGACTTTTCATCTCTAGATCGAGCGCTTAACACTTCTCAACCCGACGAAGTTTATAATCTGGGCGCAATTTCCTATGTCGCATATTCGTGGGAAAATGCAATGGTGACTTCCGACGTAACCGGGAAAGGCGTGCTAAACATCCTCGAAGCAGTGCGTCTTTATTCTGGTAAAGATATTGAAAAGGTGCGTTTTTATCAAGCATCTTCTTCTGAGATGTTCGGAAAAGTTCAGGAAGTACCACAAAGAGAATCCACCTTGTTGTGGCCTCGCTCGCCCTACGGCGTTAGTAAAGTATTCGGTCATTACATGACGATTAACTACCGAGAATCCTACGGGATGCATGCTTCCAGCGGTATTCTTTTCAATCACGAATCTCCTCGTCGCGGTTTCGAGTTTGTGACCAGGAAAGTGACCTCTAGCGTCGCCCGGATAAAGCTCGGCTTGCAAGAGCATATAACACTTGGCAATCTGGACGCGAAGCGCGACTGGGGATTCGCGGGCGATTACGTTGACGCGATGTATCGAATGTTGCAGCAGCCGGAACCCGACGACTACGTTATTGCCACAGGTCAAACCCATTCAGTGCGCGAATTACTCGATGTGGCGTTCAACCACGTCGGAATTGATGACTGGCAACGTTATGTAAGGCAGGATCCGAGCCTTATGCGCCCCGCAGAAGTCGATCTACTAATCGGTGACAGCTCAAAAGCGCGTGAAAAATTAGGCTGGGAACCAAAAGTTACATTTTCTGAACTTATCAAGATGATGGTAGAACACGATATCCATGAGCAGACATTTTTAACGCGATGACAACGACCGCCTTAATTACCGGAATTACTGGGCAAGACGGTTCATACCTTGCTGAACGGTTAGTGAGGGAGGGGCTGGATGTACATGGGATTTTCCTGCCCTCGAGAACTAAAACTGAGCACGCTTTGTCGTCTGAAGTATTCGCTCACTACGCAGATATACGGGATACAGAGAGCATTAACAGAATTTTCCGAAAGGTATCTCCAGACGAAGTTTATAATTTGGCGACCCCCGGCGCGGTTGCCGCCTCGTGGGAAAACTCTCTCCTGTCTGGACAGGTCACCGGACTCGGTGCACTTACTGTGATGGAAGCTGCATTAGCAGTGCAAAATACCACCGGGAAAACGGTCAGCGTATTGCAACCATCCTCGGCTGAGATGTTTGGACGACCGAAAGTTAGCCCTCAAGACGAAAACACGGCAGTTGCGCCAGTCTCCCCCTACGGCGCAGCAAAAGCCTATGCGCACTTCATGGCCAGATCAATGCGAGAGGTCGGACTCAAGGTCTCCACCGTAATCATGTACAATCACGAGTCTCCACGCAGGCCCATAGACTACGTTAGCCGAAAAATCGCAATGGCTGCAGCTCGAATCGGTCGAGATGGCGCAGGCGTAGTGGAACTTGGTAACCTTGACGCGCAGCGTGACTGGGGATGGGCTCCGGATTACGTTGATGCCATGATTCGTGCCCTTAGGTTCCCAGTTCCGGATGATTATATTGTTGCTACTGGGGTCGCACACTCGGTAAAGGACTTTGTGGCTGCTGCATTTTCGCGCGTTGGGATTACTGACTGGGAAAACTACGTAGTGATTAATCCAGAATTCGTGCGGCCAGTTGATCCGACAAATTTTGTGGGTAACGCAATAAAAGCCAAAGAGATTCTTGGTTGGCGCCCAACGCTAGACTTCAATGGGCTTGTTGACAAAATGGTGGAATTCGAGTTAAATGCACTATAATACTGAATTAAAGGGAAACTGTGAAATGGCCTAGCATTAGTGCGGTAATACTCGCATATAACGAGGCGGAAAATCTAAGAACGCTATTACCCGCAATTCGCCAACGACTGAGTTCTGTCACGGACTCTTACGAAATTATTGTCGTAGATTCGCCCAATTCCTCTGATACTACTGCGGAAGTTTGCCAATCACATGGCGTAAAATACATACTTCAAGAATCAAAAGGGTATGGAGGCGCATTTAAAACGGGAATAAAGTACGCCCTGAATGATACTATATTGGTGCTAGACGCGGACTGGTCCCACGACCCGAAAGAAATTCGACCTATCTACGAACTATTTACTAGCGGAAAGTACGATTTAGTTATAGGTTCTCGATATACACGGGGGGGGGTCTCTAATGACACCCGAATTGCTAGGATGATGTCTAAATTGTTGAATACTACGATGCGAATGGTTATTGGGGTTCGGGCGACCGATATATCAAACGGATACAGACTATATGACAATTCGCAGTTGAGGCCACTTCAATTGCAGAGCATCAACTATGACATTCTTCAAGAAGTCATTATGAAAATGAAAATCAATAATCCTGAATTAAGAATTGGGGAGTCCCCAATCACTTTTAATAAGCGTCTTTTTGGTGAATCGAAGCGAGACCTTTGGGAATTTGTTAAGAGTTATATAAAAACCGCCGGTCGCTTGCTGAAACTTCGATTTTGTCAACCGTAGAATCTTCAAGAAAATAGCCAAGACCTATGAATAAACCTGCACGCGGCCTCTGGGTCAGCACTTGAACGCGCCAGCGTCTAGTCAAACTGAGCTCCCGAGGTTGGGGTAAGCTCTAGCTATGGATTTTCGCCGAATAGGTATCGGTGGCATTCAGTCATCTATCAGGCTTAATGGATCGTTAATCCTTGCTTGGCTTTGTCTGATTATTTTCACGGTCGTCACTGTGGGATCATCGCTGATCGGAAAAACTGCATTTATTGCAACTGATTTGTTAAGTTTTGTACCTCCGTGGAATTTCTCAGGTACGACCGATATTCGTAATTCTCTGGCCGGCGACACCATCGATTTCATGGTTCCAAATTCAATACTCATTATTGAATCGATGAGGAATGGGATTTTCAGCGAATGGAATCCGTACCAGGCAGGCGGGATGCCGTTATCTGGTCTTGTTGACTATGGTATGTTCTCGCCCCTTTCTATACCATGGTGGTTATTACCTCCAGCATTAGCGCCTGGATTTGTAAAACTGCTCGAAATAGCTACCGTCACATTAGGCTTCTCTCTGCTGTTACGCCGATACCAACTTGCGCCCGAAACTTGGCCCATCGCCTCGTTAATATTCACCTCCTCTGGTTTCATGACGAGTTGGACCAACTGGACTCATACTAGGGTGGCAGCTTTTATTCCGCTATTTTTTTGGGGCCTTGAATATCTGGTGAGTTCCCCCAAATTTAAGACATTATTAGCCACCGCGTTGCCTTTAGCCGCGATGCTCCTGGGTGGATTCCCAGCGATTACCGCATACGCTCTATACTTCGGAGCCGGATATGTCATATTTCGAGCTTTTCAGAGATACCGAAAGCCCAAACCCGTTCTAGTCCAATGCGGATGGGCTATCTTAGGGGTATCAATAGCATTTCTAGTATCTGCTTTCGCGTTATTACCATTTGCGGTTAATTTACTGTCAGAAGTAGATACTGTTGCACGCGCCCAAACGCCCGATAGCCACCTATCCCCACTCTACGTTGCCACACTGACGATGCCATGGGCATTGGGTACGCCTGCTGAAGCCGTTCGCGCTCCTTGGTGGTATTTGCAACTTGATAATTTAATTGAAGGCTGGTCGTATATTGGTGCCCCAGCTCTAGTACTGGTAATAATCGGCATTACGTTCCAACCAAAGCGAGCCACAATTAAGTTTGTTGTTCCATACTACGCCGGAGCACTTATCTTAAGTTTTTTATTAATATATATCGGCGATCCGTTATTAGGAATATTTCAACGATTACCGATATTTTCCGATAATTTCATCGGAAGGCTTCGTGTAATGTTTGGATTTTTCGCTGCGGTGCTTGGTGCATTTGGACTTCAATATGTTTTGTCACCGAGTTCAAAATCTATCATGCTTCACCCGAGCCAATCCAAAACCCAAATAGAACCAATAGAAATACAACGCCAATCGTGGCTTTGGTTTCCACATGTAGCGCGAGCAATAGTCTCAATTTGGTTGCTCTTTACTATTATGCACTTTAGCTTCAAATTAGCTCATGAAACTACCGATCCAATTCTATTCGCCCAACAAGCCTGGATTGCTGTATTACTTGGATTGGCTGCCATTACTGTAGGTTTATTCGCCCTTATACTCGGGAACAAGGCCAAAACACGACTACTAGCCGCATCAATGATGCTTCTTGTTTCGATACCCGCATCTATAATTGCGCGCCAATGGTGGCCACAAACACCGCTGCAATCCTGGTATCCAAGAATGCCAACCCACAATTTTCTAATTTCAGAACTAGGTGACTCGCGTTACGTCCAGACTGATTTTACTATGTGGCCCGGCACCAACACCGTTTACGGACTTAGGAGCCTGACGGGCCGCGGGTTTTCGACATCCGAATGGCGCGATATTCTCTTGACAGTAGACCCTGATGCCATGATGTCACCTACATTTTCTAGAATATACGAACAGAATTTGCAGAGCTCCATTTTCAATCCAATTCTTAACCGATTTGGAGTTAAGTTTTTTGTAGCAGACTCCGGCCTACCCATTTTAGGCACCGATGAGCCATTTGGATCGTTAGCGGCATATCACGTTCTTAACGAGGGTAACATTATCACTACAGATACACTCAGCGGTTCAGCGCGTGGCATAATGATACTTTCCTCACCTCTTCAAATTTCTGGCTCTCCAGGCGCCTTGTTCCGAGTTAATGCATATGCCCTGGATGAAACCGAGCTAGCTAATACTACCATCTACCTCCGAACCGGAGAACTAATACCCAATATCGCGCTTAATCTAGATGATATTCCCGATGGCCTGGAATGGTTCGCCACAATTCAGTTTATTCCTTCTGATGCCATCCGAAGAATTGAACTCCAGGTACCTGTTGATCAACACGGACACTTAATAGGTTCGATCATCCGACCGAACGACGATCAGCTCAATATCGTCCACACCGGAGACACCACGATCTACGAGCGATTGAACTCTCTACCCCGAGTCCGTTGGGCATCGCAAAACGTTGCAGAGCGGGTGGAATCGGCACGCCTTAGCCTGCTTGCGAACCCAGCAACTAGCAGTGATCTGGTAGTTCTAAACTATCCTGACGACCTGCGCCAACTTGAAGGAAATAGCGCAGCCACTATCCTTGATAATACCCAGGATTTCGACTCGCTTTCTTTCAACATTTCTACAAACGGCCCGGGTTGGTTAGTTATAGCTGATTCATTCCAACGAGCTGGATGGACGGCACGAGTTAATGGTTCTACGGTTCCGCTTGTTGCGGCCGAACATGCGGCGGCTGCGGTTTTCATTGAAGATGCAGGCAACTTTAATGTTGAAATCACCTACCGGACACCATACTTAAGAACAGGTGCAGCAATTAGCCTAGTAACCGTAGGAAGCCTGACCGCTGTTCCGTTCCTAAATAGCAAACTTCGGTTTCGTTCCAACTTACCGAAAGCGCCAAATCCACCGTCCGGTTAAAGCTGGAGGCCGAATAACTTTATCTCGCTAAGCTGCAGATTTACGGAGCAATCTCAGCGGCGAAAGCATAGCACGCCCGATACGCCAAGTAGCCGAACCATGTATTTCGTTTATTTCATTTTCCCGGCTCTCTGTAAGTTGCTCGGATTTTGCGAGGCGCGCGTGGAGAGAGTGTAATTCTTTTTGGGACTCCTCGCGTGTCTCTGCAAGCGCACGTTGCAAATCGTCACGTTCCAAAGTTCCACGAATCTGGTCTGCGGCGATCCGCTGTGCGGCGATTAAGTAAGAGACATAGTCTGGATCAAAATTTCCGTGATTTGACTCATCAACCCTGTTTAAAACTCTAGCGAGCACCTTATCCAGTCGGAATTTTACATTCAACTCGACCTGGTGCTCCTGTTGCCATTCCCGTGAGCTAGACAAACCGGAAACTATCTCTTCGAATATGTCTTTTGCGGACTTCTTGCGGAAACCTCTTCCACTAAAGTTGAGTTCCTCTGCAAGTTTGAAATTGCCATCATTCAGGTAACCCGGGCCCCCGAAATGATCGTAAACATATATCGGAATACCTCCAACTAAGCAATACTGTACGGTTTTCCCAATGGAAATAACGACGTCGCATTGCGCTAGAAGACCTGGAGTCACACGATCTACTTGAGCCCCTTGATACATGCCAACGCGTAATGCATGCCATCCAGCATGTTCAAGCAAAGTTAGCGCTTCAAGCACCTCCACTGGGGGGTGATTTGATATTAAGGCGATAATTCTGCGTGTCTCGGTGCGTATGGGTTCAAGTTCCGCGAATTCGACTGGTGCGGGATTCGGGTAGATACTCGAGGGGGGAGAAATAGTCTGAAAATAGTCGGCTTCTATACTACTTTTAGTTTCAAGGCTATTATATAAAGTTCTCCCGGATAACTTTTGTTCTAGCTGAAAGATATATGGCCGTTCAAATGAATTTGTCTTCATTGCAGACATGTGCATAAAAATGAACTTTGGCTTTGACGTCGGATTTTCCGCTAATTCCAAAACCATCTGCAATGGTAAAACTTGATGATGCACCCAAACATAGTCGTAATCAGCAAGATGCACATCGGCATCTAGGCCCACGATCACGTCTATACCCACACTTTCAAAAACTGTTTTAATTGGTTCATCGAATTGATATGTGAACACCGAGACAGACTTGGCATTAGCGTTAAGATATTGCGCCAACTCTAGGGTAGTCACCTCGGACCCCCCAAAATATCTTAATTGCGACTGGGTAATAAGAAAACGGCTATTTCTGAGTTCCACAGTATCCGCCTCAGAGCTTTTCATCAACGAGTTTGGAATTATGAATAGGCGATCCTGTTCGACGCGAATACTGCGCAAAGTTTGATTTCCGCAATATGAATTCACCGCCGAATAGTGCCGCAGAAATAAGTATTGGGAAGCCCAGGAACAAACTGTCGCGGATACGGCCAGTTTGCGGTGCTACCTCGACCGGGCAACCGATACCTTCTATCGGCAGGGTCCTCCACGCAATTGCTTCCGTACCAATCTTTTCATTAAAAAGGTGCACTGTCATTCGACAAGGCAGAGGCTGAATTTGATCAACCGGAACGACATAATATAGGAACCTTCGATCCCGGAAATCTGCTTGGAATATCCACTGAATATAGTTTTGATTAATGTCATTATCAGGCCAGATAGCGAGATAGAACTCATCAAGCGGCATATCGTCAGGATGCACAACTAAATCCGGCCCAAGCCATTGCCAATCGTTGCCAAACATAGTCAGAGTGCTTACTTGGAAAGTGACAGTTCCATTAACCGGATCATAAGGTAGCGCCGAGATTACTTGTTCGTTACGCCACAGTGTAGTGCCTTGGGCTCGGAGGATTCCGTCAGTAGGCGCGTACTCCCAGTTTGTTACTGGAGCCATCTCGGCTTCTGGCACTGGGCGCAGATCAATAATGAAGTCTGCATCAGGACATGCCTGCAAAATTTCGGCCTCGAACGTCGGGTCGGATGTTACTACGCGAACTGTTGTACCCCACGCTTCTACTGCCTCGCAAACTGTTACTGGATTTGCAAATGAATTGAAAATGAAATCCCGGATCGGCTCAGTGGTGGAATCAAAGGTAACCGATTCAAGTTGAACTAACCAGAAATTTGCGAAGATGTCACTATTTTCGTTGGTTAGCCGAGCCGCAATGGCAGGTTGCCCAGGTATGGCTATATCAAATAATTGATTAGCAGCTTGCGGTTGAGCCGCCCCGCCCAGTTCAGACAACACGAAACGTGCCGGAAAGCGTGACCATTGAGATGGAACCGGCGCCTGCATCAAAATGGCATTAAACACCGGGACTGCTAAAAGCAAAAGCAGAGCCATATCTGTAACGGAGTTCTGCCGTCGGGAAATAACCGCAACTACATTGGAGAGCGCAATGATCAAGAGCAAAGATAGTAACCGCCAAGCCATTTTATTTGGGTAATAACCCCAATGCGTAAATCCACCTGATAATCGTTGATAAATTAGGAAGGCGAGCCCGAGCATGGCGAAACCGCCAACTATTAGCAGACCGTTAAATTGATGCCAACGATTTGAAGCTGCGCCGACCAAGAAAACTATTAGTAACGTGGTTATGGTAACCCATGCAAAATGCCTCTGGCTTATCCCCGGAACCCCTCCATCTACTGCGGCAAGAATATCCATATCCCCCTCATTTAGTAATGAGCGGGCTGAAAATATTAAGAAGTACAGCGGAACGGGAATGGCTATCAGTACCCATTTAGCCCAGGAGAACGAAGTCTCTAACTTTCTCCAAGGAGCATGGATTAACAACATTGCGATCGCCAAACCTGCGGGAATCACCGCCAAAGGTGGCCAGGAAGATAGTGTCATAATTGCCGAGCAAACCATCGAAACTGAGGCGACTAGAGGATGGCGAGGCGCAACTAGCCAAGCATGCCACGCAGCCAATAGCGCAATTAGAGTTAAGGTGGAATTGTAGAACCCGAAAACGAGTGCGAAACCTGCGATATACCAGATTGTGGTGAATGCCGCCAAGCCGATCGCTCCCAAGATTCGAACCCACAGGCGACCTCCGCGCGATGCTTCCAAAGTCACTAAAGCCGCTAAAACAGCTACCGTTAGGAACATCAACAACCATAGACTAGCTGACGCCACTACATCATGCCGTAGCAGCTGTTCAGGCCCAAGTGAGCTACGCCCAACCGCCGCGCTAACGGCGATTAATCCGGACGTTAACGGCGACGACATGTGCTGGCTTGCCAGATACAAACCACCGTCCCTGATCAGGAACCGAGCGAGCGCCACATTTGTCACTGCGTCGGTGTACATTGCCCATCTCGGGCCATTGCCCAGGGCCGTTCTAACCGGAACCATTAGTGATCCCGCTGCCAGTGCCGCCAGCCCGATGAATATGCCGACACCACTATGACAAGGGTTAGGGATTATTATTGGATGCCTAAGCAACCAAAAAAGGCTCGCAGCAGCGACTACGCCCAAGCCTAAACCTCCGGTGGTGGCCAACGAGAGTCCAGAATATGGAGTGACGTATATAAGCACCGAATAAATTGCCAGCAGAAGCATTAAGCTTGTCGATATACCCAAAGGAAATGATGAGCGTTGAGCGATTGCAACGCTCAATGCAAAGGTGGCGCCGAAGACCAGCACCCAAGGGGTGATACCTAAAAACCATAAAGCAATTCCTAAAGCACATAAAACTGTAAGCCCAATTGGCAGCAGGCGCTGCCGCCGGAAACTCGAGTCTGGTTGAGGCGTAATTGGGAATCCCGACATCCCGTTAGTCGTTTCGGAAATTGCTTGCATTTTCGTTATTGTCCCCATGTACTTCAACTTGCTCCACTCTAGATCTGCCTATAAATGAAATCAATCGTTAGCATCTCATCTTCCCCGCACTACACCCTTAAGCCCCCGTGCGACCATGAGTGGTTTCATCGCCAGCCTACCTAAACGCCAGGTATTGGATGCTTTTATGATGCGAATGTCATCTTGCAACTTGTCAATCATTGCGCCATCATTATGGACTTGACGCCGTAGTTCTTCTACTTCTTTGTTGAGTTCGTGATTACGCTGCTCTAAGTTTTCATACCTGGTTTGCACATGCCAATAGGCCGCAAGTTGGTTTGCTCCGCGAGTATCAGCGGAAATTCTTGCTGCTAAGTCGGTCATCGCTTGGTGCCAAGGAGTACGATCAGTCATCGAAATGGTGTTACCAGGCGAGGTAGCCGATATGCCGACATAGAGCTTATCTACAGTTACCGCTAAGCGATCGCTCTTGAGCAATGCTTGCAAATTAGTGTAGTAATCTTCCAACAATGTTTGAGACCGATACATTTCGGGATCGATACTCGTTAATACGTCGCGTGGGAATATGACACCGCAAAATGGAGTTTTGTTATCCCAAGTTAACGATTCATAATAATTATTTGCTGAATACTTAACTACTTGTTCCATTACCGGGAATCCACCGATAGTGGACTCCACGTCTTTTTCTCTAAACAAATCGCTGCGTACGAAAACCTGGCTTCCCTGTGGGGCGGTATTTATACACAACGCTAGCCGCTCAGCCTCATTTGGGAACATCCAGTCGTCATCGTCAATAAACCAAAATAAATCTGCGTCGATTTGCTGGTTTGCGGCTTCAACTAACAGGTATCTAGTATCCGCTGTATTCCCACAATCTACCGTGATGCTATTGGGAATTCCAGTATCCTGGGTAGTGTTGCTAGTAACTAGATAGTGGGTAAATTCAGTGGATTTCCCGGCTGCTGCGATAAACGCCTTGATGGTGGCGATACAGCGATTCAGTAATACTGGCCGGTTAAACAGTGTCCGGGTAATGATTGCAACTTTGCGTTGTGGCCGGTTTATTGCAGCTAGCCTTAGCGATTGCATTACTGGATCAATTTTTTGAAAGTAAGTCGCATTATGCGAGCCGGTAGACAACCAGTTATCTGTCAGAGCTCCATTAAGAGACAGTTCTCCTTGGGGAAGCACAATCTGTTGCGCCGACAATCGAGATAATAAGTAGCGTCGCAACTTATCGTTATCAATAACCAATTCCGCAGAAATTTCGGTTCGATGCAACCCCAATAGGTAGGGCGAAATCAACAATGCCTTACCACTCTGCAATACTTCTACCGAAAGACACGCATCCAGTAAATCAGCGTCACAAGCACCGGGCAAACATAAACTTGTTTGCCGCATGGCGGCGGCGTTTAGTAATGTGACAGGCCCGGATATCCAATAGGCGGGCAAGGTGTACCCCGACAAATTGGGTCCCCGGTAAAAGCCTTCATTCCAGGCAAAATCAACCGAATAACGGATATGAGAGGTGCCACCCGGGCCTACCCCAAAGGGCACCATGCCATCACTACTGGCGGCGCCCCAATTAGGCCAGTTGCGGTTCAGATCATCAACTGCAATTTGAACATTCTCGACGAAACCATCTGGAAAGATAGTTCCCGATTTTGTCACTAGCAAGTATTCCACACTCAAATCATTAACGGCATCCATTATTTGATCAGCGACTGTTGCAGCGCTGGAATGATATTCGTTGAGAGCATGAGAAGTGTCAGATTCGAGCGACACGCGTAATAACTGCATCTTAGGCACGCAATTCATGGTATTGGTTCATACCGACAATTTTCACTTGAGGCGGATGAATTCCCACATAATCACTTGACAACTTAGGTTTCACTTCCGCAAGATACTTATTAACAACGACTGCCGCTAATTCCTCATTTTCTTGTCTCACCCGGGCAATCGCTGCTGACTCGGCTTCGGTTCCAAAGAACTTTCTTGATAATGCAATATAATTGCAAAGGCTATAAACCACCTCGGCTGGCACTTCGCCGGGATCGTAAAAAGGTCCGCCACTAAAGTGCATCACCACGGATTCCGGTTGATAGAGCACGCGGTACCCGTTTATCCAGGCCTGCCAAGATAAATCTACGTCTTCGCAATACATGAAATATTCTTCAGCCATGCCGCCAATTTGCCGGTAAAACTCAGAATCAATCAAGGCACAGGCCCCGCTCGCCCAAGGAGTGTCAAACGTATCCATATCATATTCTTTGGGGTGATCAAATGGCCACTGTCGGCTCTCTACAATACCTATGGGGCCGGCCGAGTCGACTTTTGTTTCGATCAGCTTATCGAAACAGCCTTCTGTGGCGATACAATCAGGATTGATAATGACAAAGAACGGGTCCGGATTGGCCACGCCAAATAGAATGTTATGATTCTCAGCAAATCCCGTATTCGCATCTTTGGGATTTACAATATTGTGAATAGTAACTCTACCTTGATTACCAGAATCTAACTGCTGGATACTCTGGGGATTATAATTGATCGTAAAGAGGTCGATATCCCTGGTGGTCGCGATTTCAAGTGACGGGATCAGGGCAGAAACCAGGCTCGGGAGGTTCGATTCACCATAAACACAGTGCACCGACAATTTCTTGGCCACGGTTCAACTGACTCCAATCAAAAACCAAGCCGGATCTGGTGAAATATCTGGGAAACTCGAATTCTAGAACTGCGCCCGACACTCCCGATCCTAGCAGGTTCCGGCATTGGTTGGTAAGCCATCTGTTAAAAAAGGCGGATTCGACACCGAACTCAGTTCTTGGAACATTCCGAAACACGACATTCCGACTCACTGAAGTCTCGGTACCGCGCGAGAGCTGCGCTCAAACCAAAATAATCGGGCACAGTCAAGAACCTATCTTCATCGCCAATCCAATCGTCATCAACTTCCTTGCCGACTTTTCGCGAACTGTATTTCTCATCCAGATTTAGGCGCACTCGAGTGTAATGGTGCATAAATATGTCCGAAAGTACCCACACTTTAGATGAGTCAGAAACAGAAAGCACTCAGGTGGGGTCAACCGTAACCGGCAATAAATCGAGAGCCGATAAATCACCATATACGCTATCTGCTGAAACTTGCGCGAAGAAAGGAACATAATACTCCCATTTACGCATATTCGATAGGCTATCTGGGGTACGCTCATAGTTTAAGATATGCACAAACGAGTGAGTTATTCCGCGATCGATAATTGTATCTTTGGCTTTGCGAAACGCAGGGGGTCATAAAACTCGTCGGTATCCATTGTCATAAAATGAGTAACTCCAGCGCATTTAGCAAGGTCCAAAGCATGGTTGCGTTTAGCTATTTCTAGGCTTTGTCGAACCGTGGCACGTTGACTTGGATCAGCGTAAACCTCCGGTTCGAATTGAGAAGCAACCTCAATTTTGCCGCTAGACTTTAATTTATTAATAAGTAACGGTAGCACTGGTGAGCCCCCATCACCGTAGTACGAAAAATGTGACCAGCAAACCCCAATCCAGTCAACGTCGGCACGGATGCTATCTATTGAGGCTTCTAGCAATTCTTCGCCGTCATACACGATGAAACAGACACCCCATTTTGGGGTCGCCGTGAAAGGCAGGGTTTGGTCGGCTACAATTGGTGCATTTTTTACATCGTCGGTGATACCCCGGTTTTTTCTCGCTATCTTCCGTAATAACGCATGGAGCGTGGCCATTAAGTGACCTTAACACCAGAAGTTATCCAACCTCTGGCGAAATGATTCGAATCAGACTACGGCGTTGCCGGGATCGATACTAAATCCACAAAGAAATCTAGGTCGCCGCATTGGCTATCCAGTTCCGTAACGAATTGGGGATCAGCAGTGACTACTCGGACTCGAACGTCCCAGGTATCCATTGCCTGACAGACAGTTGCAACATCGGTAGCATCCAACTGGCTGAACTGGCGAATGGGTTCCCGGAAAGTTTGCGTATGTTGCAAAATTAGCCAGAAATTGGCCAACCAATCCGCTCGCTGATCACCCAGGCGAGCAACGAGAGTGTGCTCATTGGGATCAGCCAAATCAAATACCTGGTTCGCGAGGTATGGACGGCTTGAATTATTAGAGTTTGTGGCAATATCCGCCAATGGCCAAGTCCGGCCCCAGAACCAAGGAGGCGATACCTGGTTCATCAGGCTACTAATTACCCAACCAGTAACTAAGGTCAACACTAGTGCCTGCGCCCAGCGCCTACCGGGGTTAGCGATGACAGATCCGATATAAGAAACGGCGATAACTAATAGTAAACACAACAAAGTCCAAGCCATTTTTATCGGGAAGTAACCCCAACGCGACTCCCCCGCTGAGATTCTTTGGTACATCAAAAAACCCAAGCCTAAAGCAGAAAAGGCGAGTACGGTAGTCAAACCGATGAATTCATACCAACGGTTATTTGCCGCCGCGTATATTAGGGCAGTCGCCACGACAAAAAAAATCACTAATGCGACATGACGTTGCGGTAAAGCGATTATCGCTCCCGGCGAGGCCAAGGCATAACCTTGGCGGCGCAAATCTGGTAGCGAGAAAATGAGGAAATATGCAGGAACTGGCAAGGCAAATAACAACCAAGTAGCCCAGCCAAGCGGCTGGCCAACCCGATCGGAGCGAAACCTGTAACTAAAAATAGGCAACCAAGGAGCGAACCACACTAAAACTAGTGCTGCTAATCCAATCGGAATCACGGCCAATGGCGCCCAAGTCGCTAACATCATGATCGCTGCAGCAATCAAAGTAGCAAGTGAAATACGCGGATTATTCCGAACAGTTAACCAAGCGAGCCAAGCGGACAATAAACCGATTAAGCCCAGAGTCGAATTGTAAAAACCGAATTCGAAAGCAACACCTAGAAAGTACCAACTAGTAGTAAATACTGCTAATCCGAGTGAACCTATAATCCTGATCCAACTACGTCCACCTAAAGACATGCGCCAACCGACTAACGCCGCCAACACCGCTACGGTCAGGATCATCAGCAACCACAAGCTGGAAGCGGCCACTACATCGTGCCGCAGTAAATCATCTGGCTCCACTCGCGAACGCCCCACCGCAGCGCTCAATGCGATTAGCGCGGAGGTGAGCGGGGACGATTGCGGATTGGTGAAACTGTTTAATCCGCCGTCATGAATCATGAACCGCGCAATAACAATGTTATTTACCGCATCACCCCACATAGCCCAAGAAGGACCGCTCCCATGCCTAGTGCGCACCGGCACATATAGCGTTCCAATTAGGAGCGCGAGGAGGTAACAAGCGGACGCGCAAACAGCAAAACCACTTGATGGCAGCCGCAGCCTGGGAAACCGAAACAGATAAAGCAGTGCCCCGAATATGGAAATAATCAGACTGACCCCACCCCAAAACGCGAGAGTCATCCCCAAAAACGGGGTGACTCGCACAACCAGAGTGTAGCTGGCTAACAACACCATCAATGTGGCTGGTACACCTTGCGTAAAACTGGTGCGCTGAGCAAATGCCAACCATATGGCCAAACCCGCAGCGAATACTAGCACCCAGGGGGTAGTGCCGAATAACCAATAAAAAGCGCCGACCACACTGAGAATCGTGGCAGCAAATAGAGTGACCCGGCTGCTACTTACTACACCCACAGTGCGAGTGTAGTGGGTCACGCTCAGCCCACCCTAACTGCTTTACACCCAATGAGCGGATTTGTACCCGCCGGTGAATTCACCGCATAAACGCACACATTGTGATTGCCAACCGGCAGCCAACCGATATTCATTGAATACCCAGATAAGCTGCCTTTGGGCCGCCGGTATACCTCATTTACGTCTTCGCGCGGTCGGTTCGCTGGAACAGTAGTGAGATGAACACCGTTTGAATAGATCATCACGTTGATTGAACCAGTTGCTGCCACGTCAGGATCGTAGGCCCAGCCAGCAACATTGACATTGATCCCGGTGGAAACCACCGTATCTAGTGCGCCTATCGGAGATTGGTTTGATTGGATTTCCACGGATTTGCACCCTAAAGTAGTGTTATTTCCCGCAGGCTGGTTGAGAGCATAAACACAGATATTGTGTTTGCCGTCAGGCAACCAAGTGATATCTCCAGAATACCCAGACAGACTCCCGACCGGGCGGCGATACACTTCATTGACATCCGCGCGCGATGCCTTGGCGTTCCAAGTAGTTAAATGCACACCGTTTGAGTATACCGCTACACTGATTGACGATGAAGCTGGAACATCCGGATCAAATGCCCACCCGGCGACGCTTACTGTCTTCCCTTTTACTGAAACTACATCAAGAGCGCCAATTGGCGGCGCGTTGACTATGTTGACATTACGGCATCCGATGGTGGGATTGGGTCCAGTTGGGACATTAATTGCATAAACGCAAACCTGATGGGAACCAACATTCGCCGGTATTGTGACCGTGTAACCGGCCTTTGGAGAACGTTTAAAAATCTCGCCGACGTCTGGACGATTGCCATTAGCATGTACTCCGATAACACCGACACCATCAAGGTAAACATGCACGATAGCGGGGTCAGCGGAATCCGTGTCAAAAGCCCAGCCCGAAACAGTAATAGAATTTTGGGTAGCGACAACGGAATCTAGAGCCCCCATTGGTGCAGCATTTGGCCGTACCGTCACTGATTGACAACCTATTGTGGGGTTCTCGCCTACCGGAGCATTGGTAGCAACGATGCAAACTTGATGCTGCCCCCCGGATAATCCGGTCAAAGTGCCCGAGTATCCAGATAAGCTACCGGCGGGGCGTTGGTACGCACTATTGACATCGGCGCGCACCGCACTTGCAGGTAACCAAACCTGGGTAACGCCGTCAACCCGGACTTGGACACTTATTGAAGATGTTGCGGCGACATCTGGATCGAACGCCCAACCCGAAACAGATATCTGGCCCGGCCCCGTTGAAACAACTGAGTCGAGGGAACCTAATGGTATTTTATTGACCGGTGCTCCGGTTCGGGGGTCACCAAACCACTTGCGGAAATTATTGTAGAAATTGCGATTGCCATAAGCTGAACAACCATCTCCGATTCCAGTACCGGCTGCTATCGCTGCGGCGTTAGGTTGATACGGTGTGTAATTGTAAAGCGATGCGGTAGCCTGGTTATGGATAAAGACTTGGGAAGAACCGCAGGCTGCTTCATTCGGATGGTAAAGAATTTTATTCCAAGTCCCCGCCCGGTGATTGAACCGATGCGGTTCAGCAGCATATTGTTTCAACCGACTGGCGGCCGAATAAACTTGGTTACCGAATCCCGAGTAAGCCGGATTACATTCAGGTTGCGAGTCCGGGCAGCCGAAACCTAGCGCCTTTGCGTAATTAGCCGGTGGCCTGGCAGTGGTGATGAGAGATTGCTCTTTTTGCAGCGTAACCAAGAGTACCTGCGGGTTTATGCCGCAAGCGGTAGCCACCTTAGAAATAATCGCATATGCGGGTTCATCGGCTACTCCCCAATAAGTGCCTGGACAAAAGACAGTAGCACTCCGTGTGGGCGTGGTTTCTCGATAGTCTTTTAAGCAAACGCTTCCGCCCACGGAATTGCAACTAGAGCCTTGGGTGGCGATGAATGTGGCGACATCATTAGCCGACATTGACCCGGAATTGTACATCACCGCATCAGAGATAATAAAACCTGGATCCCATCCAAATACTGGATCCGCATGAGCATCATCGATTACTACTAGGGCAGGTACCGCCAAAAACACCGCACCGACTACTCCGACGAAAACCTTGGCACTAGCCCGCAAACCCGCCTTATGCATTACGGAATTACGATCTCAGTCGGAATTGAAGCTCCAATCAGGCTACCGGACTGGTATCCCAAAACGATGGACCATGTTCCAGAGCCTAATTCCGCTTTATTGAGGCTAAGGTCAGAACAAACGGTGGTGGTAGCATCCTCGAATGCAAAGGATTGCTTTTCTAGCGACACACCTTCAGAATTTGCGAATTTCGCAATACAAATACCGCCCGAATCCAGATTAGGTATGTATCCAGCAACATCCACACTCGCGGTTGCAGGGGACCACTGGGCGATAGTTAGCACCACGTTTACCAGTTCCCGAGTGTCCACCACTTCAGCTAAATCCAACGCGCCTGAATCGGATTCATCATCCAGGAAAAAGGATTCCACACTGTCCGATATCTGGTCTTCCATCTCAGGCGGGAGGTCAGTTGGCTCATCACCATCAATAACGGAGTAGGAAATCCCTTCGTTTTCGTCTGCGAGGTGGTCGGCATCGTCTGCACTGGCATAACGCCAACCCGCAAATAACCCAATACCAACTAAGCCACTTATTGCGATCACTGAACGGTGTGCTTTACGATTTTTCATAAGACCTGTCCCCTGTTGGTTTTCTCTTTGCAACTATTTATTGACGGTTACAGAGCGGCAACCAATCGAAGGATTAGTGCCGTTTGGTGTGTTAATTGCATAAACACAAACTTGATGCGTACCTGGTGTCGCAGAGACATTTACTGAATATCCAGCCTGCGCAGAGCGCTTAAAAATCTCGCCAACATCTGGGCGATTGCCATTAGCGTGAACACCGATGATACCCACACCATCCACATAAACGTGAACCACAATTGGCGAAGCGGAGTCAGGGTCAAATGCCCAACCACCTACTTTAATCGAATTGGAATTGCCAGTAACTGAGTCCAATGCTCCTTTAGGCAAACTATTTGAGATCGTTACAGCCTGGCAACCAAGCGTCGGATTTGCTCCCAATGGCACATTTATGGCAGTGACACAGACTCGGTGCTGTCCAGGCGTGGCTGGGATCGTGACTGAATAACCTGCTTGGGAAGAACGCTTGAATATTTCCCCTACATCGGGGCGATCAGCACTTGCATAAACCCCAATGATGCCCACCCCATCAAGTTCCACATGCACAACTGCAGGTGAATTAGAATCTGGGTCAAAGGCCCAACCATTAACTGTAATTGAGTTTATGGTGGAAGTTATTGAATCGATAACTCCTTTGGGTGAGTTATTAGCTACCAACACGGACCGGCAGCCTATTGACGGGTTATTCCCACTAGGGATGTTGATGGCATAAATGCAAACTTGATGGTTCCCCGGAGTGGTTGGCACGGTGACCGAGTATCCCGTCTGAGGTGATCGCTTGAAAATTTCCCCCACGTCGGTGCGGGTTTGATTTGCGACCACACCGATGACACCAACACCGTCCACATAGACATGCGCTTCCGTGGATCCGGCAGAATCGGGATCAAAGGCCCAGCCCGCTACCGTGATTGATGAGGCTGTTGCCGATACTAAATCTAATGCACCCAGGGGCGCACTATTGGTTGGCACATTTACTTTGTAACACCCAAGACCTGGATTAACTCCGACCGGGAGGTTAACCGCGTAAACACATATCTCACGGGTTCCGCCAGCCAGTCCCGTAACGGCTCCCGAGAACCCCGAAAGACTTCCGGCGGGACGCTTATAGTAGTCATTAACATCGGCGCGCACTAATCCAGCGGCGAGAGTTTTCCGATTAACTCCGTCGACGAAAATATCAACGTTTATATTTGAACTGTTAGGGATATCGTAATCAAAGGCCCAGCCAGTCACGGAAACTTGGCCAACCCCAGATGCGACTACTGAATCAACCGAACCTAGCGGTAAGGAGTTAATCGCTGCTCCAGCAGCGACATTTCTAATGTTGGCCATTTGGGCATAGCCGCGATTGCCTGGGCAGTCAGTGGATTGGACATCACGGTGCGCCAGAATGGCTGGAAGGGTAACGGTTGATTTGGCCGCGATCTTACGGCTGCCACTGGCGGTGTAGTAACTTAACGTTGAGTTAGGGTTGACGCCGTACCTGCCAAGTATCCAACCAGCTAGCTGGCCCGTGGCATTCAACATGGCAGCCGGGGTGTCGGTGGACGTGTAGCTCCCGAGCATCGAAATACCAGCCGTACCGGTATTAAAGCCTTCGGCATGTGCCCCGACTACCGCAGCATTTAGTGAGCCCGCGCGGCCCTCGTAAATGTTGCCCCATTTGTCAACGATGAAGTTGTAACCGATATCGCACCAGTCCATAGAAATGTGGTAGGACTGATCGGCCTTTATCTGCCGAATCGCATCCGCTTGCGTTGCGTAAGCATTGCTGCCATCGGTGTGGTGAATGACCACTGCGCGCACCGAGGACTCAGCTTTCATTGTGCAGCTCTGGCCATTAGGACGATGCGGCGTTTGCGCACCCCAAGCCGCACGGGAAATGATGTTTGGCTGGGCTGCGACATTCAGAGCACCCGCTTGGCCCGGATGGAATGCTAAATTACTAAAAACAGGCTGCCCGGACCATGCTGCATTTTCGACTACTACCGTGGGAATGTCGCCTACGTCTTCGGTGCTAATTAGCACTACCTGAATATCTTCCAGGGCCTCGGCAACTTCTTCGATATCTACATCATCTGGTATTTCGACCGGTGCAATTCTAACTGCATCTGACGCACCTACCCAAACCGATTCGCTGCCCACGCGCGGAGTAACTGTGGGATCTTCCAATGCCTCTTCGGGACCAGTCAAATCCGGTTCTAACGTTATCGGGTCTCCCCATTCGCCAGTTTCCGCATCGCGAACTTGAATCTGCATTGGCTCAGGGTCTTCAATATCGCTTGGCCAAGTGACCGCAATAGTTTGGAACTCTTCTGCCTCAATTACTGAGGCAATTTCAGCTTCTTCAAGATCGTCTGTGTCCCATACCGCATGATCGCCATCCTCGGGAACAAATACCACTTCACCGTCGGCTTCTTTAGTCAGCAGAGTTACCTTGGTGACTGTCGGCAATGCTGCGACGCCCATATCCATACCCTGGGCGAAATGAGTTGCATTAGTAACTTTATCGTTCGCGAATGTCGCGAAATAGTCCGAGTTATCTGCGCTTGTATTTGCGACTGTGCAACCAGTGGCACTCATTCCCCCGAGCAGAACCAGTGTTAATGATAAACCAAGATTCCTGACCCGAGAAGTTTCCACAGGTTAAAGACAATCGCAATTTTGCTGCCAACCTGCGCCAACTGGCTACATGTTACCAATTCGTAATACTAATAATGTAATTCATACAATGTAATTCCGGACCGGTCAGCGAAAACGGCTAAAAGTGAGCTAGGGCACCCAGGCACAGGCCGCTTGACCATATCCAGATAACTGCGCAGCTCCGATTTCGGCCGGGACAAAAACACTAACTCCACGGTTTAACACTATTTCTTCATTCCCAAAGGCCAACATTGCCGTACCTTCCAAAACTAGAATTGTCCGCGGCCCCTCATGCCGGACTGGCAATGGCGAATCTTGATTTAAATCAAAGATAGTGAGAGCGAACTCTTCGGCTGGTGGACGGTATGTAAATGATCGTGAAATTTCTCCGACTTCTATTTGCTCCGGACGATAGGGCATTCTAGGGCGGAACGACATGCACTCAAGTAGGGCCGGGACATCAATATGTTTGGAAGTTAAGCCCGCTCGCAATACATTATCGCTACTGGCCATAACTTCTACGCCTAAACCTTTGAGGTAAGCGTGTACTTCGCCATCTTCCAAAAATAAAGCTTCACCGGGTAGCAAGTTTACTCGATTTAGCAAATAAGAAGATAATGCGCCCACATCATCCGGGAACTGCTCCGCTAGGTCAACTGCAGTTTGATCGGCAATTTGGTATTGGGTGGCGGTTTGCATCCGTGATCTAATAGCGGAAATTGCTTCGATTAAGTCACTCGCTAAATTAGGATCACCGCGTTGCGATAACAATTCGGATAAGGCAATTTTCAACCCCACGGGGCCAGGGTTTTGGGAAATAGCATCCCGGATTAGGTCGAAAAGTCGCCCGGATAACCCTTCTAACATCCTCAACACTACGCGCGGTGCTCGTAAACCTGCTAACGCATGGAATTCGGTGATAGCCACAATCATTTCAGGTTTGTGGTTGGCATCCCGAAAATTACGATTGGGCGCCGTTACTGGGACCTGCTCTCGATTTTCCCGGTTGAACCCAGCTCGAGCATGGTGCGCAGCCGGGTGAACTTGCAGACTAAGCGCCCGGTCGGCGGCAAGCACTTTCATTAAATATGGCAAACGGGGGCCAAAGGTATCTAATATGCGGTTGCCCAACATCTCGACCGGGGAATGATGGATTAGCTGATCCAGCGGAACCTGTTCGGCGGAGGCATCATCCCAAGGCTGAGCCAGCGATGGGGCGCTTGGGTGGGCGCCCAACCAAAGTTCCGCCTCGGGCTGGCCGGAATCCGGCGTACCCAAAAGCCCGCGGATGTCAGTGTACGAACCCCAATCATAATGCTGAACAGTATTGGTCAGCCGATAGATTGCGGGCACAGCCCTTATCTTAGTCCCGCGAGGCTGAAGGGGCGTGACTTTCGGACTCTTGCGGGTTGCCATACTCGTCTAACCAGGATTCATCTTCGGTGTCGGCACCTTCATCCTGCAACGGCGGCAAAGTCAACTCAGGGTCGGGCACGGCGACTGCGACATCGTTAGGCATAGCACCGAGAATCGCGGAAATAGTGAGGAGCCGCCCATCACGGACCACGCTCAACTCGATCTGATCACCCACCGAACGTTCGCGCACAAAGCCGGTCAGGGAGTCCGAACCGCCCACCGGCAGGCCGTTCATCGCGATTACTACGTCGCCAACTTGCAGGCCAGCCGCATCAGCAGCGGTGCCCTCGACCACCTGAGCGATCCGAGCACCCCGGCGGCTAACTCCATCAACAATTACGATTTCAGGTTGCAGACTCACACCGAGCCGAGGATGTTGAGCTACCCCATTTTCAATCAGTTGAGCGGAAATGTTGCGCGCTAAGTTTATCGGGATAGCGAACCCCAAGCCGATGGAGCCGGAAGCCCCCCCGAATAGCCCGCTTAACGATGCAATAGACGAGGTCACCCCGATTACGCGGCCTTGATGATCAAATAGCGGCCCGCCGGAATTGCCCGGATTAATTGCCGCGTCAATCTGGATTGCATTAGTAACAGTCTCGGGCGTACCGTCTTGGCCGGTGGCAGTGACTGGGCGGTTAATCGCCGAGATGACCCCGGTGGTCGCGGTATTTGCTAAGCCAAGCGGATTGCCGATGGCCAGCACCGGGTCCCCAACAAATAGCGCATCGGAATCACCCAGGGCTACCGGATGCAAATCGCTGGGCGGATTTTGCAATTTCACTACTGCGAGGTCGGTGAACGTGTCGCCGCCCACCACAGTGGCGTGGTAGAGCCGCCCATCCGCCAACGTTACCTGCACCTGGCCATTGTTGGCATTTGCGATCACATGATTATTAGTCAGCACATGGCCTGCATCGTCGATGATGAAGCCCGATCCCACCGACCCGCCGCCGGTGGTCATCGCTTGGATCGCCACTACCGACCCGGAAACGGCAGCATGTACTCCTTGCCAATAGGGATTAGTGGCCGTGGAGTTATCAACTGGGCCGGGAGCAGCCGGAGCCGCCGGGAACAAGTGGCTGGGTTGCTGGCTAGCGGGGGCAGAAGCGCCAGGATTAAGGTTTAGCGGATCGTAAGTGAGCCAGGCCGCAGTGCCGACTGAGGCTAAAATCGCGGCCAGAATAGCTGAGGTAATCGCCGCTGCCCAGCGGTTGGGACGTTTCTGTGCTACCGGATACTGCGCCACTGGATGCTGCGCGTCCTGAAGATGCTGGCACTGCGGGTTTTGCGCGCCATAGGGGTATTGCGGTTGCTGCGTCATCATCTGGTTCGCTGCCGCAATGCCAGAAACATGAACCGGCCGATGATGCACCGGATCGGGATGCGAGGGGAATTGGTGATGAGCTAGGCGCAGGTCTTCATACTCTTCGGCCTGAGCAAAGGCCTCATTCGGAGCAACGACGGGTTCGGAGCTGGCATCAAACACCTGGGTTGCGGCGTCATCGTCCGTTACGCCAAACACAACCGGACTAGGAGTCAGCGCCCGATGATGAATCGGCGCATGATAAACCGGGCCATAACCCGATTGGTCCGGCTCAAACTCGTCTGTCATCGTGAATCCCTATTCCAAAACTTCTGCACCCAACGCAGCACCGATTGCGCCCGCCAAATAGCGATTTAAGGACTGTCGGTTTTGCGCAGTTAGCTGCACTTCTACCACTTCGACCCCGGGATCAGGGTTGGCCAGTGCCGCTCGCAAGCTTTTCAGGTCATTCACCTGGGCATAGCGCACCCCAAAACCGGCGCAAAGTGCCTCAATCCTAGCAGCTTGCGGAGTAGTGAAAACCCGTTTCAGGGTTTTTTCGCCGTTAGCTTGGCTGGCCGCCCACTCGCCATGTTCCAGACCAGTGAAAATTGAGCCGCCGTGATCATTCGCCACGATGATTTGAAGCTGCGGGCGTTGCTCCCCGTAACCGACGATGAGTGAGCTGACATCGTGGAAAAAGGCCAGGTCGCCGAGGTAAAGCCGGTTTACGTTCGATGCCTCCGCCGCAGGTCCCGCTCGCAGCGTGGTATCGGTACTCAGCTCGGTATCAGTACCCAGCGCGGTATCAACGCTCAGCGCGATAGCGACGCCCAAGGCGGTAGCGATGGTGCCGTCTATGCCAGCCACTCCCCGGTTAGCCATGATTCGCTTTAGCCCCGATGCTTCCGGGTCGGCCCCGGTAACCAAATCCAAATCGCGAATCGGGTTTGATGCGCCGACTATTAGGGTGCCGGGGGCCGCCAACAGTTTGCTGGCTAAGACCAGCGGGCCAAATTCGGAATCTAGCGGTTGATTTGTGACTCGCTGAATGACCTCCGCAGCGGCAGTTGACGCGGTTTGCCAAATACTCAGGAATTCATTGGCAGCCTGGTTGCGGGGCGAGATTCCAGGGATAAAACGAGCCGTGTTGCGCCAGGCATCGGGCCAGGGCGGGCCGCCTTGCGTCACAACCGTCACCGCAATTTGTTTGTTCGAGAGGAACTTGATTACTGCCCGGTTCAGAGTGGGGCGGCCAAACACGATGGCATGTTGCGGCACGGCATCGGGGTGGGCGCCAGCGGTCAATATCGGCAGGAGATAACGGTAGGCAACAACCTGGTTTGGGCCGCTAAGAGCGCCCGAGGTCGGTTCGGCTAACAGCGGCCAGCCGTTCGCTTCGGCAACTTGGCGGGCAATCGGCCCGGCTCCGTCCCCGGCGATGACCAGGGTTTTTGCCGGATCTCCGGGCAGATAAGGTTCACCCGCCTCACCTCTGGCACGGACATTCTGGGTGGCGCTGGGGCGGAGATTCCGCGTCTCCGCTTCGCTCCCCGCAGCATGACGAGAATCTCCATCAGCTTCCGCCGAATGACCGACAGCTAAATTTCGCCATTCGCCATCATGCTGCGCAAGCCCAAAAACCGCAGGCGCAGCATCAGCCGGGTGTAGCGGCTCACGGTATTGCAGGTTGAGGTGAACCGGCCCCGGCTTCGCGGGGTCAGTGGCTAGCTCGTATGCCCAATTTGCTGCTGCGACGATGCTCGCGGCGGATGGATGCTGCGTTTCCGCGCCGCGACTGGCGTGATGGCCAGAATCGCCTTCGGTTAGATAAATATCTAGGCAACCGCGGACGGCAGTACCGAAAATGCCAACCTGATCCACGGTTTGCGAGGCAAGCACTCCACGCAATTCAGCGGGCCGGTCAGCAGTCAGCAGAATCAACGGGACGCGAGCAAGGTCGGCCTCTAAAACCGCCGGGTGATAGTTGGCGACTGCGGTGCCGGAAGTGCAGACCAGAGCCACAGGCTCGCCAACCGCGCCTGCCAGCCCATCGGTAGCGAACCTCGCACCTTTGGCTAACCCCAAAGCGAAAAAGGCAGCCCCGCGCTCATCCAAGCGGACATGCAGTTCCAACTCGCCCCGGTCTTCCCCGGCGGCCAGCGCATAGGCCAACGGTGCTGAACGGGAGCCGGGCGATAACACAAACTGCCTCACTCCTCGCGAAACCAACGTTTGCACCAATAGCTGGGCGGCGGCCACCGAATTCATGGAGCTTGTCCGGTGAATACCCACTTCCGATATGCAAAATATCGAAATAGAGTGCCCAAGCCTAACCCGATAATGTTGGCCGAGATGTTATCTGCCAATACCTACACGTCTCCGGCTTCGAATTGATAACCTTGACCTTTGACTGTCGAAATATAACGGGGCGCTTCGGCATCGTCATCCAATTTGCGGCGTAACCATGAAATGTGAATGTCCAAGGCTTTAGTCGAACCTTGTGGGTCGCTCCCCCAAACATCGCGCATCAAAGTTTCGCGCAATACCAAATTGCCCGCGTTTTCCATTAACACCCGCAATAAATCGAATTCTTTAGCAGTTAGGTGTAATTCGTTTTCACCTTGATAAGCGCGGCGGCTGCCTTTCAGTATCCGAACGTCTTGGGCTTTCAGATCTTCGACCGGCACGGTGTCGCTCTGTCCCCGCCGCACCAACGCCCGCACCCTGGCCAACAGCTCGGCGAGCCGGAAGGGCTTGGCAACGTAATCGTCCGCCCCGGCATCTAGGCCGACCACCTTATCCACCTCGTCGGCCCGCGCGGTCAACACCAAAATCGGGATGGTATGGCCGTTTTTGCGGATGCTGCGCGCCACGTCGAGGCCGTCCACATCGGGCAGCCCCAAATCCAGCAGCAACAAATCTGCCGCTTCGGCGCCGTCAATGGCAGCTTGGCCAGTAACAGCCACCTCAACTTCATAGCCATCCCGGACCAGAGCGCGAGCTAGCGGCTCGGCAATGCCGGGGTCATCTTCGGCAAGCAATACCTTGGGCATTTTTGAATCCTACCGCGTAGCTAGTTCCCAATGCCTGCAAGGGCGGGACGCTGCGCACAGGTGTCGCCCAGCGAGGTTTTATCCACAGGCTGTCAGACGGGTGCTTGCGGGGTCGCAGCCGGGCAGGCAACCATCGGAAGTATGCACGATTTCATCACTGTGACCATCGAACCGTTAGGCGACGTGACCTTAGCGTGTGGGCAAACTTGGGGGGCCGCCGCCGATCAGGTCGCCAGATTATTTCGCTGCACCGCACCGTTGCGGGTGTGCGCCGCCTACCCGGCTGGACTGCTGATTGCCGAGAGTGCGGTGGTGGGGAGCGCGCCCCTAATTGCGGGCGCCAGGTTATTTATTATGAACGATGCGAAACGGCTGACTTGCCGGGCTCGACTTTTCAATTGGTGCCCAGTTGCTGCTGGGCGCAGGCGAAACCGGGGACGGCCAACTCGTCGGCGTCGTAATAATCGGAGCGCGCAGTTGTTGCGGCGTTGGGCGGACCAAGCTGGCCTATTCACATCGGGGAGCGGCGCCTCGGGTAGCGGCGGATTAGTTATTGCGGCATCGTCCCGCGTGCTCCCAACCTTCCTGGCAACCTGTCTCCCAGCACTCGGCTCGGTTGTGGTGGCTTATGCGATGGGGCAGCCGACTTTCGCCCTGTTTGGCTTGTTCGGATTACTCGGGATTTTACCCGGTTTGTTGGAACGTCGAGGCCAGGCGTCGAGGTGGCTACCAAAGCTCGGCTGCGTGCGTGAAGTTAGGTTGGTAACGCGGCTAGTCTCCGCAGCGGTCGCGGCTAATCCAGCGGAGTGGCAGGGCTGGGTTAGCTCCTATCAGCAGTTTGGCGCCGGGATTGCACCAGACACCACAGCGGAGCGGGTGCTGCATCGGTTGCGGTTACTAGTCGCGCAATTAGACGGCCGGGCGTATCTGGGGCCGCAGAGGGTTGACCAAGCCAGGACGGTGGTTGCCGGGTTGCGGGTGCGCGGGGTCGTGGTCCAGGTCATCGGGCCTGACCGGGCGGCTTGGCGCTGGGTCACCATCCCAGGCACTGAACTGCCTGGACCGCTGACATTGCTGATAAACACCCATTGCCCGGCCAGCCATCAACCCGCATCTCCCCCGCCGACGGCCCCCGATCCGCACCGCGCAACCGCGACCATCCAGGTTTGCGGTTGCCTGCACCACCCTCGGCGCCGCAACACCGGGCGAGGTCGGTTACCCGCAGCCCAAGCGGCTCAACTCGGGCGGCAGTTGCAACAGTTAGCTGGGGCTAAGAAAAATCTGAGCTGGCTGGCCTTGGTTGGCGGGGCTGATGAAGCGCTTCCAGCTATTGTGCCGCTCGCTCAGCTTTTGAGAGCAGAAGTGAGTGCCAGGCGGGGTTCTTTTACCTCCCGTAGTCAGCAGCAGAACTGGAAGGTGCCGCTCGGGCTAGATGCGGACGGGCGCATCGTGCATTTTGACCTAATTAATGATGGCCCACATTTGTTGGTCGCGGGCACCACTGGGTCGGGCAAGTCGGTAGTGTTGCGCTCGCTAATCATCGCGCTAGCCGATCAGTTTGACGCATCCGTGCTGGCCCTGGCGTTGGTAGATTTCAAAGGCGGTGCTTCATTTGGCGATTGCCTGGCGTTACCGCAGGTGGTTGGGCAAGTCACCGACTTGGATACCGGATTAGCCGAGCGGGCGTTGGCTGGGTTGCGGGCAGAATTAATTCGGCGGAAACAGGTTTTGCAGCGATACGGCGCGGCGGATATCGTCGAATTACCGATCGGAATCCTGCCCCGGCTGGTTGTCGTATTTGATGAGTTTCGAGCTTTAACTGAAGAGTTACCGGATGCGATACCGCAACTGTTTCGAATTGCCGCGCAGGGGCGCTCGTTGGGCATCCACCTCATCCTCGCGACGCAACGCGCGGCTGGAGCCGTTAGCCCCGAGGTCCGCGCTAACGTTTCCGCGCGCCTAGCACTGCGGGTAGTCGAGGCGAGTGACTCGCTTGACCTGGTTGATTCTCCACTGGCCGCGAATTTGCCTGCCATCCCGGGCCGGGCTGTGCTCCGGCTCGGCGCCGAGCCGCCCCTAACTCTGCAATGCGCTTGGGCCGATGCTGCCTCCCCGCCGCAGGTCCAACGGCCCGACGTTCCTTGCCGGGTGTCGCGTGATGTTTCTTTAGTTACGGCAATTACGGCTCGCAACCAGGGCCTAACCCGAAACCAACCTCCGCTTTGGCTCCCTCCGTTACCGTCCCAGGTTGAGTTGGAGCAGCTCGCCGTTGCTCCGCTGTCGGGTTCGGCCATTCCATTCCAGTCTGCCTCGGATGACGGAACCAGGAAAGCCTTACCCATTTCCGACCGGATTGTTTTTGGCCTGGCCGATTTTCCGGAACAACAGGCGCAACTCCCGGTTGGCTGGTCACCAGCTTCCGGTCACCTCGGCATCATCGGGCGGGATTCCAAAGCGCGCAGTGCCACCTTGGACGTTCTCAGTAGCATCGCCGCCAAGGCAGGTTGGCAAATTCATTTGCTCCGCACTCCGCTCGCTACCCCGGCGGCGATGGAGCTATTAACGCAATTAATTCCAGCCAACGGAACTGAATCGCTACCAAACAACTTGCTGTTGGTAGATAACGCCGAACGCTGGCGTGATGTTTATGAGGTAACACAGTTGATAACGGTCGCCGCCGAATACTGCGCAGTAGCGGTTACCTCTGGCAGCGCGGGGCTGAATGGTTTTGCCGGGCTGGTCACCTCAAAACTAATTCTGCTCTCTACCGATACCAATGAAGATTTGCTGCTGGGTGCTCCTAACAAATTTGCGGGGAAAGCCATCGTTCCTGGCCGGTCCGTTTGGCTGGATGCTTCGCTAAGCACCGACCCCGCGCTCTGCCAGATAGCGGCAGCGGAAAAAGACTTAACTAAATCGAGTTAAGAAACAATTAAGAAAGGTAAAAAATGAATAAAAGTAACCACATTCGAAATAAGAATGACATCGTAAACTGGATTGCGGCCGTTGCCGCTCTTGGGGGGACTATAGCCCACTGGTACGAAATCATTGTGAAACGGCGAGACCGCAATAACAACAAAGAGTGATAAAGTAATTCACATGCGAAAATACTGGAAAAATGAGTCGGCCCGGGCTGCTCTTTTTAGCCTATTGTCTGTTTTCAGCGGATCTTATGTAGTTTGGCAGCGTTGGCCCTGGTTCAGTATTTTATTAATTGCACTGACGGTTCCCGCTGCGGTAATCACCTTTTACGACGTACATCATGACCACCGGGTCAGTCACTAAGTAGAAAACCCCTGGCAGTCTCCCACTACGGAAACTGCCAGGGGTTTTTAATTGGGGTTATTTACAGGACGTATTGCAATACAAATAACGCTGCAATAACTAGAGCAACCGGGCTGATTTCGCGCCAGCGGCCAGTGAATACCTTTAACACAATGTAGCTAATCAGACCGAATGCGATGCCGTTGGCGATCGAGAAGGTCAGCGGCATCATTGCGATAGTGAGGAACGCCGGGATGGCCTCGGTTAAATCGGAGAAATCAACTTTGCCGATGTTAGCCATCATTAAGCACCCAACGAAGATCAGCGCGGGGGCGGTGGCGACCAGCGGCAACAACGAGACGAACGGCGCAAAGAACAGAGCCGCAATCCAGAGCACGCCAGTGGTAGCCGAAGTGAGGCCGGTGCGACCGCCTTCACCGATGCCCGATGCGGAGGAAACCACGGTGGTCACGGTCGAAGCGCCAAACAGCCCACCGGTGACGGTGCCGACGGCATCGGCGGTCAGGCCTTTATCGAGGCCGATGACCTCGCCCTTTTCATCAACCATGCCAGCGGAGGAGGCGATACCGAAGATGGTACCGAGGGCATCGAGCATGTTGACCAGCAGGAATACCAGGATCATGCCGGTGAGTGCGACAGCCACGGCGCCAGTGTTGCCGCCAGCAAACGGGCCGGTGAAGTTCATCCGGAAGAAACTGATATCCAAGAAGTCGCGCCATTGCTGAGCCAGATTGAAGCTGAAACCTTCGGGCAGCGTGGAGTGGCCGGTGACGTAGGCGAGTACAGCGGTCGAAATGATACCGATCAGGATGCCGCCCTTGACTTTGCGGGCTGCCAGCACGGCAATCACTAAGAAACCGAACAAGGACAACAGCGCACCGTGGACTAGCGTCGGGTTGGCAGCAAAGTTGCCGAAGTTAACCATCGTTACAAACGTGCCAGCCGAAGCCACCACGATGCCCGATTGCCGCAGGCCCAACAGAGTAATAAACAGGCCGATGCCGGAACCGAGGGCCAGTTTGATGTTACGCGGGATACCGTTGACGATTTTTTCGCGCAGGCCACCAAAGGCGAGCAGGGAGAAGATGACGCCGGAAACAACCACAACCGCCAGGCCCATTTGGTACATCTCGATGCGCGACATGTCCGGGTTGCCAGCCATAATGGCCAGGGCGGGCATCACGGTGAAGGCGAAGAACGATCCGAGGCCCATCCCGGGCGCCTGCACAAATGGCAGCTTGGCGTAGAAGGCTTTGAGGAAGGTGCCGACCGCTGCCGCGAGCGCCGCTGCGATGAAGACGGCATTAGCGAGTTGAGCTTCACCCTGGGCAATCATGCCGGGCAGAGTCAAGATGGTAAATGCGGAGGCAAAGAACGTAGTCAGACCAGCCATAACCTCGGTGCGGACATTGCTGCCGCGTGCGGTAATGCCGAAGAACCGATCCAGTTTGCCGCCGGTACCGTTAGCGTTGAGGTTCGGGTTGGCCGAACCAGCAGCAAGGGAAGCGGAGGTCTTGCCTGCCTGCAAAGTATTGTGGGGAATTTCGAGTAGCGCGCCAGCATCGCCGTCAACAATCTTGGTGTTGTTCAGCTTTGGCTCATCAATAAGGGCGGATTTAGCCACGGTCTCGCTTTCTGGTGGGTGAATTGCGAAGAGACGCCACCAGAATCCCAAATTAAATGGCCACAAAAGACCTTTTGGCGCCAGCCGAAAGCGATTTAGTCCGCCAGCGCACGATGCACCTGATCCCAAGCCGCCTGATGCTGCAAGTACCTCACCCCGGAGTGATAGTTCTCGCCGTTGCGCACTTTCACATCCACGATGGGGCCATAGCCTGTGTGCCGCAGCCCAGCTTTATTCGGATTGATGATGTCGTAGCCGTCGTAAACATTGACCCACGGAACTTCCCGGCAATGTTCTGCCCAATCGGCCACGCCAGGGAGTAAACCTTGCCGCACACGCCGCAAATCTAGGGGCGATCCACTGGTGACCAGCACCTTTGGCTCATCGCCCTGGCGTAAATAAGCAGCCAATTCCAGCGCGATGACACTGCCCAGGCTATGCCCCCACAGCACATACGGCCCCGCCGGGAGCTGGTTGGCCAGGCTGGTTAACACACCTTCGCGCCGATTCTGCATGGCGAGGTACTCCCAAACCTCATGCAGGCCACCAGGATTTATTGACAGGTTACGGGCGGCATCCGCGCCGTTATGCACGATATTAAGGTCGCGTAACCTGGCAAAGAACCCAGTCCCGGCCGCCCGAGCCGGAAAGGGGCGTTGTCCGCAACATTCACACATTACTTCGCGGTTTGGCAGCCGATGCTGGCGTTCTTCTCCGGCAGGGTGTTGGCGCAATTTCCTAATCCCGCGACCGGCTGGGGGGTCAACGTATTCCAGAATCGAAATGCCAGCTTGATCGAATTCGACTGTGGTACTAGCCAAATCCAGCTTGGCGATACCGTCAATTATTGGTTGGCGATGCGCCTCCCGACGTTGCTCGCGTTGCGCTAAGGTCAACCGCCGCGATCCGGCGCCGTGGATAAAGGCCACTGCCACTTTTTCACTCATGTAGTGCCCTTAAACAGACTGCTACCGGGAGCAATAATCCAAGCAAGCCAATCAAGCATCCGCCACCGCCAGCGGAACTCTTAAGGCCACTTGGTGGTGAGGCCTTAACCGGGGACGCAGTGTCTCTTGAATTTAGCGCACTTAATTTCGCCCGCACCTCAGTGGTAAGCAACGGAGAATAAACTGAAAATGCGTCGGTAACTAAAGTGTGCGGACTATTTATCCAATCGGGAGTTACTTCATTAATTAGGGAAAGTAAATCATTGTCGCTTATCGTCCCGTTAGCATCGGGCACTAATGCCAAATCCTTAGTGATGGATGTTCCGATCGAGTCTTCTTTGTCGGTAGGAATTCCAGTCAATAACCAGTTATCACCAACTCGCAATATCCCGCGCTGGTTTACTACAATTCCGGCCGCCGGATGCCCCTTCCACCACTCCTCAGGCTGATCGCCGAGCCAACGGTAATCGGTGTTAAAGTCACGAGTCCGGATATAAACCCGATATCTCATCAGTTAGGCCATTCTCTAACTCGGCCGTATTCGCCAGACATGGATTCACGAGTAGTTCGGATGCCGCGTAAATCGGCGCGTAAGGATTTCATCTCATCATTCAGCCCGGAAAGCCGCTTTAAATCCATCTTCTTGTTTCCGGTGATGATATACAGCAGGTGCAGTAAGGGATTCCGTTCCCGGTGTTGCTTTTCTCGCTCAATCCCCTCTTTTTGATCCCGCTCATAAGCCAGGCGTTGATCCAACTCTTTGCGCGCCGCTGTCACGGCATCGGTCACCAGCGCAGCCAAAATAGGTTCAGCGCCCTTGATCTGCCGTTTTGCGGGAGTGCCGGTGGCATCCGTGCGTACCGCAAAGTTGGCGCGCATCTGGCTACCATCGGGGTTCGCCACCCATGCCCCGTCAACTTCTTCACCCCAATCCGCTTTAGTGAAGTAAATCGGCCCAATGGTATCCACCGGCGCATAAAGCACGGCGGCTTCGGCGTCATCGCCCATCTCCGCGAAATAGGTTTTCACGATATCGCCGTATAACCATTGGACTTGGCCAAATAACTCGGCGGCGCGGTCAACATCTCCCCCGTTATCGTCAAAATAACTTTCACATTTGACCGGCGCCAGGATTAGGCGGGTCGCATCCCCATGCATCTTTCGAGTTTTTGCCCATTCCCGCACAAAATCTGCTACTTCACCAACTCGCAATAATTCCAGAATGTAGGGGACATGCGCGCTATCCACTTCCATTAAAACCGTGGCATCAATTGGAATAATCACGCATTGCGAGTCGGCTAAGGCTTTTTGGTATTCAGCTTGGCGGCTTGGGTCCAACATCCAGCCACCTGGTAAATCATGAAATACTAAATCCAACTCATAAGTGGTGGAACCAGGAGCTGAAACTCGCAAAGTATTAGTTTCACTATCTGTACTACCCCGCAATGCTCCGGGCGAAAAACGCCCCTGGGCTAATTCGCCTCGCATCTCCCGGTCATTAGCATGTATACGCGCTTTAGTTATCGCATCAGCAGAAACCGAAATAGGTTTGCCTTCAAAAAAATCCTGGCCCGCCATATACAACGCCGTTATGAGCGATGTTTTGCCAACCCGAGTAGGCCCCAACATGGTCACGTCCCACTGGACCTTGACTTCATCTTCAGCCATAAGTTCTACACTCCCTCCACCGTTTAACGCGCGCATAGTGTGATGAGATGCAAGACGAAAGCACCTCTCACATTGCGTGGCGGGCATTCAAAGTGATGAGATGCACAGCAGAGCGAAAGTGACGTGGACATATGGTCCACAAACGACGGCGATAACGCAGCAGATCGCACTCTGAATGCCCGAGACGCTAGCTGGCCCTTCTAGCGCGGGCTGTCCGGCGCTTCAAGGCCCGGCGCTCATCTTCCGACAAGCCACCCCAAACACCAGCATCCTGGCCGGTATCGAGCGCCCACTTCAGGCACTCTTCGGTGACCCCGCACCGCCGACAAACGGCTTTAGCTTCCTCAATCTGCAGCAGCGCTGGCCCGGTATTGCCGATTGGAAAGAACAGTTCGGGGTCCGAGTCAAGACATGCCGCCTCGTGCCGCCAATCCATTACCCCTCCTTTGGCGTCGGCAAATCCGTAAGCGCCGACCAAAACTGACCACTAGAAAACACATTACCAGCCATGAGCCATCCTGGCGATAGTTCCGCTACGAATCACGATGCCAGTTTTTTGCCACGCAGCTTGGCCTTGATAATTACTTCAGTACCGCCACCCGGCCGTTCTTTCCACTTAATTGAACCAGCCAGCTCGTTGGAAACCAGGGTACGAACAATTTGATTGCCCAGACCGGAATCCGCTCGCTGGCCCAGCGAATCAACATTTTGGCCGCCGAGGCCTACCCCATCATCGGCAATCACTACGGTTAAGTTTGGCCCGTCACGCTGCACTTCAATCCAGACATTGCCAACTTCGCGACCGTCGGTGAAGGCATGTTCTACTGCATTTGTCACCAATTCGGTGAGCACCAAGGCGAGAGCAGTCGCGTGCTCGGCTGGGATCGGGCCGAAAGAACCCCGTTGGATCGTGTTGATAATGGTTTTTGTGGAGGCGACATCAGCAGTTAACCGCAGGGTGCGGTTGAGCATTTCGTCCAAGTCAACTTGTTCGTCAAGGGTTTGGGACAGGAATTCATGCACCATAGAGATGGTGGTGACCCGCCGCATCGCCTCGGCCAGAGCGTCGCGGGCTTCGGGGGCCTCAACCCGGCGAGACTGCAAACGCAGCAGCGCCGCCACTGTCGCCAAATTGTTTTTCACCCGATGGTGAATCTCGCGGATGGTGGCGTCTTTGGTCATTAAGTCGAGTTCGCGGCGACGCAACTCGGTAACATCGCGGCAGAGCAAAATGGCGCCCACCCGCTGCCCGTGATCCGTCAGCGGGATGGACCGCAGCGAAATCGCGGCTTTGGAGGTCTCGATGTCGGTGCGCCACGGCGCCCGCCCCATCAGGACTAGCGGCATGGATTCATCCACTGTGGACTCATATTCCAACTGCCCAGCGGTTAATTCCACTAACGAGTGCCCCACCAACGTGCCCACTAGACCCAACCGGTGGAAACAGGAAAGGGCATTGGGGCTGGCGTAAGTCACTTCCCCTTCCTCGTTGAGGCGCAGAAAGCCGTCGCCCACCCGCGGGGTGCCACGCTGCCGGCCACTGGTAGCGCCCGGAATTGGGTACTCCCCTCGGGTAATCATGGCGAGTACATCGTCCGCCGACTCGATGTACATCAACTCCATCCGGCTCGGCGTCCGACCAGCGCCCAGGTTGGTCTGCCGCGACAACACCGCGATGGGCCGCCCCTTGTACACCACCGGCACGCAATCCTCGCGGATCGAGAAAGAACCAAACCACCTAGGGCCGCGCGCTTTTTGGTGTCTGACCTGGGTGTACGATGCCGACAACTGGCTCCGCAAACTCGGCGGGGCGAACGTACCAACCACATCTTCGTGATGCACCGTGGTACTCGTCGGCGGCCGTGCTTGCGCCAACGCGATGAATTGGCCATCTCGGGTAGGTAACCACAACACTAAGTCCGCAAAGGCCAAGTCGGAAACCACTTGCCAATCACCGATCAGCAAATGGAGCCACTCCGCCTCGGCTTCATTCAGATCGCCGTACTGTGCGATCAACTCGGTCATGGATGGCACGAGATTAGTCTATCGCGCGCTGCCTAATGTCACCCTGCGGGCCGACTTTTGGGCAATAATGGGCCTGTGCATTACACCTTGCGACTGAATTACCCTGCCTCGGTGACAGAGGTGGGCCAGATGCTGGCCGACCCTGAGTTCGCTGCCTTCGCGGCGCAACAGACCACGCCCGATGGCAAAGTCGAAATGGTTGATGTGATTGGGTCGGCCGAGGCCGGGTTTACCGCTACCGTGCGTCGCAAAATCCCTTCGTCGCAAATTCCGGCGCAGTTCCGGGCATTCGCTGGGGCCGAACTGGAAATCAGACAAGCCGAAGTTTACGAGCCGGAAATTAACGGACAGCGGCGCGGCACCGTCGCCCTAGAGATTTTGGGCACGCCGCTCATTATGACCGGCACGGTAAAGTTAATTCCGACGCCCGATGGCAGCGCTCAGGTTTACGAAGGCGACATCAACGCCAATATTCCGTTTTTCGGGGCCGCAATCGAAAAAGCCGCCGAAGAGCCAGTCCGCGAAGCGCTATCCCTGGCAGAATCCGCGGGCCTAACCTGGCTCAATAAGAGCTCGTAACGGGCGTAAAACAATAACTCTATCCCGATAAGTGGTCATAATTGGATGGGATGTCAGGCAGAGCATGAGCGAATTGGACGAGAAGTCCATGAGCGGGTGCGATAACGCAGCAGACCGCCAATTGTGGTCGCTTAGCGGCCTAGACGTCTTTCTCGGCCGGTGTAGTCGCGTAACGCCCGCAGAAAATCTACCCGGCGGAAACCGGGCCAATATGCCTCGCAGAAGTACAGTTCGGAATGGGCCGACTGCCACATCAAGAATCCGCCAATGCGCTGTTCCCCGGAAGTTCTGATCACCAAATCCGGTTCCGGTTGGCCGGCGGTGTACAGGTGCCGGTCAATATCATCAACATCAATCCGAGCCGCCACGTCAGCCAGGTCGGCCCCTACTGCCAGTTGTTCAGCTAAGTAACCTCGCACCGCATCGGCGATTTCGGCCCGGCCCCCGTAACCCACCGCCACATTGACCTGCAGCCCGTCAACCTCGGCAGTTGACGCTTCGGCCGCGCGCAGCGACTCGGCTAATGACGGCGGTAGCAAGTCCAACCGACCCACCACGCGCAAACGCCACCGCCCGGTTTCGGCTAAGTCGGTCACGGCCTCAGCGATGATGCCAAGTAAAGAGTCCAGTTCTGCCCCGCTGCGAGCCAGGTTATCCGTGGAAAGCATCCAAAGCGTCACTACTTCAATGCCTAAATCTTCAGCCCAACCCAGAAAGTCTTGAATTTTATCGGCCCCAGCCCGGTGCCCGGTGGCTGCCGGTTTACCGAACGATGCCGCCCAGCGCCGGTTGCCGTCAAGGATCACCCCCACATGACGGGGTAAAGCGGCTTGCCCGGCCCGGGCCAACTCGGCGGTTAGTTGCCGCTCATACACCCGGTAAGCCGGGCGCGGGAGTTTGCGATCGGCCCAAATCGTTGCCGCCAACTTGGGCCGATAAGGCAACTCGGGTCTAGGCAAGTGTGTCGGCATCGCGCGGTATTCCGTCGAATAGATCGGTCTCGAATACGCCCTTATTCCAGCGGATCAGCCCTAGTTCGGCAGCCATGAGCTCTGGCGCGTGAGAAATCGGTACGCGGGTGGCCGCTAATTCAAACTCGTCCCAAGGCCAGATTTCGGCCTCTAAATCCCGTGGAATCGCGAAGAAGAACCCATTGGGGTCTATTTGCGAAGCGTGAGCCCGCAGCGCGGCATCCCGAGCTGGGAAGTAATCGGCGACCTCGATCCGGGTAGTCACTTCCCGCTTATGCTCGTCGCCTTGCTCGGAGCCATCTTCCGCATCACGATCGGCTCGCTCTTTGATCCAATCCCCGAAAGGCGATTCTTGGCCTCGAGCTAACATCGCCTCGTGGACTGCTTTTAACCGTTCGATGGAAAACCCGTGGTTGTAATAGAGCTTGAGCGGAGTCCAAGGGGCGGCCCCGCCGGGCACGAGGTAGCGCTCGGGATCGCCGACCGCTGCCCAAGCTTCAGCGGTGATGGAATGGGTATAGATGTGATCGGGGTGCGGGTAGCCACCGGAGGGATCGTACGTCGTGATTACATGCGGTCGGAATCGGCGGATAGCCTCAACTAATGGGGCAGCGGCTACCTCCAACGGGGTGGCCGCAAAAGAATCAGAGGGCACCGGCGGCAGCGGGTCGCCTTCCGGCAGCCCGGAGTCGATCCAACCCAACCAGTGGTGTAAAACATTGAGCGCCTGGGCGGCCCGAGCCATTTCTTGCCGACGCACATCGCGCTTACCCTGCAAAGTCTCGAACTCATACCCGGTTGGCACGGTGAAGCCAGGGTTCAGGGCATCGCCGCGTTCCCCGCCGGTGGCGCTCACCACTAAAACTTCAGCGCCTTCGGCCACATACTTGGCACAAGTAGCCGCACCCTTGGATGACTCATCGTCGGGGTGGGCATGTACGGCCATCAGCCGCAATTTACCCGGCGTGCCCAGCGGGGCTTTGTCCGTCACGGACATAAAACGCCTCCTATTTGCGACGCGCGGCTTTAGCTTTTGCGCTACCTACATTGACCAACAGTTGCGCCAGAGTCTACTGTGCTGGGACAACCTACGCGGCGCCTGACCGGCGGCGCGTTTTTGTTTGGCGATGCCGCTGTCACCAAACAAGCCTCAACTTTCACCCAATTGGCTGAGACGCGAGGCAGCGCATGAGCGATAACTAAGAGCATCGTTCACTTATGGAAGTTGAGGAAAGATGGTTACTGGTACCTGGCTCACTCAGGAAGCCTACGACAAATTAGTCGCAGAATTGGCTCACCTGGAAGGCCCCTACCGCACCGAGATCGTCGAGCGTATCGCCGCCGCCCGGGACGAAGGCGACCTCAAAGAGAACGGTGGCTACCACGCTGCCCGCGAGGAGCAGGCCAAGAACGAGGGCCGCATCCTTGAACTGCGCGAGAAACTGAAGAACGTCACCATCGGCACACCGCCCGATGACGGTATGGTCGAGCAGGGGATGTTGGTCGAAATCGAATTGGCTGGCAAACCGCTGACTTTCCTGCTCGGCTCTCGCGAAATGGCGGACTCGGCCAGCGTTAACGTGTACTCCCCCACCTCACCCCTGGGCGCGGCGGTCAACGGCAAACATGCCGGGGACTCGGTCAGCTACCTCACACCCGCTGGCAAACCCGTCGAAGTCAAAATCGTCAGCGCCAAACCCTACTCCGGCTAGCTGAGCCGGAAACCTGATTCAGTAATCGCAGATTTGATGGCAGCGCAGTGCTGAGGACCTTTGGTTTCGAGTTCCAGCAGCACCACAGCTTCGAATATGCCCAAGTTGGTTTCGGTGCGCGAGTGCCGCACATCCACCACGTTGGCCCCATTTTCAGCCGCCACAGCGAGCAGCCGCGCCAGCGACCCAGGCCGGTCGTCCACATGGACCCGGAGTTGCAGCAACCTCCCGCCATCAACCAGACCGCGCCGGATCAGCCGCATCAATAGCAGCGGGTCAATGTTGCCGCCACTCAGCACTGCGACTGTGGTGCCCGTGAACGCAGCCGGGTCCTCCAAGAGCTCGGCGACTCCGGCGGCCCCGGCCGGTTCCACTACCAACTTGGAGCGTTCGATCAACGATAACAAGGCAGCCGCCAGAGAACTTTCGCTGACCGTGCGGATTTCGACGTGCAGCCGGGTCAATATTTCCAGCGGCACGATGCCAGGCGTCCCTACCGCGATGCCGTCGGCCATAGTTTGCCCAACCTTCAAAGGTACGGGTTTTTGCGCGACGATGGAATCGGGGTAAGCAGCCGCATTTTTAGCCTGCACCCCTACCACGCGGACATGCGGAGCCAACTCGGCGATTACCGTCGCGATACCAGCCACCAAGCCGCCACCGCCGACCGGCGCGATGATGGTGTCCACATCGGGCACCTGGCGCAGAATTTCCAAGGCTATCGTGCCCTGACCAGCCACGATGTCGCGATGATCAAATGGATGGATCAGGGTTGCCCCGGTTTCAGCCGCTGCGGCTTTGGCGTAGGTTAGCGCCTCGTCCACCGATTTGCCGACCAGTTTCACCTCGGCCCCGTAACCCCGGGTGGCCTCAATTTTGGGTAACGGGGCATCAACCGGCATATAAATGGTGGCTTTGAGGCCCAACATTGCGGCCCCGAGTGCCACCCCCTGGGCGTGATTCCCTGCCGAAGCCGCCACCACACCATATGCTTTTTCCGCATCGGTCAACCGAGCCATCCGGTTGTAGGCGCCGCGGATTTTGAACGAACCAGCTCGTTGCAGGTTTTCGAGTTTCAGCCAGACTGGATGCCCTATTAGTTCCGATAGTAACCGCGAAGGCTGTACTGGAGTGACTTCAGCCAACGGGGCCAACAGTGCGGCTGCACTCTCGATGTCGGCCAAGGTGACCTGAGTGTCAGGTGCCACTTGAGTTTCGGGGCGCACCTGATCACCGTGATCCGCCTGTGTTTCGCGGCGCATCAGAACTGACCTTCCGCAACCGCCCCGGCCCCAGCTACCACATCGTCATCGTTCTCATCTAATACAAACGGTTCCCGCGCTTCATCCCCGGCTTCATCAGACCGATGCCGACCCAAGTGGCGCAGCGGACCGTGCAACACGGCCATCGTCTGCTCAATCTTTGGCCTGCGCAAAAGCGGCACATGATCATGCGTGCCTAAATCCGGGAACTTGTCAATCCCGAACAGGTACTGGATCACGGTATTTGCTACCGCGATGAGTGGTACCGCGAACAACGCCCCGGCCAGGCCGGCCACCATTGAACCGCCCGCCACTGCTAACGCGACCGCCACTGGATGCAGTGAAACGGCATGGCCCATCAAGAAGGGCAGCAAAATACTGGATTCGAGTTGTTGCACCGCCAAGACAATTAGCAACATAATGAGCGCCGAAACCCAGCCTCGGGCAACTAAAACGATGATAGTGGCAATGCTGCCAGTAATAATTGCACCCAAAATCGGAATTGCGGAGCCGATAAATACTAAAGCTCCAATTGGTAAGGCGAAATTGGGCACAAAGAATAACATCCCTAACCCAATCCCGAGCCCGTCAACCCCGGCCACCAGGATTTGAGTTCGCACATATGCGGAAAGCGTAACTGCACCGCGCCGGGCTGCTTGGTGCACTTTTTCCCTGGCTGTCACGGGCAGCAAATTAACCATCCAGGTCCAGATGGTACGGCCGTCGGCCAAGAAGAATATGGAGCAGAAAATCAGCACGACAAAGCCGGTGAGCAGGGATTGGATGGTGCCAAAGGCACCGAGCGCATGCCCTAAGGCAGTTTGGATAGTATCCCCGCTAGTTATTTGGGTTTGTACCTGATACCAAGCTTGATCGAATTGCTCATTACTTATATTGAGCGGCGGGCCATCCAGCCAATTTCGAATTTGGTTTACCCCGAGTACCACCTGGCCGAATAGATCGGGTAATGCCGAAAAGATTTGCCGGAAAGCAAACCAAACAATTAATCCGATAACTATTAGCGACCCTAGAATTGCGGTTGCTACTGCGGGCCCCCGTTTAAAATGCCAGCGTTCAACTAGAAAGTTACGCACGGGCAATAGCAACAGCGCAACTAATAGCGCCATTACCATCGGGATAACCAAAGTAGCCACATGGCTCAGAACCCAAACAATTGCCACGGCGAAAGCCCCGATTAGCAGCAACCGCCACGACCAGGAGGCTGCAGCTTGCACTGACCTCGGGATAGCGCCGGGAGCAGTGACTTCGGATAAGGCGGTGGCCGGGGGCGCGACGATCGGAACTGGCCCAGTGTTGGCCACTGCATCTGGCGTTAATGCCACGGACACCACGTCGGTATCGGGAATAACCGCTGTCACCAAAGGCAAAGCAACCCCCGGCGCCTTGGCAGGTTCAACACAGCTTTCGCAAGGAACCTCCACGCCACTGGTGGCTTCGGCATCGTCCATTCCGCTCACAAATCTCACCTTATCCCTATCGGCGCCCGCTCGGCCGACGCCCCCCATTATTTTTGTGCGTTTTGGGATTTTGGGGCTTTTTCGGCGGCTGAACCGGAGCGGGTATTGCCCCTCGCGAGCTGTTTGCAGTGCGGCCCCGCACGATGCCAGTTAGCTCCTCGATCATCGGGTGTTTTAGATCGCGTAACCAAACTAGCCCGATTTCCCGGCCAAAAACCCGGCCGCTTTCTTCATCACTTTCCACATACAAAGGGATTGCGTGGAATACGTCTTTATCTACTGGCAGCGGCATCAAGGCCGCGTCCAGGCGATTTTCCGCGAGCGCCACTGCGGCATCGTCGGGAGAAATGCGACCCATGTCGAGCGCATCGTCGCCGAATCGGGTGCGGAAACGGGATGCCCATTTATGCGGTACCACGCCCGGCACAAAGCCGAGCCGCAACTTAATGCCCTGTTCGATGCTAGCGTTCAGGTCCGCCGCCTCGCTCCCCATACCAGTAACGGTACACTGAGTGAGTGCCGAATAACTTGTCCGAGCAGCTCTTAAAGCCCACCAATGCGGCCAAGCGGCTGGGGATATACTTGCCTGCCGCTCCGGCTGAGTTTCAGACCACGCCGATTACGCGCGGGCAGTTGGAGGATTTGGATAAGAATCCGCCGCAGTGGTTAACTGATTTACGGCGGGATGGGCCCCATCCGCGCCCTGTGGTGGCTGGCCGGTTGGGCATTTCGATTTCCGGATTGGCGCGGGGCGGGGTAACTGAGGCACTGACCACGTCCGAGATTAATGAATTGCGCACCAATCCGCCGCAGTGGCTTCAGGCTGAGCGGCAGGTAGCGCTCCAGCTGCGTACGGGGCAGAGCGCTCCGCGAACGCAGTGATGCGGGGCAGCGGGCCCTTGCCCGACGGCGTAGCCGCCCATGCGCGCTTCCCGTAGGGACAAATATGGCAAAACCGGATAATTAGTAACCTAAATCCAGGTAGCGTCAACGCCCGTGATTGAGGCAAAAGGGTTAACCAAACGTTACGGCGATAAACTCGCGGTTGACCACATCTCTTTTACGGTGCAGCCCGGCATTGTTACTGGCTTCTTGGGCCCCAATGGGGCGGGTAAGTCCACCACGATGCGGATGATTATGGGCCTAGACCGGCCAACCTCCGGCACCGTCACAGTAAACGGCGTTGATTATCACGATCACAAAGCCCCAATGACCGAAGTGGGCGCCCTGTTGGAAGCCCGCGCGGTTCATCCCGGACGATCTGCCCGTCAGCACTTGCGGGTGTTGGCCGCAACGCACGGCATCCCGGATAAACGAGTGTCGGAAGTTATTGAACTGACCGGCCTGGAATCGGTAGCCAACAAGCGGGTCGGGGGCTTCTCGTTAGGTATGGGCCAACGGCTCGGCATCGCTTCGGCCTTGCTGGGCGATCCCAAAACGTTGATTCTGGATGAGCCAGTAAACGGTTTGGACCCGGAAGGCGTGTTGTGGATCCGCAACTTGGTCAAGTACCTGGCCGCGCAAGGCCGCACCGTGTTTTTGAGTTCACACCTGATGAGCGAAATGGCAGTGACCGCTGATCACCTAATCGTGATTGGCAAAGGCCACATTCTGGCCGATGCCCCGATTAAAGATTTGCTCGAAGCCAACACGCAATACAAAGTACGCGTCACCACCCCCGATGCAGAGCTGCTGAAACACGCGGTTGCCGTAGCTGGGGGCGCCGTGAACGATGACGTAACCGTGGTGGCTGGGGAAGCGAATGTGGCGGCAGTGGCTGCGGCGGCATCGTCCGGTGAAGCCCCACCTACTCGCCTCACTCGCCGCGAGCGCCGCACGGGTTCGATTCCGCCAGTTTCCCCTGGTGGTAGGCCCATTTACACGATGACGATCACCGGCTTGCCCGCCTCATCCGTGGGGCAAATCGCGATGGTTAACACGATCGAGTTGCACGAGTTGACCCCGATCACTTCCAGTTTGGAAGAGGCGTACATGGATTTGACCCGCGATGCCGTCGAATACCAGACCGGGCTGTTAGGGGACTTGGCGCCTAAGCCTGCCGCCGCGATTCCGGCGGGGGCTGTTGCTGGTGGTCCCGTTGCTGGTGCCGCTGCCACTGCCGTTCCCGGAAATCCCGCCGACCCGTTCGCTCACGTTGGAGGCAAATAATGTCTTTCAGTAATTCCGGGTTTTCCGCGCCCGCCACGCCGAGGCCGATGTACACCTCCCCTTACGCGGGCAAAAACGTCAACTTTTTCCGCATTCTGAAATCCGAGTGGCTCAAGCTCTGGACGCTACGGTCAACTTGGTGGGTGGTAGCGCTGACCATCGTGCTGATGGCCGGGTTTGCCCTGATGTTCGCCACCATCATGCGAACTACGCTTAACAATCCCGACACCCTGGCTGCGATGGCCGCCGCTAGTGAGGCGGGAGTAGAAAGCCCCGGCATGGAAGTCGGCATGTCTGCGCTGACCGGCGGCTTCTCGGCCGTGAACATCGTGACCTTGGGCCTGCAATTTGCCCAACTCACGGTAGCCGTGCTCGGCGTACTAATGATTACCAACGAGTACAGCTCGGGCATGATCCGGGCAACCTTTAGTGCCGCCCCACATCGCGGCACCGTGTTACTGGCCAAATTGCTGGTGCTACTGATAACTACGCTGCTGATCGCCGCCATTGGCCTGGCCTTGGCCTGGCTGGTCACATATCCCATCGTGGATGATGTCACCTTGATCAACCGGGTTGACTTTGGCAGTTGGGACGACATGCGTGCTTTGATGGGCGCAATCCTCTACTTAATGGCGATTGCGGCGCTGTCTCTCGGCATTGGCACGTTGATCCGGGCCTCATCGGGCGGGATTTTTGCCGTGGTAGCTTTGCTGATGGTGCTGCCGATGATTTTCCAAATCATCCTGTTCGCTTCCGATACTGCTTGGGCACAGACCGTGTTCCGCTACTTGCCCACTCAAGCCGGCGAGCGAATTTACCAAGTCGGCAGCTTCGGCACGATGGGTGGCATCGCTGGTGAGCCGCTCGCCCCTTGGACCGGCTTCTTTGTGCTGCTGGCATACGCGGCGATCGCTTACATTGCGGCCATGATCGTGATGCGACGCCGCGACGCTTAGGCGACCTGTCAATAGCCGCGCGCAGTCGCGGGTTGTGGTACTCCAGGTGGGACTTGAACCCACACTTGACAGATTTTAAGTCTGTTGCCTCTGCCGATTGGGCTACTGGAGCGTGAACCAGATGCAGCTTAGCACGAATATTACTCGTAGAGGTTTTTGCTGAAGTAGCGGGCACCGCGGTCGGGGAAAATCGTGACGATGTTGGCGTGTTCTACGCCGTCAGCCTTGATCCGGTCGGCGAGTTTAGCTACCGCAGCCATCGCGGCGCCCGAGGAAGGGCCAGCGAAGATGCCCTCGCGGCGCACTAGCAGCCGGTCCCATTCCACCGCTTCATCGGAACTGACTTTTACCACATCGTCAATCAGCGACATGTCCATAGTCAACGGAATGGAGAGGTTTCCGATACCCTCGATGTCCCAGGCGCCCGGCTCACCCCCGCCCATCGTGGAGCCGACTGGGTCCGCGAGCACTCCCTTGATTTTGGGGTCCTGTTCCTTTAGATACCGCATGACGCCGCTGTAAGTGCCGCCACTACCCGCCCCGGCCACGAAATAATCAATTTGGCCATCCAGTGCCTGCCAAATTTCTGGCCCAGTGGTTTCGTAATGCACGCGGGGGTTAACCGGATTTGTAAATTGCCCCAACATTACCGAGTTTGGAGTTTTGGCTCTTAAATGCTCGGCAATCGCAATGGCCCCAGCCATCCCTTCCTCGGAAGGGCTATTAATTACTTCGGCACCCAAAGCGCGGATTAAGGTTTGTTTCTCAATTGAGAACTTTTTGGGGATCACAAAAATTAGCCGATAACCGCGACCTAAAGCTGCTAAGGCTACTCCCAAACCGGTATTCCCGGCGGTAGCTTCAATAATAGTTGCGCGGGGTTTTAAGGTGCCATTGGCTTCGGCGGCATCCAGCATGGCTTTGCCTACCCGGTCTTTGACACTACCAGCGGGGTTATACAGTTCGAGTTTAGCAAACGCATTTATCCCCTCGGGTAAACCCATTTTGCTAATCCGGACGGTTGGGGTATTACCAATTAGGTCTAGAGCGGATTCATAATAGTTTGGCATTATCCGGCCATCTCTGCGCTGGATTCTAGTGCTTTATCTAAGTCAGCAATAATGTCCGCCACGTTCTCAATGCCCACCGACAGCCGGATTAGCCGGTCGGTTATGCCCATCTTAGCCCGCAATTCGGGCGGAATTGACGCATGAGTCATCGTTACTGGATGCCCCACCAACGTCTCTACCCCACCTAAACTCTCAGCCAATACCACTAATTTCAGCGCGGTAAAGAATTTAGTCACATCATAACCATCGGCTAGTTCGAAAGAAACCATAGCCCCGCCGTTTTTAGCCTGCTGTTGCTGCGTTTCAAAACCTGGATTATCCGGCATACCGGGGTAATAAACTGCGCTAACCGCCGGGTGTTTATTGAGGTATTCGGCAACGGCTTCGGCATTAGCGACATGGCGGTCCATCCGCACGCCCAGGGATCTGATACTGCGTACTAATAGATAAGAATCAAAGGGCTGCAAAATGCCGCCGGTAGAATTCAGGATAAAGTGAATCTTCTCGGCTAATTCAGCAGTGGAAACCACTACCAACCCGGCAATTAAGTCTGAATGTCCACCTAAGTATTTAGTAGCACTATGGATAACAATATCCGCACCCAATTCCAACGGTCGCTGGAGGTAAGGAGTCATAAATGTGTTATCCACCATCAACAATATGCCGTGCGCTTTAGTCAATTTAGCCAAAGCCGCAATATCGGTTACGGTAAGCAATGGATTAGCGGGAGTTTCCACTAACACGGCCTTGACATCCGGGGTTAACTTTTCCGAAAGCGCGGCCACATCGTTGGTATCTTCAATTAAATAATTAATACCGAACCGCGTGAAAACCTTATCTAGGACCCGGTAAGTTCCACCATAAACATTTTGCGAAATAATTACCGTATCACCGCTATTGAGCAAACTGATACAAGCGGTAATGGCGGCCATGCCCGATGCGAACGCGAAACTTGCCACGCCGCCTTCCAGTTCGGCCACCAATGCTTCTAAAACGGAACGGGTCGGATTACCGGTGCGCGAGTACTCGTAACCTGTATGCTGGCCGGGCGCGGGTTGGCGGAACGTTGAGGACAAATAAACCGGCACATTAACTGCGCCCGTACCATCTGCGTGCGGCGTGGACGAATCGTACCCGCCGTGTATTAATGCCGTCTCAAAGTGATGCTGCGTCACTTGACTTCGCCCGAAACTGCGGTGGCAGCAGCCGATTCAACTTTCTGCGGTACCACCGAACCGACCGGCGCTGCCGGAACTGCAACCGCCTCAAATTCATGCCGTGGGTCTTCAACCGAGCCGAGCGAAACCACTTCTCGCCCGGTCAACGCTTGCTGCAACCACCCGGTGATGATGTGGAGTTTGCGGTTCATGGTGGGCATGGCGTAAACGTGATAAGCCCGATGCGCCATCCAGGCTGGCCAGCCATGCAATTTGATTTTGCCGCCCATAAATTCGGCTACGCCTTTGTTGAGACCCAGCGATGCCACCACACCGACGTTCTTGTGCGCAAAGTCTGCTAGGGGCGCGCTGCCCGTTAACTTGGCGAACAGGTTGTCGGCTAAAACTTTGGCCTCCCGGACCGCATATTGCGCATTTGGCGGGCAGAAGGCTCCGTCACCCTTGACGATATCCGGCACTGCCGCACAGTCCCCAGCGGCCCAAGCGTCGGGCACTACTCGACCATCTGCATCAACCACCTGCAACGTGGGCTTAACCGTGACCCGGCCAAGTTTGTCCACCGGCAAGTCGGAACCCTCCGTTAATACCGGATTGGACTTGATGCCTGCGGTCCAAACGATGGTATCGGAATCGAATTCTACTCCGTTTGATAAGACCACATGGTGATCTACACAAGAATTCAAGAAGGTATTGAGATAGAAAGTGATGCCCCGGCGTTCCATTTCATGCAAAGCGTATTTGCCCGATGATTCCGAAACCTCTGGCAAAATGCGACCTGAGCCTTCAATCATTACGAAATTCAAATCTTCAGGTTCGAGAGTCGGATAATACTTACAAGCATGGCGAGCCATGTCCTCCAGTTCAGCGATTGCTTCAACCCCAGCAAAGCCGCCGCCCACAAACGTGAAAGTCAATAAACGGTTGCGCTCGATCGGGTCAATTACCGAAGCAGCGACATCCATCCGGTTCAAAATCCGATTTCGGATTGCTAAACCCTCTTCGACATTCTTAAAACCAATTGCGTTTTCGGCAAGACCTGGAATTGGCAAGGTACGAGTAACTGATCCGAGCGCGACTACTAATTGATCGTAGTAAATCGCATAAGCCGCACCCTCTTCTGGGTCAATTACGATCGTCTTATTGCGATGGTCAATATGCTGCGCTTTACCTTGTAATACGTCAATTCCTTTCATGGCCAGTCGGTGCGGTGCTACCACATCGAACGGCTCAATGGAACCAGCAGCCGCCTCTGGCAAGAACGGCGGATACTGCGCATAAGGGCGCGGATCAATGATCACGATGGCAAGGTCGGAACGATTCATTCGCTGCCGCAAGCGGTTGGCTACTGTCATACCCACGGAACCGCCGCCCAAAATTACCAATCGCACCCGGCTGTGCGCATCCACAATTTCATGATCACCATCTGAGGCAATGTTGGCCGCCCCAACCGGCACCCGGCCACTCCCTACGATGTTGTCTAGGCGTGACTTCGTCGCTTCAACCATGTTTCACAGCCTACGCGAAACCCTCAACTTGCTCTAGTAGGAATTACGGAACCAATTTTGCGGCTACCCCCCCGTCGAACGCTTGACGTTCGCAAATGTTATTTGGAAGGGAGAGCGGCAAGCTTTGCCGCAATCCCTTCCAACATGTCGGACTCTCGCGCGACTACGGCTTCGACCTGACCTCCGGCTTCCGCCACGCGCCGGGCGACCTCGGCTACCACGTCGGCCCAAATCAGGGCGCCCGCCCCGATGATGTCCGCCCGGCCTGGCTGCATGAATCCTAGCGCCAACCGCTCGGCCTTGGTCATGCTCAACATGTCTGCGCAGACCTGTTGCACTTCGCCGACGGTCAGCGCCGTGCCGTCCACGAGCTTGGGATCGTACTTCCGTAGGCCCAGGTAGAAGGCCGTAAGGGAGGTGACGGTGCCAGCCACGCCGACAATGGTGCGGGCCTTTTCGAGCGGCACCACCGCGCTGGCCTTAGCCAACATCGCGGCGACATCATCGTGCGCTAACGCGATTTCATCGGGGGTGGGCGGGTCCGAAACCAGACGGCGCTCGGTTAAACGAACCGACCCCACATCCATTGAGTACGCGGCTTCCGCCTGGGCTTCGCCGAGCACCAATTCCGTGGACCCACCCCCCAGGTCCACCACCAAATAGGGTGCGGGAAAACGCCCGATAAGCCCGCGAGTGGCGCCGGAAAATGCGAGTTCAGCCTCTGCTTCGCCCGCGATTACCTCGGGTTTTACCCCGATGCCAGCTTCCACCCCGGCCACAAACTCAGATGCGTTGCGGGCGTCGCGGCTGGCCGACGTTGCCACCATTCTGACCCTCGACGGCTGCAACTCGTTGAGAATTGCACCATAACGTTGCGCGGCCGCCAAAGCCCGCGCCAGCGACTCAGGCGCGATCTCCCCCGTCCGATCCACACCCTGTCCCAGCCGCACAATCTCGGTTTCGCGGCAGAGCTGCTTTTGCATGCCGTCGGGATACACATCTGCCACATAGAGCCGGAAAGTGTTGGTACCACAATCTAGCGCGGCGACGCGGACGGGCTGGCCGGTTAAACTCACAGACCCAGCTTAAACCGATACACTGACATCATGGCCGATGGCGCATTACCCACCTCTCCACCCGATTACGGCCCGATGCTGGCGGCAGCCCGGGAGTATTTCGACTCGGGCGCCTCGCGGCGAATTGCTAATCGCAAAGCGGCTCTTACCCGCTTGGCAAAATGGATTGAAACTAACGATGCCGAAATCACCGGCGCACTTTATCGCGACTTGCATAAAGCCCCGTTAGAAAGCTGGGGCACTGAGTTGGGGGTGGTGATGGATGAAATTCGCCATAACCTTAAGCACCTTGATGAATGGGCCGCCCCTAGAAAGACTTCAGTTAACGTGAAAGTCGCCCCCGCTAAGGCAGTGGTTTATCCCGAACCTTATGGGGTCGCCTTGATTATGGCACCGTGGAATTACCCGTTTATGTTGTCTATTGATCCATTAGTTGCAGCCATAACCGCCGGGAATTGTGTGGTATTAAAACCGTCCAATTATGCCCCGCATACCGCCGCCGTTATTGAAAAGCTTTGTAATGAAGTGTTTGAACCGGGGCATGTTTCCGTAGTTCATGGGGGCCGGGTAGAAAATGCGGCATTATTGGATCAAGATTTCGACACGATATTCTTCACTGGTTCTCCAGCGGTGGGTCGCATTGTGCAAGAAGCTGCCGCTAAACATTTGACGCCGGTAACTCTAGAATTGGGCGGGAAAAGCCCATGCATCGTTGATGAAACAGCCGCAATTTGGGAATCCGCAAAGCGAATAGTGTGGGGCAAATTCCTAAATGCTGGGCAGACATGCGTGGCTCCCGATTACATCCTGGCCCATGCTTCCATTGCAGATGAATTAGTGGCTGCTTTAGAACATTGGATTAAAGAGTTCTATGCTGACCCGCGCACTGGTCACTACTTAGCTAATCCCGATTATCCGCACATTATCAATGATCAGCATTACCAGCGGTTAATGGGGTTAATTGATCAAACTAAAGTGGTGTGCGGCGGTATTGGCGATCCCAATACTCGTGCTATTGCTCCCACTATTATGACAAACGTCACTTGGGATGATGCGGTAATGGGTGAAGAAATTTTTGGCCCGATTTTACCGGTGTTGACCTGGTCCGACCCGCGTGAAGTGGTTCGGATCGTTAATGGACATCCGCATCCGCTTGCTACTTATATTTTTACCACCGACCCGGCGCGAGAGAATTACTTTGTTTCTCGATTACGATTTGGCGGAGGTTGCGTGAACGATGTCGTAGTTCACGTTGCTAATACTGACTTGCCCTTTGGTGGGCTAGGCGAATCGGGCATGGGCGCTTATCACGGCAAAATGGGATTCGATACTTTTACCCACTACAAGTCGGTGTTGCATCGATCCTTAATTGATGTGCCACTTCGTTATCCGCCATATACCCCGGTTAAGTTAGCAATGATCCGGCAAGTTTCGGCATTGAATCCGCTCAAGCTGCTCGCGTCGCGCCTGCCTGAGTCTGCTGGGATTAGAACTCGAGGCCCGGCGCAATTCCCACTAGATGTTTCAACTTCAGGTGATGACAATGACTAGAGTTCCGAAAATTATTGCCCATCGAGGGTACAAACAGGTCACTCCGGAAAACACTATGGCCGCATTTGAATCTGCGGTTAAAGCCGGGGCGGACATGATCGAGACTGATATTCATGTCTGCAAATCCGGCGAGATCGTAATTATGCACGATGATAATGTTTCTGCTACTTCAAATGGCCACGGTAAAATATCTGAAATGACTTTGGCTGAATTAATGCAGCTAGATGTAGGGGGTTGGTTTGGATCAGCATATACCGGGCAACGCATTGCCACGCTTCCGGAATTAGTTTCATTTTTTGAAAAACATCCAGATTTGAAATTACTACTCGAGTTTAAAGGCGAATGGAGTGAATCCGATTGCCGCAAAGCTATTGCTGCGTTGGACGCTGGTAATTTGCGTGAACGTACTGTATTAGAATCTTTCGATACCGCCACTATGGCGGCTTTGCAAAAAGTTGCGCCTTCATATGATCGAGGTCTGCTAGTTGAGTACCCCGATCCTAACTATCCCGTAGCTAATGTGCCCACTTTGCCCACTCTGTTGAGTACTTGCGCGGACCTCGGCGTGATGTGCCTCAACCCGTCAGTTCGGATCATGCGCGATCATCCGGAATTGCTGAAACAGGCTCATGCCGCTGGGCTACAAGTGATGGTCTGGACCGCAGACGAGCCCGCCGACTTCGAGTTACTGACCGGCCTGGGCGTGGAGGCGATTTGCACCAACCGCCCAGCGTTCCTGGCTGGCTGGCACGCTGGAAAGGAATCGGAGGTACAATGATTATGCAGTCAAATCGCCTAGAATCTTTAAAAAAGAGAGTCTCCCGGCGCCACCAAAGGCGATATGTGGCATTCGATTTCGCAGCTTTTTTAGGAATCTTATTAACTGCAATCTTGCTGTCTTGGGTCTTCGCTAGAATCGTAGCTCCATTACCAACTTCCGACGTCCCGCCATTAATATCGGATCGTTGGGCTTATGACGCCGAGTTTTTCTACGACGACTCCTACGAGTTTACAGCTTTTTTTGCATTCTTTTTGGCATTTTTTACTATAACCATCGTTACTTCGGTCTTAATAGCGAAGCTAAAAGGTAAACTCACAAGTAAGTTTCTTACGCCGCTGGGTATCGGATTGTTTTCAATCCTAGTTATTTGCATTAACATAGCGTGGCGAAGTGCAAATGCATTTATTCCACATTTTACCAGATTCCCGCGTCCTCTCGGTACATTCGTTACTTGGCCTTGGTCCTTTATCGCTTTGCTAACGCTAATAGTTTTATACTTCTCCAGAGAATTTGATACTGCCCCTAAGTGGTACTTCCGAATCATTGATTTTCTCGTAGGCATCTCAATAATTTGGTCAGCTACATGGTACATTTATAGCGCTTGGGGGCGAGAGGGCGACGATTGGAACTTCATTTGGCATATAACACCTATTTTCAGTCCAATATACGAAATCAGTCAAGGAAGGACCCTAGGCGTTGACTTAAATACCCTCTACGGATTTTACGGTTACTTCTTTGTTCCAATCCAAAGATTCCTCTTTGGTGACGTAACTGTGTATGGCACTATTTCTATTTTTGCCTTTCTTGTAGGCATTTGTGGATTTGCACTATATTTCGTGCTTCGGCATATAGTTCCGCTGCCCTGGGCCGTAGTCGGTACTTTCGCTATTCTTTGGATAATACATGGGGCGGGCATGTCCACCAGTGTATTATTTCAACAGCTTCCAATGCGCTCTCTCATGCCATCCTTAATGTTGGTCAGTCTTGTCATTTATGAACGCCTGTCCCGAGCAGATGCATTCTCTAGCAAACATTATATGAGGCTATCTCCTCCTATTGCGGTATTGGTCTTAGCGATTATTTGGAGTCCTGAGGCTGCGATAATCGTTACCGGTATTTTTTTGTCATATTTTGCTTTTTTTGCATTTTGGCAAAGCGAAAATTGGCAATCAGGAATGCTCGGGATTCTGAAGTCAGTTTTTATTACTTTCGTCGCCGTTTTACTTGGCATCGGCACGCTCCAATTAATTACTCTCACCCGCAGTGGGCAGTTCATCTCACTAAATAGCTACTTCTGGGGCATTCGGGCATTCGCCGGAGACGGCCTTTTGATGCATCCACTCCATGAACAACAACCATGGTCACTCTTGCTATTTACCTACTCTGTCGTTTTGGCGTATTGCATCTATACTTTATTTTCAAAGAAAAACACACAAACAAGAAATCCAAACCTGCCGTTTTTATTCACCCTGGCAATAACAGGAGTAGCAGTTTTTGCTAATTTCTTAGGTGGCGGCGGGCTCTGGCGCTTGTTACATGTATCCTGGCCTGGATGGATACTGGTTACCTATTTCCTTTACAAAACCGATACCATTTTAAAGTCAAATCCGGTGGTAAGTCGATCCAGATTACGCTGGCCGCTGCTTGTGTTGCACGGATTTATTTCAGTGCTTCTAGTTGGCAACGCCATGGCCTTTTTCAATATTCCACGATCCGCCGCTTGGGAAATTCTAAGCGCGAATAGGTCCCGGAGCACAGTTACACTTTCCGACTTTGTTTTAGAATCTCAACAGATTATTGCAGAAAGTGGGGTATCACCAGAAAACATCGCAGTTATAGACCATTTTGCGCCACTCTATCTCGCGGAACTTAATATTCAAAATCAATTTGTCGCCCCATCTGTCATTGACTCCTTCTTCCGCAGCGATTTCGACAACATGATCACTTTCGTTGAACAACATGATGGTCCACTATTCATCGGGCGAACTTTAGCAATTGACCCCGCTATCCCCTTCATCTCAAATGATTTCACACACGACTTTCAACTTCGCCTTAACCGAGCTTTAACTGAAAATTTCATTCTCATTAAAGACACAAACGAATATGGATTTGGAACTCACCTCGCATTCTATATGCCTCGTGCCAGATAGATTAGACTAAAAGGAACTAATTTCTATGATTATTCGTACCCCTGCTCGGCACACGAAGCACGGAACTAGAGACTCCAAATTGCCCGCATTGAAATCTGCAGAACCTCGAAATCTAGGTTTTGAAATAGCTGCTTTTTTGGGCATCTTACTGGTTGCAATTTTCGTATCCTGGGTTTTTGCCCGAATCGCGGTCCCCTTACCGCGCCCTGATAATATACCGGCCCCGATAGCAGTTTTTTGGGCCTATGACCCGTCATATTTTTATGATGACTCTTACGAGTTTTCTGCTTTCTTCTTCTTTTTTTTAGCATTTTTCATTATCATAATCTTAGGCTCAATTTTATTGACGAAGGTACCAAATAGTCTCGCCATTAAATTATCACCAGTGCTGGAACTGGGATTGTTAATCATTTTATTGGCCGGAGTTACCCTCGCCGGGTTAAGAGCTAGTCCGCACATGCGACAACTAGCGGTAGGCCCACTATTTTCTTGGCCCTGGTTTTTTGTGACAATAGTAGTTTTAATAACCTTATTCCACTGGCGGGAATTTTACGCAGCACCGAAATGGTATTACCGACTGGTTGATTGCCTTGTTGGAGTTGCGGTAATCTGGACTGGCACATGGTCAGTGTATAGCGCCTGGGGTCGACAGGGAGATGCCTGGAATTTCACTTGGCATATCGCACCTATTTTCAACCCGATTTATGAAATAAGCCAAGGAAGGACCTTAGGTGTTGACTTAAATACCCTCTACGGATTTTACGGTTACTTCTTTGTTCCAATCCAAAGGCTTCTATTTGGCAACGTAACTGTGTACGGCACAATTTTGATTATGTCATTCCTAGTGGGAGTTTGCAATTTTGCAATCTATGCGGTGCTACGCCACTTAGTTCCACTCCCTTGGGCCGTGGTAGGACTTTTCGCAACAATTTGGTCGAGCCGCAGGATGTTTTCTACGTGGGCCTTCTTTTCTGCAGTCCCCGTGCGGGCATTGATGCCTTCAATCATGATAGTATCTTTAGTCATTTATCACTATAATCAAAATAGAGAAAACACTACGCGCGCCCAAAAAATAGGATTAATAGCTCTCCCTCTAGTCTCACTAGCAGTAGCCGTGATTTGGAGTCCAGAAGCTGCGATAATAAACTTCGGGATGGCTTCATCTTACTTCGCTTTTCTCGCTTACCATCGGAGTATGAACTGGAAATACGGGATAGTAAAAATCTTAATATCGCTAATTTTGACCTCTATCGTAGCCCTATCCGGTACTGCCGCTCTCCAACTGATCACTTTCGTTCGCAGTAGGCAGTTTATATCAATAAGAAGTTATTTTTGGGGCATTCAGGCCTTCGCCGGAGAAGGCCTACTAATGCTTCCACTTGATGAACAACAGCCGTGGACGCTTCTGCTCTTCATTTACGCATTTTCACTCACATATTGTATTTATATTTTGTTTGCAAAAAAAAGTCGCATTGTGGATGATTCTCACTTACCAATAATTTTCACACTCGCAGTGACTGGGCTTGCAGTTTTTGGAAATTTCCTTGGCCGCTCCGGTTTATGGACGCTCGCTCAAGTCTCGTGGCCTGGTTGGATCCTGGTCACTTACTTCCTTTTTAAAACCCAACACGCACTCAATTCCCACTCTCAACTAAATGGCTCTGCCGTAAAATGGCCACTACTTGGAGTAAACGCAGTATTTTCATTTGTTTTAGCTGCAACTGCAGTAGCCTTTTTTAATATCCCCCGCACCGATATTTGGAAAGCATGGCGTTACAATCAAGCGCTCAGCACAACCGGACTCTCAGACTTCTTATTGGAATCACAGAAAATCATCCAGGAAAGCGGGGTTTCATCTGAAAACATTGCAGTTATCGACCACTTTGCTCCGCTATATCTCGCCGAACTAGACATTCAGAATCAATTCATCGGCCCCGCAGTAATAGACTCATTCTTCCGTAGCGACTTCGATAATATGATTACTTTTGTTGAACAACACGATGGCCCACTCTTCATCGGACGAATCCTGGCAGTAGACCCAGCTATCCCAACAATTTCAGATGATTTTACACAAGACTTTCAACTTAGGCTTAATCAGGCTCTAACGGAAAATTTTCATCTCATTAAAGACACAAACGAATACGGATTCGGCACGCACTTAGCATTCTACTTGCCTAGAACTGACTAAGAGAATAGGTACGCAATGAAAGTACTGGTTACTGGCGGGGCCGGGTACATCGGGTCGCATACGGTTTTGGCGTTATTAGCAGCGGGGCACGATGCGGTTATCGTTGATTCTTATGTTAACTCTTCGCCTAAGGTGGTCCGCCGTCTAGAGAAATTGGCAGGGCGCAGCATTTCAGCTATAGAACTTGATGTAACTGATTACGCGCTTACTGACCAAATGTTCCAGGTTGTAAAACCAGATGCGGTTATCCATTTTGCTGGCCTGAAAGCCGTAGGCGAATCTGTGGCACAACCACTACGCTATTATCGTAATAATTTGGATTCCGCGTTATCAATCGTCTCTGCGATGCAAAACCACGACGTAAATAAATTAGTATTTTCATCCTCGGCTACGGTTTATGGCGAAAAGGCGCCGGTACCTTATCGTGAAGCAGACGAAACTGTTTTGGAAGCAACCAACCCATATGGGCAAACAAAAGTCATAATTGAACGAATTTTGAAGGATACCGCCATTGCAAATCCGGGTTGGAGAGTTGCTAATCTCCGTTACTTCAATCCGGTGGGCGCGCATCCCTCTGGTGACATCGGGGAAGACCCGCAAGGTATTCCCAACAACTTAATGCCTTATATCGCTCAGGTGGCCGTGGGGCGGCGTGACCGCCTAACTGTGCATGGCAACGATTACCCGACCGCAGACGGTACCGGGGAAAGAGACTATCTACATGTCATGGACTTAGCGGATGCCCATGTGGCGGCACTGGAACATTTAGCCGACCAGGCGGAATCTTGCCGAGCTTATAACCTTGGCACTGGTACCCCCACTTCTGTTTTGCAATTGTTGGCGGCATTCGAACGGGCGGCTGCCAGGCCCCTCCCCCACCAAATTGGACCACGTCGGGCTGGAGACTTGGCTAGCAACTATGCTGACCCTACCCGTGCCGCTACAGAATTAGGATGGCGTGCCAGCCGATCAATCGATGAAATGTGTGCTGACACTTGGCGCTGGCAATCACGTAATCCCCAGGGTTATAACTAAGCCCGGATGCTAACGGCAGCTATTACGACTTGATAGAATTCCAGTGTGAACGAGACTATCCAACTAATGCATAATCATGTCTCAGTACGAGAATTCGTGGCTGGTACTGATATTAATGAATCAACTTTGCGCGAAATAATTAATGCAGGCCGGGATGCTTCTACCTGGCGGGCATTGCAATCGTATTCCATTATCGTAGTGCGCGATCAAGGGTTAAAGGATGAGATATCTAATCTAACTCATCAACCCTCAATTAAGAATTGTGCGGTATTTTTAGTATTCGTTGGCGATTTAGCCCGGGCGAAAACCGGCGTCGAAATGCACGGGGGCGAATTCCAACCTGGGTTAGTGGAAAGCTTGCTAGTTACTTCGGTGGACGCTTCTATTTGCGCACAAAACATTTTACTCGCAGCGGAATCGCTCGGTTTGGGGGGCTGTTTTATCGGAATGGTTCGCACCAAGTCGGCCGACATTTCCGAACTGTTGGGTCTTGGTGAATTCCAATATCCGCTGGTCGGCATGGTTTTAGGGGTCCCCGCCAACCGCATCCCGCCTAAGCCTCGGTTACCATACGATGGCGTCGTTTACTTGAACCACTATGACGATGATGACGCCGCGCGCGTGGCCACCATTAAACAGCATGAAGCTGATCTGGTGGGCTACCCCGATCCTCGCCCGATGACTTTCTCTGAGCGGCAAGTTGATCAGTGGGGTAAGCCGGGCCAGACCTCATCTACGGCTAACCTTCGCGCCCACGGCTTCCCCATCTAATGCCGCTCAACCAGTGAAAATCTCCGATTTTCACATGGTGGCTCCGAGCGGCATCGATCCGCTGACCTTTCGATTTTCAGTCGAACGCTCTACCAACTGAGCTACAGAGCCAGTCAAATTGCGTGACTTAACCGCAATCCGCGACCCCGACGGGACTTGAACCCGCGACCTCCGCCGTGACAGGGCGGCGCGCTAACCAACTGCGCTACGGGGCCGAGTGGACCATTTGTTCACTGGGCCGACAACCAGCATACGTCACCCCTTTCACGAGGGCAAGAGATAAGCCCGCCGGGTGGCTTATGTCATAGTTTCAGCGCCATAAGTGGTCGCTGACGACGGGAAGTGCGTGTTTTCCGGCCCTTTCCTTTACCGCAGGCTCGAGGGCCAACTAGCGTCGGCGTCAACGACTGCGCAAATTTGCGCAAAACTCTTGAAGGAGACTTAAATGAGCCTTGGAGGACGCAGAATCCTCGCCGAGATTATCGGCACCGCCGCCCTGGTATTCATGGGCTGCGCCGCCGCCATGACCAACGGCTTCGGCATCGGGTTTGTGGGTATCGCCCTGGTATTCGGTCTGGTGCTAACTGCTATGGCCTATTCAATCGGCAACGTTTCCGGGGCGCATATCAACCCCGCCGTCTCGCTGGGTATGCTGATCAGCCGCCGGATAACTGGCGCCGACTTTTTACAGTACCTAGTTGCTCAATTGATCGGTGCCCTAATCGGCGCCGGGCTGCTCAAAGCCATCTTTGGCCACAACTTCATCCAGGCGCACGGCATCGGGCAAAACTTCTTTGGGGCCGGCCAGCCGGTTAATCTATCTGCCGGGGGGGCCTTTGCGATTGAGACGATCCTGACTTTCGTCTTTGTACTCACTGTGCTGGGCGTGACTGCCAAGCACCACAACCGGGCCGTGGCTGGTTTGGCGGTAGGTGCCGCCCTGACCCTGGTGCACTTGATCGGCTTGCCGCTGACTGGCACATCGGTCAATCCGGCTCGTTCGCTGGCCCCCGCCTTGTTCTATGGCGGCACTCCGCTGCATCAGGTTTGGCTGTTCATCCTGGCTCCGCTGGTGGGTGCTGCTTTGGCTGCCGTAGCCTACAACGCTACCGCGGGCCACAAAGACGACGCTGCGGATGCACCGGCTCCGGCCTACGCTTATGCCGCCGCTCAGCCCGTTGCTACCACCACCGAATATGTGGAGTATGTTGAGCCGGCCACCTATACCACCACTGTGACTGATGGCGAAGTAATTGATCGGTAGCTAACAGGTTCAGTAGTTAACTAGTCAGTCGCTGACTACTTAACCAAAGGGCGGCTCCTCAAAACCGAGGATGCCGCCCTTAAGTTTGTAAAGAATGATCTACAAAGCTGTGGTGCCAGTGGCAGCATCGCCTCTGGTCTGCACATATTGGTTATATGCATCAGCTACGGCATCAACATTGCCATCCATTACAGCTTTGCCTTTATTTAGCCAAATCGCACGGGAACACATTTTGCGTACTGCTTCTAGAGAGTGCGAGACAAAAAATACCGTACCGGCGTTTTCCCTAACTTCTTCAATTCGTTCTAAACTCTTTTTTTGGAATGCCGCATCACCTGTTGCTAATGCTTCATCAATCATCAAGATATCAGGCATAGAAATCGTAGAAATCGCAAACTTCAATCGAGATGCCATACCAGAGGAATACGAATTCATTGGCAATTGCAAGTATTGACCCAGTTCCGCGAACTCTGCTACTGCGGGCGTACGCAGTTCCACTTCTCTCTTTGGGAGGCCGGCGGCCAAACCACCCAATGTAATATTGCGTAAACCAGTTAATGCCGGTATCAGGGCAGCGTTAACACCCAACAATGCGGGTTCGCCCTTTATATATACTTTCCCACTAGTGGGAGGTAATAACCCCGCGACGGCGCGCAATAAAGTCGATTTACCTGAACCATTTGCCCCGATGATTCCAATTGATTCACCTTGATGCGCTACAAAAGAAACTCCTTGGATCGCATTGATATGTGTGATTGGGCCAGATTTAGGGCGACCGAGTTCAACAGCCCGTGTAAACAACGAAGGCTTGTCCGCAGTAGTGCTACCAACCCGTCCACCAAATACCCGATAAGTTATATGAACATTATCAACAATGATTGTGGGGTCACCAATAGGTTCATTGGGTCGCGACAAAGGCAGGCTAGACGCATCTATATCAATGGAAAACTGATTACTCACGTCCGTAACTCGCTTCCGCCCACCAGAAATAGACGAACCCAATCACCCCGGCGAGAAGCGCCCAAATAACTCCTGCTACCCACATTTGCCACGTTAAAGGAGCTACTTCTTCGCGCAATAAGCTGGATCGCATTAGATTTAAGTAAACACCCATCGGCTGCCATTGTAGAATCATCAAAATTGTCCGACCAAAAGCATTTGCCCATTGCGATACTGGAAACATGGCGCCTGAAGCGATCATCAATAGAGAAAAGAAAAATGGCAATACAGAACGTAAATCAGGAGCTCTCGAACATATTCGAGCGAACAACATCGCCATCCCAGTCGAAAAAATTGCTAACAACAAGAAAGCTGGAATTGCCAATAACCAACGCCAAGAAAGCGGCACTGGTTCCATACCGGGCAAAAAGCGGGCGAACCAGGTAACAAACACCATCACCAGCATGGATGGGACGAACCGGATCGCTTCCGTAATTACGATCGAGATCGGCACAACGGCACGGGGGAATTGATGAGACCTAATCAGATCTTGTTGACCCAGAATAGAGCCAGCACCACCAAGCACTGCATTTTGGAAAAATGTGTAGCTGAAAATGCCGACTGTGATAAATCCGACTACGTTGTGAATCGAATCCCCGGGGCGGAATAACACGCCGAATACCAAAACATAGAATACGGCGAGCAATAGCGGATCCAAAACCGACCAAGCTTGACCCAAGTATGAACCTTGGTTACGAGCATAAGCACTAGAATCCGCCAGCTCCCAAATCAGGTCACGGCGTTTGTTTAAAGCATGAACATACTTCTTTAGGGGAGGACGTACCCCCATTCCTCGCAAACCATATTTTGCCGCGAGTTCGGCGGCCTGGTCCGAGGTAAGTTGCTGTGGTGGAGCAGCTTTCACCGCCTGGGCCACCACGGGGGTGATACCGGTTACCGGTATGGGTTCAGGTGCAGCCGTCACAGCAATGCTTCCGTTTCGTTAAAAGGTGCAGTGAGCCGGTTAACCCCGGTCGGCGGGAGCTGCAACGTCGGCCAGCCGCGGTGCGCCGGAAGTGGTTCCATCCACATCGCCAGCATCCAGAACTTCGCCATCGACAGCATTGTCCGTGGTGCCTGCCTCATCTGCATAAAGAGTGTTATACCGCACGTTCCGCCACAATTCCTCAGCTGCCCGAGTCCAGACCACCGTGTTGGGGTCATCCGGGTTACCAGCTATGGGAACCATGATGAAATCAATACCATCAAGTTGGATACTGCCCAGTGACTGTGCCAAAGACGCTAAACCCGTCACTGATGCGAAGTTGGCGGAGGCAGTCATTGATGAAGTGGTCGCGTTTAAGAAACGCAATAGGGTCGGAGCATCGGTCAAGACGTTGTTAGCCAAAACCTCAACCGCGATATTTTCCATAAGCTGCTGCTGCCGCCTGATCCGGGTCAAATCGGATCCATCCCCTAAGCCTATGCCGGTGCGCGCACGCATAAACTGTAATGCTTGCCAACCTTCCAATGATTGACAACCGGCTTCCAGCAGCAGACCACCGGCTTTGGGAGCGGATATCCGCTGTTCTAGACAGATAGGCACGCCGCCAAGCGCATCTACCATCCCACGAAAACCAGCAAAGTCAACCACAATGAAACCATCTAGCCGTACGTTTGTAATGGATTCGATAGTGGTAAGGGTGCAAATTGCGCCGGACTGCACATCCCCGCCCTTGTCGTAGCCAAAAGCAAATGCAGCGTTGAACCGCGTATTTGCATGTGCAGTAGTAAATCGACCGGGCGTTGAGGTTGGACAACTAGGAATATCAACTACCGAGTCTCGTGGAATTGAAATTAATGCGGTGTGCTGACGATCTGCCGATATGTGCAGAACCATTGCGGTATCGGCACGCGCCCCTTCCACGTCATCCACTGCGAATTCTGAGTTATTACCATCGCGATCATCTACCCCAAGAACCAAAATATTGAGCGCGCGATTGGCGCCATAGGTTTCCGGCGGTATGACAGTGGTTGGGCGAGCATGCGCAGTCTCACGTTCAAATACTTCGAATACTGAATCAACATCTACTGTGGCGATATTGGCGGTTACTTGGTTCGCAGCCGCGCCAGCCGCTACTCCGGTAAATGTCAAAATACCTGTCAACGATAGTGCTGCGATATCACGCAAGCGATGGGTCCGGTTAGTTCGAGAGTGCTTTGGTCGCTTAGAAAAGTTAGAAACCGCTGCCAACGGCCAGTGCCACCTCGCATAATGGTGCGCCTCGGAAGACAGGGTCGATTGCATAACAAGCAACGATACAGATTTAGCGCCAACTCTTAATTCTCTTATGCGCAGCCTGCGCGGTAGTAACCACCGAGGTAGGGGTAAGGAGTGGCTAATTGGGGGGTTGACTTAAGCATTTGTGGGTGGCGTATGCCCGATGCCGCAACAGTTCTGTTGCGCACGTCTCGCTACTCATTGCAGCAACACGCGGCGACACCTCCCTATGCATCTTAAGCCACTGTCTAGGATATTGTTATGAATCGCCACCGCTCAGTGCTTGGCAAGCCTGTGTCTGCGCACGCGCGACCTAAAGACTTTGCCGAGGTGGTGCCGCGTTCTTTCGTTCCCGTGTCGCATTGCCCAGCAAACAACGGCCCCATCACTATGGCGGAGCGGCTAAACGCCGAACGGCAAGTCAGCCAAATCCGACAAGCTGTAAACTGCCACCACAATCAATACTCAAGCGCAGCACACTCAGCTACAAACCACCGCACCTCGCATTCCACCTTTGGCTCCACAGCCGCCCCGCAATATCTTGTTAGGCATGTTCGCCGCAACAATAATCGAAAAGTCATGCGGGGGATCGCCCTAACTTTAGCCGGTGTAGTGGCCTTCGGAGCCGTCGGCGTGGGGGTGGCCGCTAATCGCTTGGCTGGCAACCTGGTCTCAGTTGACCTTAACAAACTGATGCAGCATGATCGTCCGCAAGCTCCAACTGCGGAGGAAGTCGCTGCGTATGTAGTCGCCGCTACATCCGATGAAATTCAACCAGCCGCAGTAACCGAAATCCCGCTGGACTCTACCCCGGCGATTATCCCTCTAAACCCAATGCCCATGCCCCAGTCAGCTGGGCTCAACATCTTAGTAATGGGCACCGATGGGCGAGGTGGCGAAAATCAAGCGTTGGGTGGCGGTGACAGTACCGGTTCGCGGTCTGATTCCACGATTTTGCTGCACATATCCGGAGATCATCAGTGGGTTGCGGCCATCTCGATTCCACGCGATACGATGGTAAACATTCCTTCATGCCCAACTACCTCCGGAAAATATATAGCAGCTCACCCATACACGCGATTCAATGCGGCCTTTTCTTATGGTGCAGCCGCCGGGAAAGATATCGCTTCCGGGGCCATTTGCACTTTAACCACAGTGGAACAGATAACTGGGATCCGGGTAGATGGATTCGTAGCTCTTGACTTTGCCGGGTTCAAGGGGATGGTAGATGCCCTCGGCGGCGTCGAAATGAATATTCCAAACCGGATCAATTCCCCGCTGGCAGGTGGCCTGAAGCTTGATCCAGGAGTGCAGACCCTTGATGGATGGCATGCCCTACAGTACGCTCGGGCTCGCACCGGTCAGGGCTTGGGCGGCGGTTCGGACCTTGGCCGAATTGCTCGACAACAGCAACTAATCGGTGCTATCGCTCACCAGGTATTAGCTACCAACCTATTAACTGACTCCCCCCAGCTATTCCGGTTCTTGGATGCGACTACCTCATCCATGACCACCAGCTCTAACTACGCTTCAATAAACGGTTTAGCCGAACTCGCTTCTGCCCTCAGTAACGTTGACCCAGAAGGCATCTCGTTCCTCACGGCTCCCATTTATACCAACCCTGAAGACCCGAACACGGTGCTACTAGCCCCCAAGGCCAAAATACTTTGGGACAATATCCGCTACGACCAACGGCCCGAAATCGGTTAGCGTAAACTAACTGCTCAATGCGAGTATAGAACTACTCAGCCGAGACCCACTCGACCAGGTTCTAACCGCCCATCACGAAGGTCGCGCCAGAATTGAGGTGCCATTTCAGGGTCTATTAGTACCGTGGATCCGATTACCCCTGGACGGAAATCTAAGTCTGCAATGGGTGGAGTCCCAGTTACCCCATTGGGGCCGGTGGCCTCTCGGAAAGCTAAAGCCAACCAAGCAAATGCAAAGATAGAACTATCTTCATCTAAGGACAGGGCGCTAAGACCAGAATTTAGCAACATTGGATATTGAGTAGGGCGCCTTAACCGTTGTGGGTCAAGAGCTGAATCTACGATGGTGTTGATGACTTGTCGCTGCCGATCCGCGCGGCCAATGTCGCTCATCGGGTCGGAATAACGCATCCGCGCAAAAGCGATGGCAACACCACCGTCCACAAAATTGCACCCGGCGTTCCATGTCAGTCCGCTGTTTTCATCGTTTACATCTCGATCCATACAAAGGTAAACGCCACCGAGTGCGTTGACTATGCTGCCCAAGCCGCCCATATTAATTTCGACGTAATGGTCTATTGCCAGCCCAGTAAGGCCTTCAACAGTCTCAACCAGTAACTGAGGACCGCCAAATGCATAAGCCGCGTTGAGCTTATTGGGGCCACGGCCTGGAATGTCCACGAAAGTGTCCCTGGGCAGGGAGATTAAAGCTGTAGGGCCGCGACGCGGACGGTGCAATAAAAGAATTGAGTCAGATCGCGTACCGCCGGCCACACCATCGTCAATGCCGAACTCATCATCGGCCGAGCGGGCATCGGTGCCAGCCAATAGGAAAGTGGTGCCGGGCGTATTCCGAGCACCAGAAAGCGCAGCTACGTGGTTGATGTTGCCGTTGGCTCGAACCAAAACACTAACCGGCCAGGCCAATACTGCGATTAGCAGCACGGCCAACGAAATCAAGGCGATCCGAACCGGATGCCGACGTTTGCGTGCGCGGGTAGGCTCCGGTGGCGAAATCCGATCATAGTGCGGAACTGCATATTCACCAGGCGCAGCGGCATAGGCAGGCGCAGCGGCATAAGCCGGCGGAATTGCCGAAGCGACCGAAGCGGCCGGGGCGATAGAGGGCGGTGCAAACGCGGGCGGCGCGGCCGAATATCGGGCTGGGTTCTGATAATGCGGAGCATAAGTATCTGGCGAAATTGGGAGCGGCTCGGGATTGACCCGAGGGTTAACCACCGATTGCGACGCCCTTGCGGGGGCAACAGCGCGAGGCTGAATTGCGACAGGAGGCGGGACCGCCCGATTCGCTATGGCTGGTTGACTACGAGGTACTTGAGGCCGAGCGGGCTGCCGCTGGGGCGGTAACTGTACCGGGGTGGATGCTCCACGCACCACGGCTACCTCAATGGGCTGCCCAGGGGTGGGCCGCACCGACCGCCGAGTCGGGGTATATGAAGGAGGTAATGGATTGGTGGCCAATTGACTACTCCGCTAACGCGACATTGCCAGCATGCTGGTTGATGGTGTCACGCCAATCCCGCTCTTCCATCAGCATGAACAAAACGTTGTCAGGCCCGAGCACATAGCCAACCCGGAAATCGCCGGCAACTTGGGTGCCCTGGCCAACCCGAGTTGCCCCAAGTTCTAGCGTCTTCTCGAACGTTTCAGCCATGTCTTCACAGAGCAGGCTAATCATCCGAATTTGGCCGGCATATGGGATGGTCGGGTCAACTTTAGGCGCGATCTGGTCAGGGTTTACATACTTCAACAGGTTAACTTGGCCGCCACCGTATGGGCTGGTGAACTGCAAATAATTCAGCACGGCGCCATCAGTACGCACGATCGAGTCGAGCCACGGCCCATCCAGCAGCGAGTCGGCGACCAGCTCGAAACCTAAGCCGACTAAAAAATCGACCATGGCGTCGAGATCGTCCACCACAATATTCACACCCAACAACCGGATCGGATCCACGCCTCCATCCTAAACTGCCCCTCCCCCAAAACCGAGCACGAGGACACGACAGACCTCGTCCCACCAAAAACCTGCACCCTCAAGAAGGAGCATTTTCTTGCCCATCGCAAGGCGTAAGAACGCGCCGCGACGTCGGGAAAGCACACTCAATGAAAACCGCAGAGCGGGATGAACTGCAAGAAAGAGCATGAGCGACGTGGAGGTATACTCCACAAGCGGGTGCGATAACGCAGCGGATCGCCCAAGGCCCGCACCCCCAAGAAGAGGCCAGCTTGGGATGAACCGCAAGAAAAGAGTAGGCAAGCGAACCGTACAACGCAGCGGATCGCCCAAGCCGCGCACCCCCAAGAAGGGGTCAGATTGGGATGAGCCGCAAGGCGTAGATCCGCGCCGCCTACAAAAGAGTAGGCAAGCGAACCGAACAACGCAGCGGATCGCCCAAGGTGACCCCTTATTGGTTAGCCCTTGACAGCGCCGGCGGTTAACCCCCCCACAATGTACTTCTGCAGGAAAAGGAACAGGATCATGACGGGGATGGCAGATAACACCGCGCCAGCGGCGAACAGCCCCCAGTTGGCATTTAGCTGGTCCGCCACCCAACCGAACAGCCCCACGGCCAACGTCCACTCGTTCTGCGACTGCAAAATCAAGGACGCCAAGATGTATTCACCGAACGATGAGATGAACGATAGTAACCCGACCACGGCCAGGATCGGCAGCACCATCCGCAAAATGATGGTCCAGTAGATTTGGGAGTGGGTCGCACCATCTATCTTGGCGGCCTCATCAATCTCCATCGGGACGGTGTTGAAGAAGCCGTACATCAGGAACGTGTTGACGCCCAGCGCGCCGCCCAGGTAAACCGCAATCAAGGCGAGTTTGGAGTTGAAACCTAACACTGGGAATACATTGCCGAGGGTCATGATTAACAGGAACACTGCCACGAAAGCCAGCATCTGCGGGAACATTTGGATCACCAGCAACGCAGTGAGCGAGGTGCGGCGCCCTTTGAAGCGGTAACGGGAGAAGGCGTACGATGCCGCGGCGCCCATTAGCACCGTGCCGATGCCGGTCGAGATTGCGACGATGAGTGAATTGGCAAACCAATGCCAGAACCGAGTCCCATTCAGCGCGGTATAGTTATTGAAACTAAAGGCTTGGAATAACCGGTTGGAACCGGTCATGGTACCGCCGGGGTTTAGCGAAGCGGAAATGATGAAGATGATGGGGAACAAGGCGTAAATGACGGCCAGCACCCCCACGACGTGCCGCCAGCCCAGTTCGCGGAACCAGCGGCCCGGCTTCATCTTGACCTTCAAGTGCCGAGGCTGCAGGGCGATGCGGTCGTCGTAGTTGATCGGGTCAACATACCGCTCAGCCGGAGCGCTAACCAGCGCCGGGGCAACCGCAACAGCGGACCCACCGACGGCATCGCCCGAGGCAACCGATGGCGTATCATCCGAGATAACCGCCTCCGCCAGCGGAGTAACGCTCAAATGCCTGGGAGTACTATTCTCAGCCATTACATGACCTCCTCAAGTTTCCGAGTCTGGCGGAATGCCAACGCCGAGACGCCACCAACAATTAGGAATACCACGATGGACAGGGCACTAGCCAAGCCGTAGTTGCGGGCGGCGGTGCCGTCCAAGCCGGAGACCGAGTAAACCATCGAGATTAGGATGTCGGTCGCCCCCAACGGCACTGAAGTGTCGGGGAATCGCGGCCCACCTCTGGTCAGCATATATATCAGCGTGAAGTTGTTGAAGTTGAAGGCGAAAGAACTGATCAGCAACGGCGCAGTGGAAACCAGCAGCAACGGCAGCTTGATTGAGGTGAACTGCCGCCAGGAGCTGGCCCCATCAACCTTGGCTGCTTCCAGGCAGTCAGTGGGAAGGGATTGCAGGGCGCCGGTGCAGATCAGGAACATGTAGGGGAAACCGAGCCACAGGTTTACTCCAAGTACCGATAACCGTGCTAACCAAGGGTTAACCAACCAAGGCACATCAGCGCCGTGCAAAAGTATCTGATTAATAAACCCAAATGATCTATTCAATAAGCCTGACCAAATTAGCGCAGCCAAGAATCCGGGAATAGCGTATGGGAAAATCATTAAGGTACGATAAATTTTCCGACCGCGCAGCCGTTCATCATTAAATACAATTGCCAGCAATAAGCCGAGGAAGAATGTAGTTACTACTGACAAGAAAGCAAATGCGATCGTCCATAATAAAATACGCACAAAGGGAACTGCATAACGGGGATCGCCAAACGCAGTGGTGTAGTTGCGGAACCCAACCGGGACTCGCCAACCCACTGGGAGCGTGGTGCCGTCGTCAGCTTGGAAAACGCCCTCGGCTGTGGCATGGAAGATTCGGCCAGTGGCCGTGTCTGTCATGGTGTCGGTAGCTTCGTCATAGTCCAGCGTGGACTTGAATGCGAAGGCATTGGTCCCGTCTTGGGTGCCGAGCGCGCCGTCCTCGGCGTCATCGGACATCGGTACTCGGAGTTGCCCAACTTCGGCTTGCCTGCCCACAATTTGGCCTAGATTCAGGATGTTCCAGCCGGGTACATCGGTCGGTCGCCCATTCGCGGCAACGGCACCTGCGACCGGCTGCAACGGCATGTCAGCGGTGCCAACACAAATGTCACCCAGCGCTGCGCCTTCGCAGAACGTACCTTCTTGCACCACTACTGCCAAGCCTAACTCATCGCCATTGTCAACCACAGCGACCGGGTAAGTATTCGAGCCTGGAACTTGCCGTGTGCTTTGCATTAATAACGATTGAATAGCAGCGGCCTTAGTGGAGTTGTGCCCATCCCCAAAATTAGTAAAGGAAACATAAACCGTATATGCCATTACGAAAATCTGGAAAACCAACAAGAATGCCAGGCCGGGATAAATGTATTTCATCGGGAGTGCCCGTTTGGAGAAATACACAAAGTCGGCAGCTAAAATTAAGACCAATAGCGACACAAAGATGGGCCATTGGTGCGCGTGCCATGCGGCCAATAACCCGTATACGCCCAGCGCGTTTATCAACGCCATTAGCACTAGCTTCACGATGAAGCCCGGCCCCCAGTTCCGCGCATGCGAGATTCTCGTGGTGGGGCGGTGCGACAAATCTTCGATTAACGCCTGCTCCTCAGGAGTGGCCATTTGCGCAACATTTGACATTTGTGGGCCTCCAGCAAAAAGTCACTTTAGAAATCATTGAACCACAAGAATAGCCATAAACATGCGAGTGACCCGCAGCTTCACCGAAATGAAACCGCAGGTCACTCCCCAAAATTAGGCATAAAAATCGCTCAGCGGGATGAATGGCAAGGCAGAGCATGAGCGACGTGGAGGTAGACTCCACAAGCGGGTGCGATAACGCCGCCAGTCGCCCGCTGTGCGATTTTTATCATCTGTTAGCGTCAATGGCGCCCTGGATATCCGAAATCATGCGATCCCATTCGCCATTCGGATCAGTGGTGTTACCACCGAAAATGCGAGCCTGGGTAACGCCCCAGAAAGCCCAAACCTGAGCCATTGCCGGGATGGACGGCATCGGAACAGCGTTAGCGCCAACATCCATGAAACCACGCATGGTGCCGGTCTCATCGTTCGCGACTGCCTGAGTCTGAGCCGCAATCAAAGCTGGCGGGCGGCCACCAGCATCAGCCAGGGCAACTTGTACTTCCTCCGAAGCAGCGTAGTTGGTAAGGAAGTTGTTGGCAGCAATTGGGTTACGAGAGTGCGAGCTAAGGAAGAAGCCCTGCACGCCCGCGAACGGCTGAGCCGGATCGCCACAAGCGGTGGGGATTGGGTCAATCGCGAGGTTCATGCCCTCAAACGAACCGAGCATCCACGGGCCACCGATGATGTAGCGAGCGTTACCATCAGCGAACTGCTGGACGGCGATGTCGTAGGTGATGTCTTGCGACAGGTTACCAGCGTGCCCCTGATCGGCGAGCCACTGCGCGAAGCGGTGACCATTTTCGCCACCCATTGCAATGGTCTCGTTGTAGGAGCCATCGGCGTTTTGCTCAAACACCGGGGCGCCGCAGGAGGTTTGCAGCGGGTAGAAGTGGAACGGGTCGCCGTTTTCGCCATCAGACTGAATCAGGATAGGCGGTACTTGGGAGCCCTCAACGCGGCCCGACGCAATCGCATCTTCCCAGGTTGCCGGGGCGGTCGGAGCCAGATCAACATTGCGGATCAACGCGATGTTTTCAATGGCATAAGGCACACCGTACAGTTGGCCATCTTGCGAGAACGCTTCAATCGCAACTGGCTCGAAATCATTAGCCAAGGCACCCAAGGTGACCGGAGCAATTACGCCGTTGACCAGCAAGCGGCCCAGGTTATCGTGCGCAGTCACAAACAGATCCGGACCTTCGCCGGTCGGAATCTGTGCGATGGCATCATTAGCGATATCATCGAAATTCTTTTGTACCATCTCAACCGGAATACCAGTTTCAGCGGTGAAATCGTGGGCGGCAGCAGAAACCGGGCCCATGCGGGTTTCGTCAACCCAAATGACCAGCGCGTCGGTGTCAACAGCTTCGGCTGGGGGGGCAACTGTTGCGGTTTCGCCGCCAGTAGCTGGTTCGGCGGCGGGTGGGGTGGTGGTGCCGTTATTGCCACAACCAACTGCGAATGCCATTACGGCCACGACGGAGGTGACCAGGGAAATTTTACGTCGCATATTTTGACCATATGCTGCATCGCCCTGGCTTGCATGGTGGTTTGCAGCTTTATTGAAAGTTGTTGCCTAACCGATACCGGATGTTTACCGTATGGTTATCGTATGGTTGCGACTCACCCCTCGGCCTCGGGTTCGGATTGGTGGCGTGGCGATGTCATCTACCAGGTCTATCCCCGCAGTTTTATGGATTCGGACGGCGATGGAGTGGGCGATTTACCAGGCATCACCGCACGATTGAGTTACCTAGCCGAATTGGGTGTGGATGCCATTTGGCTATCCCCATTTTACGTTTCGCCCCAGAACGATGGGGGTTACGACGTAGTGGATTACCGGGCCATTGACCCGCTATTCGGCACTCTGCACGATGCCGATGAGTTGATCTCGACTGCCCACGACCTGGGATTACGAGTCATCGTGGACCTAGTTCCGAACCACACCTCCGCCGAGCATCCTTGGTTCAAAGCAGCTTTAGCTGCCCCGCCTGGCTCCCCGGAGCGTAACCGTTACCTGTTCCGCGAAGGCCGGGGCAAGCACGGGGCCGAGCCGCCCAACAATTGGAAATCCATATTCGGTTCCACCGCTTGGACTCGGGTGGTCGAAGCTGACGGCCAGCCCGGCCAGTGGTATTTGCACCTCTTCGACCGAACTCAGCCGGATTTGAATTGGGACAACCCGGAAGTCCGCGATGAATTTGACTCGGTTTTGCGGTTCTGGTTGCAGCGCGGAGTGGATGGGTTCCGGGTGGATGTGGCACATGGTCTGGTCAAGGCACCGGGGCTGCCCGATCACGATGAAAAGATCGTGATGGCTGACGGCTCGCCCAAGCCGGCCCCGATGTTCGACCAGGATGGGGTACATGAAATCTACCGGCGTTGGCGGAAAGTCCTAGACGAATTTGACCCACCGGGTTTACATCAGACTAAAGCCTTGGTGGCGGAAGCCTGGGTTTGGCCACCATCTCGGTTAGCCAAGTATTTACGGCCCGATGAAATGCAGCAAGCTTTCAATTTCGAGTTTTTGACCTCAAAATGGAACGCCGCTAATTATCGCAAAGTCATTGACAGCTCCTTGACCGCTAATGAGGCGGTGGGGGCGCCAACCACCTGGGTGCTATCGAACCACGACGTAGTTCGGCATGCCTCCCGGTTTGGCTTGAAAGACCCCGGATCGCGCCCCAACGGGATTTACGCGACCGATGAGCAGCCCGATGAGGTGTTGGGCTTGCGCCGCGCCCGGGCCGGCACCCTGTTCATGCTGGCTCTGCCCGGTTCGGCATATCTATATCAAGGCGAAGAATTGGGGCTGCCCGAGCATACTTCGCTGCCCGATGAAGTACGGCAAGCCCCGGAGTTTTTCCGGACCCACGGCGAAGAGGCCGGCCGTGACGGGTGCCGAGTACCGTTGCCTTGGGCCGCTGACTCACCAGGCTTCGGGTTTTCCCCTACTGGCAAGACATGGCTGCCGCAGCCGACGGATTGGCGCAACTACGCGGTTGATGCCGAAGCAGCCGATCCGGCCTCAACGCTGAACTTCTACCGCAGCGCCTTGGCTTTACGCCGTAAACTCAATCTCGGCTTCGGCGGCCTGACCTGGGTGGATGGCTACCCTGATGCCACTCTGGCCTTCCGGAATACCAAGGGGGTGTTGGTGCTAGCCAACCTGGGCAAGAAGCCAATCCCGCTGCCGCCCGATGCCAAAGTATTAATCAACTCCGATCCGCTGCCAAACAGCGGCAAACTCCCCGCCGACACTACCGTTTGGTTGCAATAACCTCATCCTGCAGCGTATTCGTAAACTGAGTGTCGGGTTTGGTAACGAATTTTGCCGTTTGGCGTGCCGAACCCCGACACTCAACATCGCGAACCGCTATTCGGATTCCGGTGCAACGGTTTTTAACCGGCGGTGGGTGGCCCACCAGACTAAACCAATTAAGGCCAGTGCCGGGATTCCAATCAGGAGTGGCATTATCGGCAAGGTATCTGACCAACTCCGACCGCTAGTGCCTGGGCCAGCCAGATCGGTAGGCAGGTTAGCTTCCTGGACCAACTCGATTACTCCCCAACGCGAAGTATCCTGGAACCCATCCGGGGTGGGGTTAGCCCAAGTGTGAACTGCAGTGCGCACCCCGCCAGCGGCATCGTTCACCTGCACATCGAAACCTTGGAACGTACCGACGCCGCCGTAATCTACGCGCGACTGATGTTCGTTGATGGTCCATAGCGCAATGGCCAGCTCCACCACATATCCGTGCTCGGTGCGGTGGGCCTCCACAGCGGTGAGACGTTGCTCTTGGCGCCCGAGGTCGCCGGCGCCGAACGTGACTTCGCCATCGGCATTAACCCGGATTTGCGCATCGTGCCAGGGCCGGTATTCCCCATTTTTGGCGTTGCCCAAGTCCAAGAAAACCTCAACCGAGTCCTGCTCCCACGGGTCGGAAGCGGAAAGGTCAATGGTGGGATCGGTTACGTCGAATCGCACATAGAGAGTGTCTTCATGCCAAACGGTATGCACGATGGCAGTGGCCCCGTCCGCCGCCCCATCAATGGTGGTGTCGGTGCGGATGGTCAGACCCTGCTCCCAAATTGGGTCGGCAGTGTTGCGCAGCGGACCTTCAGTCTGGAACGTCGGCGCCCGGTCAACCTCGACAGCCTGAGTGAAGCTCAACGGGCCGGTGAGGTGGATTTCACCCATCTCACCAGGGCTATTCCAGCCCCCGAGATCGGTGTCACCTGCTAACGCCCGCACATCAAGCGTGGCGCTAGCCTTTTCGGCCGCATCGGGGATAAACACCATAACTTGCTGCCGCCCATCGGTACCGGGACGGACAGCGGTGAACCCGACCTCGCCGTTTTCGCCAGTGGCATTGCCGGTCGCAAGGTCAACATCAATGATGCGGTTGTCGTAATAGACCCGCAAAGTATCAGCCTCGGCTACCACATTAGCCAAAATTACAATTTCATTGACGCCGTGAGAGGTGGTCCGAATCTGGAAATCGCCCACCGCATCGGTCAGTTCTTGGGGCGGTAGAGTGCGCCAGGCGACATCGTCCCAGGCCGCAGCCAGGTTGGCTTGTGCCCAAGTCGAGTTAAACACGCCTCCGAAAGCTAGCGCTTCGCCGCGTAAAGCCCCCAATCCGGCCAAGTCACCCACGGCACCCCAGAAAGCGGGTTTGGGTTCTAAGTTGCCGAAGAACAACACCGGCGCCAAATCGCTGCGCCAAGACCGCGCATCGGTTAAGCCCCACACGGTCACGAAGGCTAACTGGTCAGTGGCAGCCTGGAAGTCGCGGAACAGGTTGAAAATCTCGAAGTACCGGTGGCCTTGAGCTTCCAGTTGCGCCTCGCCAAAGTTGGCGGTGCCCATCGTGATGTCTAGCTCGGTAACCCCTTGTTTTACCGGCAAGTCGGCAAAATCATTTAGGGCGTCCCGCAGCGAGTTGACTGGCGTGCTCATCATGATATGGAACTGTTGGCCCACACCGTCAATCGGAACACCGCGTTCCAATAACCCATTAACTAATTCCAAATAGCGGGCTCGCTTCTCTGAGACTTCGGTGTTGTAATCGTTTATCCAAAGCGAAATCGGGCGGTCGGCATCGTCAGCCGCAAATTCGTGATTAATATATTGATCCGCAAACTTAAAGGCCTGATCCACAAAGTCTTCACCGATAATCTGCGCCCAACGCGAAGGGCGTAAACCAGCGGCGTCAAAGCGGCTATTGGAAACTACTTCATTAACAACTTCCCAAGCCGTCATCGGATTAGTGGGGGAACCGAAAGGCCCAAACTCATCTGAAACTAATTTAGCTTGGTTATAAATAAAGTTATCCATGCGGCGGAGCAATTCTGTCCGGCCTGCCTCGCCGCTGAGCCAATTACCGCTGGCATCTTGGAAAAACCAGTCCGGGATTTGCGAGTGCCAAATCAACACATGGCCAAATACATCCAAATCATTAGCAGCCGCAAACTCCAGAATTGCGCGGGCCTGCGGGTGTAAGCGCATGTTCTGCGAGCCTGCCCCGATGCGTTCAAAGTTCCACTGCCCGTCGAACCAAGCTTCCGGCTTCATGTGGTTTTCGGCAACTACCTGATTAAATTGTTGCAATAACAATTGCGAAGCCGGGCCAGTGGTTTCCCGAGTATCAATTGCCATACCGGCGTTCATCCCGGATAAAGTATTTTTGAGTGCGGGCAGGTCGCTAATTCCCTCGGCTAAATCGGGGGCACTAATAGTAACGTTGGCTAACGCAAATGAATCGGTATTCCCGGCTGCGCCGCCTTCCCAGGGAGTTTCAATATAGAGGTACGCAACATCGTCGAATAATGGCATCGTGAAAGTGCCAGTTAGATGTGTCCATTCGCCAAATGAAACATCGGGAAATTCAATCAAATTAGTAAATGTGTTGCCATCGGTTTGGCTAGAAAGAGTTAGCGCTCCTCTACGCCCATCGAGGAATAGGGCATAAGCGCTGAATTGATACTTTTCCCCACCAACTAGCGAATCGTGGGCATCAATTATCGCACCATCACCTTGGTTATCTCGGCCGGTTACCGCAATAGCATGGGTGGCCCCGGTTGGGTGATTTTCCACCACGCCACTCGGCGCATGAGAATCCAAACTCTCGATCGTTACTACGTTCACCTCGGTGCCCGGCCCCGAAGTTTCTCGGGCCGACCAGCCTTGCGCGGAGCCGTCCCCGAAATCCGATTCAATTACCGGTGCCCCAACTAGAACTAATGCAGAAACCAACAGCGAAACCAAAGTTTTCATCGCTGCTAAGGCTACCCACTAAAACGCAATGAAAAATCCGCCGAGTCCTAAATGGACTCAGCGGATTATCCAGAGATAGAAAACTACTTGAGTTCTACGGTGGCGCCAGCGCCTTCTAGCTGAGCCTTGGCAGCTTCAGCGGTTTCCTTGTTAACGCCCTCGAGAACCGGCTTGGGAGCATTGTCAACGAGGTCCTTGGCTTCTTTCAGGCCCAAGGAGGTCAGCGCGCGAACCTCTTTGATAACCTGGATCTTCTTGTCGCCAGCACCGGCGAGAATTACGTCGAATTCGCTCTTCTCTTCGGCCTCTTCAGCGGCGCCGCCAGCGGCGCCCGGAGCAGCAGCAACGGCAACAGCCGCCGGAGCAGCAGCGGTAACATCGAAGGTCTCTTCGAAAGCTTTAACGAAATCGGAGAGTTCGATCAGGGTCATGCCCTTGAACTGCTCTAACAGTTCTTCAGTAGTCATTTTAGCCATGATTTTTTTCCTTTTATTTTGTATTGAGTTTGATGACTTGGAAAATCTTGTATGACTTAAGGTCGGGTATTCAGCCGAAAACGGCGGTAAGTCATACAGAACTTTGTGGGTGATTACTCTGCGGTAGCCTCAGCTGCATCGTCGGATGCAACAGCAGTATCAGCCGGGGCAGCAACTTCTACAGTGCCGCCAGTAGCCTCCACTTTGGCCCGCAAAGCGTCAATTGCGCGTACCGCGCCGGACGGCAGAGCCACGAGCAGGTAAGCGGTCTGCGACAGCTTAGCCTTCATCGCGCCGGCAGCCTTGGCCAGCAGTACCTCACGAGATTCGAGGTCAGCGAGTTTGCTTACATCTGCAGCGGTGAGCGGCTTGCCATCAAGCATGCCAGCTTTAATCACCAGAGCATGGTTAGCCTTGGCAAAGTCACGCAGCGCTTTTGCTACCTCAACCGGTTCCCCGGAGATGTAAGCGATAGCGGTGGGGCCATTGAGGTCGCCATCAAGGCCGTTAATCCCCACTTGGTTGGCCGCAATTTTGGCAAGCGTGTTCTTTACCACGGCGTAGGTCGCGTTGGGCGCGATAGACCGGCGCAGGTTCTTCATCTGCGAAACGGTCAGCCCACGGTATTCGGTAATCACGGCCGCGTTGGAACCGCGGAGGTTATCCGCAATTTCCGCAACGGCAGCGGTTTTAGCCGAGGTCGCCATGGCATTCCTTTCGATTTCGTCTTCGCCATCTCGGTGTGCGGTATCCAGTTCGTTAAGACCAACACAAAATGTGATGGCACGAACCACATACCTACTTACCTGCGACGGCGGACCACCCATCGGGCAATAAAAAAGCCCCGGCGCGTAGGCGCACAGGACTATAAGTATCTGCTCACCTACGCAGGCTCTTCTACACCGTTTGGCCCGCCTTGCTGTGCGGCATTACGTCTCGTCAAGAATTTGACGATTCGTACCACCTACTTAGCTGCGGCGGACGGTTGAGACTTCGGTTCTTGGGCCATTTAGGCACAGGAACAACCGGCGGTCTTTGGTTGTCGAATAGAACGATACCGCACGATAACGCCGTCCGGCAAATCGCTAGTCAATTTCGGCCAGACATAAGCTTGCTAGCAGAACGATGTCCCCGGTCGAAGTAAGGGGATTTCTCGTATTCGCAGAGTGTGGGCAACTACTCTACGAGGCCGAGAACTTCGACCGGGGACCCTCTACCACCTAATCGGAAAACGTCTATCCATTCTCGGGGGCCGGAGCAACCACAATCGGGTTGCCATTCTCATCCAGTGGGATTACCGGTTCCGGTATCTTAATGTTGGCCACTACCACCCCAGCGGTTTCGTCAATCTTGGCAATCGCTTCGCGGCACAGGGCTGCCACCCGGTTGAAGTCCGCGACGGAACTCAACTCTTTATCTTCAGCCGCGAGTACCGCGTTAGTGCCGAAGGATATAGCTTCACTCAAAGTGGCTCGGATTTCTTCGGGCACATAAATCCAACCGTCAGCGCTCGGCGCGGTATCAAACAGCACTTGGTCGCCCAATGGGATAGTGGCTTGCAGTTGCGCTTTAGCGGCGGCGGCATCTGCTTTGGCGTCGACTAGTTCCTGATAAGCTTCGTGTGACGCCCGCAGCGCCTTCTCGCCAGCCGACAGATTGGTAACTAAGGCCGCGTTTGCAGCTAAAGTACTGTTAGCCACTTCCCGGTCAAGATAAGCCACCTTGGCGCCGTCATCGGGTTCCGGAACCACCACGTTAATGTTGAGCAGCGCCCGAGCCTGGCTCCGTAGCGCGGCATAACGGGCAATAACCGCCGGGTCGGCAACTTCATCGCCAATTTCCGCAGCTAATTGATCCGCCTCAGTCAGCGCCGTCGAAATTTGAGGTTTGTATGCTGCAACTTGGGAAGCAATTACGGCTGTCTCGGCGAGGTTGCGTGCTTGTTGGTACTCATTTGTGAAAGTATTATATGCTAAGGATGCACCCGTGCCTAATGTAACCAGGCCGATGCTCATTAAAGCCCAACGCATCTGTGCACTGCGCTGGGTCCGCACAAAAGGCTGACCATGAAATGTGCTAGTCGAGTACATGATTAATCCCCTATCATCGTTTAGCCTCCGCCACCGTTAAATCACCCGAAGGTGAGCTGAGCCCCTTTACCAGCTAACGGCAACAAAAACTGTTAACGACACAAGTGTCTGCCTATTGTTGCCAAATTGCTACCCCAAATGGTGTGAAAACGGACATTAACCTAGGTCACAATTTTGTAACACCCAATTTAACCTCGGCGTGGCGGCTTCATCGCGTACAAAAACCCCGCAAAAATAGCTCTTTCCCCCTTAACTACACCGTTGATATTTTGGTAATTTGCCACACTCCCACAACACCGATCTGTGACGCAGACAACAATCTCAATCCGAGTGCCGGGGTTAGTAACGCCAAACACCCAAAAACGTTACTAACCCCGTCATCGAACGTTGCCGCCGCCAATCGCAAAGCGGTTAACCCCCAATCCGGCGGCTACCGTTGGCCAATGTGGGGTGGATAAGAACGTAAAGCGGCTATTCTTGGGCTGGTGACCCCCAAATGCTCGCTGTTCGTTGACGCCGGATACTTGCTTGCCTCCTCCGCAAGCCGGTTAACCGGCACTTCACTGCGCAGCGGCATCCACGTTAAGTACCGCCGCCTCATCCGGGGTTTGATTAAGGCTGCTGAGGAAACGACCGGCCTGCCCGTGTTGCGCGTTCACTGGTACGACTCCGCTAAAGATGGTGTGCCGGACCGGTCACAAGAGCGGATCGGGGAGTTACCGAAAGTTAAGTTGCGCCTCGGCCGGTTTGGCTACGATGGGCAGCAAAAGGGCGTTGATCTGCGGTTGGGCCTTGACATGGTGGCCCACGCGCATCACAAAGCGGCCGAGGTATTTCTACTGGTGTCGGGCGACGATGACCTAACTGAAGCTGTCGAGGATGTGCAGGTCCACGGCGTGACCGTGTTGGTGTTGGCAGTACCGGGCGCCGATGGGCAGCCGCACGGGGTGAGCCGACACCTAGTCCGGGCCGCCGATGAAATCATTACCCTGGACCCGGCCGTCATTGACGAGGCCATTATCCCGATCGAAACGCCGGAGCAGGCTAAGGACGATGGGGTCGAACTGGCGCATCATCCTGACCTTCTGTTGATGAAACCTCGCGTTCCTACGGACAATTTGGCTCTAATCGCCGATGCAATGGTGTTCGGAAACGCGTCCCGTAAGCCCCAGCCCGCCGCCGCTTCGCCAGGTGAGGCCACCGAGGTTCACAGCCCGCACGACGATGACGACGTTATTGATTTACGCGATGTCGAACTACTGCTCAACGCCGCACACCTTGATGATTCCGCCCAACTCGCCGAGGCTGCCGAGATTGCTGAGGCCGGAGGAGCCGTCCTGCTCGGCAATTCGCCCACTTCCGCAGGTGAGGCCTATGTGGTGGATACTCTCGAGACGGCCAGCGGCTGGGATCAGGCTGACGAGACTCAAGAATTCATCGTGCCGCTGCCCGAACCTTCTGAACCAGCACCAACTCCCCCAGCACCAATTTCCCCAGGATCAACTCCTCCTGGGCTAACTGAGTCGCCGGAGCTGCTGATTCCTAAGCCCGGCCCCAAACCTGCGGCTGCCTCAGGCGGCGAAACCCCGGCTCCGGGCGAAGTCGGGGTAGTGACAGAAGCATTGAATCGGATGTGGCAGGTGTCGGCTGGCACGCATCGGCCCCCGGCGATTAAGCCGACCCCGCGCGATGTGTCCTCTAGCATCGGGCGCCCAGCCGAGCGCCCAATCCGGCCCACTTACTCCACTGGCCCGGACAATCCGAAACAGGGGACTTGGGCGGCGCAGTGGTCCGAGGTGATTGATTCCGTGGTGGGCCGGGTACTCAATTCACTGACTAAGTCCACCACCGTGGACACTTGGAACATCATCGGGATGGGGCGTCCGTCAATTCCGCAAGAGATTGACAAGGCGTTGCTGCTCGATGCCACCGAAGCAATGGGCGTTTATACTTTATCTGATGCGGAGCGGCATGAGGTGAGGGCCGCGTTTTGGCAGAAATTTGACCAAATCAAAAGATAGCCGCGATCTGCTTCGTTATCGCACCCGCTCATGGGCCATATGCCCAATTCGCTCGTGCTCTGCCAAAGCATCTCACGGCTCTCTTTTAATTTGGTACCACCTTGTTTAGCTTGGGCCTGCCTTGCAACTGAACGCAACCGCACGCGAACTAGGCCCGCACAACCACGCAAACTATGCTCGCACGGTTGCTGGCTGAAGTTTACGGGAGCGGACGGCCAGGCCAGCGGCGGTACCTAACGAGGCTGCCCCCGCAATGCCCAGGCCAGTGGCCAGCGGGGATATCCTCTGACTAACGGAGCTAGACCCAGCTTCCACAAGTTCGTCGGCGGCTAACTGGACCTCAGTCGGCTGGGCTAGTGGCGCGATGGCAACCGGCTCACTTGGCCCCGTCCGCGAATCCAGCCGCGAATCCAGCGGGGCAAACGGCGCGGCCTCAGAAACTGCCGCAATGGGCTGAACTCCGGGGTTAACCACGCCGACCTGGGGCATCGTCGCGAGGCCCGCGCCGGCCAGCAAAGCTAAGCCAAAGGCGCCCGCATATACCGAGCGCCGACGAGCCACGCGGCTGCGCCCTGCCCGGACGATGGTGTCGGCGCCGGGCACTGCAATAACCGGAGTGGCTGCAGCCATGTGGCGCAGGTGATTCACAAAGTCAGCATCTGAGACATCTGAGACATTAGAACTGTGTGACATGTTGACTTCCTTTCTGCGGTTAATTGCTAATCATTTCTGCTTCATCGGCGGCTTCTAGAAACGCCCGGAGTTGAGCGAGTCCGCGCGAGGCGGTGGACTTGATGGTGCCAACTGAGACGCCCAAATCGTCGGCTACCTCTTGTTCGCTGAGCCCCATCAAGTGCCGCAACACCACGATTTTGCGTTGCCGCTCGCTTAGCGTGCTGAGCGCCCGGTTGAGCCGGTCTCGATCCGCAACCGAGCGCTCCAAACCCTCAACTGGCTGGTCGGGCACCTGGGGTACCGCTGGCTCGCGGAACCGAGAGCGCTTAGCGGCATTGCGCCGCCCGGTCAACATCTTGCGTGCGTAAACCAGCGGGTCGCGGCGCGCCTTCCGCCAGTTCATGAAAGTCCTGGTCAGCGCCTCCTGCACCAGCTCCTCGGCCTGGTCGCGATCGCCAGTGAGCAGCCAGGCAGCGTGCGCTAACGACTCCGAGTTCGCGGACATAAACTCCGAAAACTCCTGCTCATAAGACTGTTGCGCCAAGGTTGACCTCAATTAGTCAAGTGGATTGCCGGGAACTGGTGGGTGTCATCAGTTCCCGGCAAGTCTAGTTCTATAGCTACGATACGGCGGTTAGGCCTGGTTGGCGGTGCGAGTCTTCTTGTTCAAGAACATGATGCCAGTGCCGAGCACGGCAGCCCCACTGAGGGAAGCAGCCACGATGGCGCCACCGAGGGAATTATCGTCGCTGGTAGTGCCGGAAATCGGAACGGCGTTCCGCGCTAGATGAGAACGATCGATGCCGTCCGGATTGGGGGCCGGGTTAGGGTCAACCAAGTTGCCATAATCGTCCCGATACTCGATACCGCCGTTACCAGGATCAGTATCGCCGATCTCTAGGCCGCTGAGCGGTACCACACATTCGAAGTCGCCAGAGGGGTCGCAGATTTCTTGAACTTCATCTTCGCCAGTCAGGTCCAGCGAGATGGCGACGATGCCTTGGAATCCAGCTTCGGGAGCGGCAATTTCCGGCACGGTGACCGGCTGGGGGTAGGTGGTTACTTCGACCGCAGCACCGGATTCTGCGGCATAAGCACCGGGTGCCAAGGCGGCGACTCCAGCGAGCATAAGCACGGAAGCAGCAGCGGAGGCAGCTACTCGGATGATGGTGTTTTTGTTCATGTCTTCAAAGGTAAGGTCCGCTGTCGCCAAACAAGAAATCGCTAAGGCGTTAGCATCGTGATAAGTCGCAAATATTGGCCGAAAGTGAAATCAACCTTTTTTCAACTTGACATTCTTCCAGGTCAAAGCACTAGAACAAGCCTATGCAAAAAGTCAAGTTCACAAATACAAACCCGTGCCTTTATCAGAAGAGGATTGGCTGACCCCGTGGACATCGTGCTCCTTTAGCAGCACATAGTTGACCCCGCTGATGTCAACTTCCGCCCGGTCTTCCGGGTCGTATAGCACCCGATCTCCTTCATTTACGGCGCGGACCCCGCCGCCCTTAGCGACCACGGTGGCCCAGGCTAACCGCTTCGGCCCTTGCGCGGTCGCCGGTATTACCAGACCTTCGCTGGAGTGCCGCTCGGCGGAATCTTCCTCAGGCGCTACCAGCAACCGGTCGAATAGCATCCGCACTGGGACCTTGGGCGTAGATTTTTGAGCCGAACTTGACTGTTTTGCGTGCGTTACAGATGCATTTTCTTCACTCACCAGGTAAATCTATCGCTATGGCTAACGCAAAGCGCAGCAACCACAAGTCTGCCCCCAAATCTACGGCCGCCAAGGCGCGCTCCGGTAACCCTGCGGTGCGGGCTGAGGCTAAGGCAGCCGCGACCGGGTCGCCGCATCCCCGCGTGACGCGCCCCAAGACTGGTGCTGTTGCCAAAGTTGCCCCCAAGCCCGCCGCGCGCCCTAAGGGCCCAGCCATTAAGCCGAAGCTGGGCCACGCCCACAGCTTGACCACCGGGGACAAGGCGCCCCCGTTCACCCTGACCACGTCCGATGGTGGCCGCACCTCGCTGACTGCCTTGCGGAAAGCTGCCAAAGAGCATCATCGGGGCATCATCATTTTCTTTTTCACTAAGGCCGGGTCCAAGACTTGCACCACGGAAGCGGTTGACTTCGCTCGCGCGTATCCGGCGCTGCAAAAAGCTGGCTACGAAGTTATTGGCATCTCGCCGGATAACCGGACTGACCTGGCCAAATTCAAGGCCGACCACAAACTCCCCTACACCTTGGCCAGCGATAGCGGCTCCAAGGTGGCCCGCAAGTATGGCGCTTACGGTAAAACGCATAAGTACCCGATCACGGCCACGATGCCCGATCAGTTCCACGCCATCGTGCCTAAGATCGAAGCTCCGCTACGGGCGACTTTCGTTTTGGATGCCGACGGGCACATCGAACAAGTGGTGCCTGCCGTGCAAGCCAAGGGCCATGTGGATCGCCTGCGCAAGCGGCTGAAGCTTGTCTAGTTCACCGCATCTAGTTGACCTAGCCACACGCCCTCGCCGGGGCGCTGGCCCGATGCAGCGGGTTTTCGGCTGGTTGGCGATCGCAGCCATGCTGGCCGCCGGTTTGATGATTTACGATGCCTGGCGGTTCCGTAACGCTTTGGAGCGGATCGCCAACACGGTGCAGGCCATAGATTTGAATGTGCTGGACGACCCGGCCGTGGCGCATGACACCATCGTGCAACTGCAAAACGATACGTCCATTGCGGCCCGGTCGGTGAGTGGACCGTTATGGGCGGGCGCTAGTCATTTACCGCAAGTTGGGGATGATGTTACTGCGGTGCGGATTTTCACCCACACAATTAGCGACCTCACCCACCAGGGGTTACCGGAATTATTATATGCCGCCACCACGATGCGGGCCTTCACTTTAGGTAATGCCGATTTGAATGCAGTAGGTAATGCGGTATCACAAATTCAAGCCAGCGATGCTGCATTAGAGAGAGGAATTACTCAATTACAAAATATTGATCAGTCCGACTTAGTTCCGGAAATCGGGGCACCAATTACGGACATGATCTTGCAGCTTCAACTAATTCGCAGCACTACCGCGCCTATTTCAGCAGCCGGGGAATTAGTGGCCTCCGCCAACCAAATTATCTCCGGCTTCCTATCCTAGAATGCAGTCACACCACTGCTAACTGCGGTTTAAACTCAAGGGTTAGCGGCTATTACTCCGGCAGGCCTCATCCGATAAAACTCCCGCGCCACCTGCCGCGAATTATCGGCTGGTTTAGTCAGCGAAACTAATTCAGTAGGCGCATGTTTGTGCAGAATTCCGCCAGCTAATAGCAATGCAATCACGCCGGCCAGTAATTTATCTACGATAGAAACGAACATGTTTGCCATAAATAAGGCGGCAGTCCGAGGTATTCCGGCGGCAACAGCGGATTCGACTTTACCCTGAATTACTCCATGCATTGCATAACCATCAAATGCAATAGAGATAACAGTAAAGGCAATTAAAGTACAAACAATTCCGACGATTACATTTAATAAGATGAATTTGGTCAAGCTACGGTCAAAACCAAATTTATGGATACCGAACCCCCAAAGCAAAGCTCCGGCAATCGGTACCGGCGCCAAGGCCAGCACCACCCCGGCGGCTCCAGTCGGCAGACCAATCGCTGCGGCCCCCAGCACGGTGAGGGTAGCAGTTACCACGCCAGCCAAGGGGCCCAGCACCATCGCAACAATGGCAGTGCCGATCATGTCGAAAAATAGCGGGAATGAGTCCGCAAAGTATTGCTGCGAAAAATAGTAGGGCACCAGATTTGCCAGCAAGCCGACCATCATCATCAGTACGGTAAACTGCGGAGTTGGCCGGCCCACTAAGCGCCGACCTTCCTTAACTGGAACTCCACTGCGGGAAGCCGGGGCCACCTCCGGATCAACCGCCAACGTTTTATCGGTAACGGCTTCTGCATCCGTCGGCTGAGAGACACTATCCACTGCCAAGGCTTGCCCTGCGTGTGCCTCCAAACAAAGCACCCGCCATGCCGCTGCCACGCTCTGATCGTCCGTTAACGCAAAAACTATCTCGGCCACTAAATCGGCGTTGATCCTGGCCCGGCCAGGTTGGAAGCAAGAGTAAACCGTAGTTCGGGCCACCTTGGAGGCGTGCCCGGTCATCCCGGACTCGGCCCGTTGCCGCGCAATCCGAGTGGCGATTTCGGCGTACGAAACGTTGCCCGAAACTAGGCGCAACTGTTGCAACCCGCTCGCTATCTCGTCGAGTGAGCCTACTTCATCGGGCATGGTCGCCAAGGTCACCAGGCCATTCTAGGAACCCAGCGGCGGACAGTTTCCCAACTGGTTAAATGCGCTAGGCGTATCGGCGCGTTGGCGTAAATTTGACTTCGGAGTGTCCTCTTAGATAATTCTTCGCTTTCCGTGAGTAATACCCATTTGCGCAGATGAGACCCCAATCAGAACAGTCAAGATCAACTCCGAACAAGCCAGTACAACTATCAGTTTGGAGTGGCGCATTGTCGCCGGCTGAGGCTCCCGAATTGCCGGTAACCGGCGAGGCGGCGGAGGTTATCGAGGCCGACCAAGTGGCCGAGGCCACTTCGGGGATTAATCCCCTAGTGGTTGTGCTCCCGATTGTGTTCCTGGCTGGTCTAGGTGGCACTTTTGTAGCAATCCGCAAGCGCGGCCTCGCATAAATACGGTTGATTTATCGCATAACAACTGCGATAATGGAGGAGTCCCGGCCGGGCCGCCAGCGATAAGCCAGCGGCCCGAGCCACGCAGCCTACTTTCTACCAAATCGGATATAATCCGAAATCTGGATGCCAGTCCAGATGATAGTGAGTAGCACCGCTAGGACGTTGAGGTAGAACACTTTTCCTCAACTCCTTTCGGAACTCACGCGAGGAGACTCGCGTACCGGGTGTCCGTCACCCGGATAATTTCAAATTAACAGCCGCCTCGGACAAACGTTCGGGCGGCTGTTAGTTTATTAGGACTAATGGGCTGCGGTGAGGGTGAGGAGAGTGGCGCTGGGGCGGCAGGCGAACCGGAAGGGAGCGTAAGGTGAGGTTCCGGCCCCCGCCGATACATAAAGCCAGATCGAGTCGGCGCCGAGCAACGATGTCGGCTTACTGCCCGGCCAGCCATGCAAGCCTTCGGCACGCCGCCGGTCCAGGTCGCAATTTGTCACGATGGCGCCAAAACCAGGGATGCGCAACTGCCCGCCGTGAGTGTGGCCGGCAATCACGAGCGCGACACCATCGTCCTTGAAATGTTGCAAAACCCGCAGGTAGGGGGCGTGGGTAACCCCGATGCGGGCCGAGACCTTTGCCTCGGTAGATGCTGCGAGCGGGGCGGGAAAGTCATCATTGTCGTGGTGGGCATCATCCGTGCCGACAAAGTCGAGAACCTGCCCGCTGCCTAGCTTGACCACAGCTCGCCGGTTATTCAGGTTAACCCAACCGCGCGCCTCAAATCCGCCAAACAACTCTTCAGTGGGCAGCGGTGGCAGATCAAGTGGAATCTGGTGTTTCTTGAACAGATATAAAGCTGGGTTTTTCAATATTGGTTGGAAATAATCATTGGAGCCCCCCACAAACACACCGGGCACATCCAGCAGCCCAGCGGAGTCCAACACCTCAAGCAGCGCGGGGATTGAGGCGCGACTGGATACGTTATCGCCGGTATCCACTACTAAATCGGGCTTTAGCTCGCCTAACGATGCCAGCCACCGAGTTTTCGCATCTTGCGAGGGCAAATAATGCAGGTCCGCTAACTGCAAAACCCGAATGTCCGGCTCCCCCGGCGGCAGGATCGGCACAGTAACGTGTTTGACCTCAAACCATCGGGTTTCCAAATTGGCATAGACCAGCCCGGCAGTAGCCACTGCCGCCGTTCCTCCCAACCAAGCCTTAACTGTCATCGTGCATTTACCTTACTGGACTGCGCCGCCAACTGTTGTCCCACCACGAGGGGCAACTTCCGCGAACATGCAACAAGCTCCCTAGCTGCAACTGGCGAGGAGCAGAAAGGGAGCTTGTTGTTTTATTTGGCGAGGAAATCAAGTTCTGTTAATTAGCTAAGCCGAGTGTGTTTGCGATGAGCCACAAGGAGCAGAGCATGAGCGACGTGGAGATGCACTCCACGAGCGGGTGCGATAACGCAGTGGATCGCGCAAACACACCGGATTAGCCACGGATCGCGTTGCCATTCTCATCCGTCGCCGGAGCTGCCTCTTCAGACTGCTGGCCGGTGATCGGCGACATTCCGGGGTGAGCACCGAGCGTACCGAGGTCACCAGGCTGCTTAGCATCGCAAGGAGCACCGGGGTTCAGCAGAACTTGGGCACCAGCGGCCAGCGTCGGGTCGGGCTCGGGGAAGTCAGCGATCGGGATCGTGTCAACAATCTGGTCCATGTAGTCTTTCCACAGCGGGGCTGCCAGGGAGGACCCATACAGCGGCGAGATGTGGCGGCCTTCGAAGTTGATGCTCATGTGCGATACGTTGCGGCCGAACCGGTCCCCTACCCAAACCGAAGCCAGAGCGTTGGGGAAGTAGCCGGTGAACCAGGTGTTTGCACCGAGGTTGGAGGTGCCAGTCTTGCCAGCGGCCGGACGGCAGTCCTTAACCTTCGAAGCGTTTGCAGTACCACCCTTTTCGAAGGCGCCGCGCATCGCGTAAGCCATCGTGTTGGCAACCTCAGGTTCAATGGTCTGAGAGCAGTTGGCGGAAGGCACCGGAATTTCGGAACCATCCGGGCGCACTACCCGTTCAATCGCAATCGGAGTGCAGCTAATCCCACCCGCAGCGAAGGTCGAGTAACCAGATGCCATGTACATGGGGGCGGTGGTCTGAGTACCGAGCACCATGTTGGGGCTGATGGTGATATCGCTCTCTTGCGGAGTGTAAATCGGTTCCCAGTCAGAGTTCTGAGTGGGCCGGTAACCAGCATCCCAAGCCGACTGAGCGATGCCGCACAGGTCCAGCTTAGAACCGATGTAAACGAAAGCAGTGTTGATGGATTGCTTTAGCGCGGCTGCGGCCGGGAGCATCCCACCGCCGCCACCTTCAGCGTTACCAGGGGTCCAAGGCTGGATGGAAGCCCGCATGCAGCTTGAGTGGAAGTCGCCGGAAGTCCAGGTGCGAGAAGCGGTGCTGACCTGCTCAGACAGGGTGTGACCTTCCCGCAGCCACTGGGTAAGCACAAACGGCTTGAAGTTGGAGCCGGGCTGGAAGCCGCGGGAACCACCCCGAGCGAAGTCGGTTGCGTAGTTGACCGAGGTGAAACCAGGTTCCGGATTGGCGCCAGTATCGTAACCGGTGCTTTGCACCATAGCCTGGATCCGACCGGTACCAGGTTCGATGTCAATCAACGATGAGCCGATGTTTGCGGAGTTAACCGCCGGGATGTTGCGCTTCATGGCAATCTCGGCGGCGTTCTGCCGGAACGAATCCAACGTGGTGTAAATCTGCAGGCCACCGCGGTAGAGCAAGGTGCCGCGATCTTCGCGGGTCTCACCGAACTCCGGCGACATCATGATGGTCTTGACTACGAAGTCGCAGAAGAACGCTGCACCGCCAGCCGGTGCGCAACCCAGTGGTACCGGAGTAACGTTCAGAGTTTCTTCAACCGGGGTGTGCCGGGCCTCGTCGTATTCGGCATTGGTGATGTAGCCGAGCTGCCACATCTTGTACAGCACGGTGTCGCGGCGCTCTTGGGCAAATTCCGGGTGCCGGGTGGGATCGTACTTATTGGGGTTCTTGGTGATACCGGCAATAGTGGCGGCCTGTACCGGGGTCAGGTCGGCGGCATGAGTGGAGAAGTAGTACCGCGATGCGGCTTCTACGCCGTAGACCTTGGAACCGAATTGAGCTACGTTCAGGTAGCCCTGCAGAATCTCTTCTTTCGGCATCTCTTGGGCGATTGCCATTGAGAGCTTTGCCTCGCGGATCTTGCGGGCCATCGTAGCTTCGCGAGCTTGCAGTACGCCGAATGGGTCGCCGCTCTGCGAAGCTTTGTCAATCAAGATGTTCTTTACGTACTGCTGGGTGATACCAGAACCACCGGACTGCGAATCGCTCGAAGAGTTCTTAACCAAAGCGCGCAGGGTACCCTGGATGTCCATGCCGCCGTGCTCGTAGAAGCGCTCGTCTTCAATTGCAATCGCAGCATTTTGCATGTGGATGGAGATTTCAGAGAGCGGCACGATAACGCGGTTCTCTGCAAAGAAGCTAGCCAGAATCTGACCGTCCTTGGTGTAAACCGTGGAGCCTTCAGACATCTGGGATTCGACTAACTCATCTGGCACCTCGTTCAGGAACCCCAGGGCCTCGCCACCCAAGTCGTTCACTGCCACGGCTGCCGGTACAGCTAAGAAAGCGGCCAAGGTGCCGCCAATGCCTGCCAGCAGCACGAATGCCACTAGCATCGCTACCATTTGGGTAAACGGAATACGGTGTACACCGCTCCGCTTCATACCATCGTTCCTCGCCATGTGCATAAGCGTACGACTCTCGAATCGGAAATTTCTGGCAAACTCAGTGTGATATTTAGCCGTTACTTTAGCGTCGTTTTTTTGCCACTGACTTGTCGTTTCCGAAATGTCCGTTTTGCCGGATGTTGGCACTTTTTTGTAATGCCCGATGCCACCGTTTCGTTTAACTATCTAGCGCTGGACCTGCACTTATACTGGGTTCGGCATTTGAACGCCCGATGCCGCAACTGCTGTCAGTTGCTTGCAACTCGCCGCGCCGAGGTAGAGTAGATTTTATGCATAACAATTTTGTGACCCAAGTCACGAGTGTTGACCAACGGCTGTCGGAACTCGGCATCGTGCTTCCGGGATTGGCCGCACCGGTGGCTAATTACGTCCCGGCCGTCCGCACTGGAAACTACGTTTATACTTCCGGCCAACTGCCATTCGTAGATGGCAAGCTGCCGGTGACCGGTAAGGTTGGGGTCGGCACTTCGAAACCGGATCGGTACTACTCGGTTGAACCCTTGGTTGATCCGGAGGTGGCCGCTGGGTTGGCAAAGCAAAGCGCCCTGAATGCGTTGGCGGCAGTCAAGGCGCTAGTGGGATCGCTAGATAAAGTGGTGCGGGTGATAAAAGTAGTCGGTTTTGTTGCTTCCGACCCTGCGTTTACTGGTCAGCCCGCTGTGATTAATGGTGCCTCCAACGTGCTGGGCGAGATCTTTGGCGAGCGCGGAGTTCACGCCCGCTCCGCTGTCGGCGTCAGCGTATTACCCCTGGATTCGCCAGTAGAAGTCGAATTAATTCTCGAAGTCTCCGACTAAGAACCCGCCGCAAAAGCGGCGGGTAGTAGAACCACGTAATTTCGTGTGTGTTTAGGATAAAGCGCAAGGCGCGACCAAAGCGAAGTGGACAAAGACGTCCATGAGCGACGGGAGCAACGCGGCGATTTGCCTAAACGCTCCGAAATTACCGGGCTCGGCGTTCTAGGCGGGGTATATCCTTTAGCACGATCGCGCGGCCGTCACGCTTTACCCAGCCCCGAGCCGAGAAGTCAGCCAGGGCCTTATTAACCGTCTCACGGGAAGCGCCCACCAGTTGCGCCATTTCCTCTTGAGTCAAGTCGTGAGCAACGCGCAGACCCTCTGGGCTTTTCTCGCCGAACCGCTTCGCGAAATCCAGCAGCGCTTTGGCTACGCGGCCCGGTACGTCGGAGAAAACCAGGTCGCCCAAGGACTCGTCGGCCCGGCGCAGCCTGGCGGCCAGCGAGGCGAGCAAGTGGGTGGCGACTGCCGGGTGAACTTTGATCCAGTCAACTAAGTCGCTGTGGCTGAGTTCGTAAACCGTGGTCTCGGCAACCGCAGTGGCCGTGGCGGTGCGGGCACCGGGATCAAACAAAGTCATCTCGCCCAGCATTTCGCCTGGGCCGAGCACGGCTAGCAGGTTCTCCCGGCCGTCGGCTGCTCGGCGACCCAACTTGATCTTGCCAGAACCAATTATATAGAGCCGATCCCCCGGCTCGCCCTCGCGGAACAGAATTTCGCCACGAGAAATGTCTAGGGGCCGCAGCCGCGTGGTCAGGTCAGAGGTCTCATCCTCCGACATGCCCTGAAACATCGGTGCATTAAGCACCACATCGTTGTCGATCGCTGAAACCAAGATCAACCCTCCGCAACTGGATTCGGCATTAGCAGCGCCGCGGGTGGATTCCGGGCACGGCAAAAGTATGTGTGACTTGGCCAACATTCTGCCCTAGCGGGGTCGAATTGAGCGAACTAAAGTCGGCGTTTCGCTGGTGAATGCATATGATCGCATTTGTCCGTGGCTGTTTTTAGGGTTCGGGTATGGCACAGGTGGCCGCAACTACGGCATCGGGCGGGGAATCGGAACTCGCTAAAGTACGGCGCGCGCGTAAAATCTTTCGCATTCTCGGGGTCACCTATCCCGACGCGCACTGCGAGCTTGACTTTGCGAACCCACTGCAACTGCTAGTCGCGACGGTGCTTTCGGCCCAGACCACCGATGTCGCAGTTAATAAAGTTACTCCGGTACTCTTTGCCAAATACCCCACGGCCCAGGCCATTGCCGAAGCCGACCCCGCCGAGATGGAAACTATAGTGCATCCGCTCGGATTTTATCGGGCCAAAACCCGCTCGGTCATTGGGCTGGGCAAGGCGCTGCTCGAGAAATTTGATGGCCAGGTGCCAAACCGGCTTACGGACTTGGTGCAGTTGCCAGGGGTCGGGCGCAAAACTGCCAATGTGGTGCTGGGCAATGCGTTTGGCGTGCCGGGGATTACGGTTGATACTCATTTTGGCCGGTTGGCCCGGCGCTTTGGTTGGACGATGTCAGAAAATCCCGACCAGGTTGAGGCCGAAGTCGGCACACTGTTTCCCCGGCGAGACTGGACCATTCTTTCGCACCGGCTCATCTGGCATGGCCGCCGGATCTGTTTTGCGAGAAATCCCGCTTGTTATAGATGCCCCATCGCCACCCTTTGCCCGTCATATGGCATCGGCCCCACTGTCCCGCCCGAACCAAAACGTTCCAAATCGTAATCAGGTCATATTCAGGTTGCCAATTCAGCGGCTTAGGTCATTTTCCGCATTGAACGCGCGACGGCATCGGGGCGTGTCATACTTAGCGGGTGACGTTGAGTACCAGGTCTGTCGCTAGCGCTGTTATCGCAGGCTTGGTTGGCGTGGCCGCGTGGCTGAGCGAGTCTTTAGGTACTGCATTACCGCTAGTTTTGGTCAGCCTGGTGTTGGTCTGCCTTTTGGCAGGCGGATGGCCGAGGGTTTCCGGGCAACCATTCCAGAGCGGCACTCCGATTGTGCTGGGCGCAACCGGGCTGGTGGCGTTGGTGACGGCTTGGCGTACCACCACGGAACCAGTTCTACGCTTTGTCGCAGTAGCTATCGCTATGGCACTAGCAATGTCGTTCTTAGCAGAGATGCTGCGCAAAGACGGCCGCCTAGGCTTGGTCAACTCAATTTCTGCCACGATCACCGGAGCCATCATCGCCACAGGTTTCGCCGGCTGGGTAGCGGCCGTCCGTTCCCAAACCGGGGCAGCCTTAGTTATCACTGCCGCATTAGCCCTGGTTTTTGCCGCAGCGGTCGTTGCCTTGCCGATTCACCCCGGCTGGCTCGCCGCAGCGATTACCGTGTGGGTGGCCAGTGGCGTTGGGTTATTGGCCGGGTTCTTGGTGCCCAATTCCAATTGGGATATTGGAGTTATAGCCGGGGCGACCGCCGGCATCACTGTGGCCGCTTTTCGGGTTTTGCTGTCCGATGAGCATCGTTATCGGGATACCATCCCCGGCATGGCCACCGCCATCGTGCCCGTCGCAGTGTCGGGGATAGTCATGTATGCCCTCCACTGGCTCTTTCTTTAGTTTGTTTATTGGCTAGCCAAAATGTCGTACATCGCCGGACAACCCGGCGCCACAAGGCTCCACTGGCTGGCAGACTAAGCGCTACCAACTCGGGTAACCATTCCGGTTACACGTTCCACGTCGTCGTGAGGTAAGCGCCATTTGGCGGCGTGGTTTGTTGGCCACGAATCCGTAAGGGTCCATGCCTCGCACATACGAGTCTGAGGACACCCATACAATGAAAATATTCGGACGGGCCATCAAGGCTGTCGCTCTTGCAACCACTGCAATTCTCACTTTCGCTGCGTGTGCTACCGGTTCAGCCGGGGCAGCAGACGATTCCGTACTCGGCGCAAGCGCTGACAATCCCATCCGCATCGGCGTAGTGAACGCTGAAGAGCCCTACCGCGCGGTTTTCGCCGAGGCAGCTCGCGAAGATGGCATCTACATTGAATTCGTGAACTTCTCCGAGTTCCCGCTGGTCAATCAGGCACTCGCTGAGGGCGATCTGGATATGAACCAATTCCAGCACCTGCAATTCTTGGCTAACTTCAACGTGGCCACTGGCGAAAACCTGACCCCCATCGGAGCTACCGCGGTTTATCCGCTGGGCCTTTACAGCTTCCGCTGGGATTCGGTTGCTGAGTTTCCGGAGGGCGCCGAGATCGCTATTCCGAACGATCCCACCAACCAAGCTCGTGCGCTGCTCGTTTTGCAAGATGCGGGTCTATTGACCCTGCGCGATGGCGGCAACTCGTTGAGCACTCCGTTTGACATCATCGCCGACCAGTCCCGCGTATCGGTTATCCCGGTTGAAGCCGCGATGACTGCGGTTTCGCTGAGCGACGTTGACGGTTCCATCGTGAATAATTCCATGATCGCTCAAATCGGGATGAGCCTAGCTGATGCAATTTTTGCGGACGATCCCGACTCCCCCGCTGCTGAGCCCTACATCAACGTCTTCGTGGCACGCGCGGCCGATGCGGAAAACCCCAAGTTCATCCGCTTAGTCGAGCTGTTCCACACCGCGCCTGGCGTAATTGATGGCTTGATCGAAAGCTCTGCTGGTACCGCTGCCGTGCGTAACAACTCGGCTGCTGATCTCCAGCGCATCTTGAGCGAAATTGAAGCAAATCTCGCCTCTAATCGGTAATTAACTTAATAGACCCCAGCCGGGAGTGTGTTTTGGTTCACATTTCCGGCTGTGGGGTCTGATAGGTTGAGCGAACATCAAATATCCGTTCCACGTCGTCAAAGCACGAGTCTGAGGACACCAAATGAATTTATTAGGCAGGGCCGTCAAGGCCGCCATCGTCGCAACTACCGCGCTGCTAGCCTTCGCCGGCTGTGCCACTGCCAGCAGTAATGCCCCGGCCGAATTACCGAGCGCAAGTGGCACCAGCGCCGCTGACCCCATCCGCATCGGGGTAGTTGATGGCGAAGAGCCATATTGGGCCACGTTCACCGAAGCTGCCCGCGTAGAGGGCATCTACGTTGACGTGCAAAACTTTGGCGATTACACCCTGTTAAACCAGGCGTTGGTCGAAGGCGATCTTGATCTGAATCAATTCCAGCATTTAGATTACTTGGCGAATTTCAATGTTTCATCGGGCAATAATCTGATGCCGGTCGGCGCCACCGCGATTTACCCGATGGCTCTGTTTTCGGACCGTTGGGGTTCGGTTTCGCAATTCCCCGAGGGCGCCGAAGTAGCAATTCCCAACGACCCCACCAATTTGGCGCGGGCGTTATTGATTCTGCAAGATGCTGGCCTGCTCACGTTGCAAGGTGGCGGCAGCCGCCAAAGCACCGCGTACGATGTTGATGCCGCAAACTCTCGGGTGGAAGTTATTCCAGTTGACGCCGCGCAAACTGCAGCTAGTTTGCAAGATTTAGACGGCGCCATCGTGAATAACGACATGATCGGGCAAATTGGTTTATCCCTTCAAGATGCCATCTTTACCGATAACCCCAATTCCGCGGCCGCAGCTCCTTATATAAATATTTGGGTAGCCCGCGCCGCCGATGCCGATAATCCGACTTTTGCCCGGTTAGTGTCTATTTTCCACAATAACCCGGCAATCATTGAGGGGTTACAAGAAGCTAATGCCCACTCGGCAGTTATCAGTGATACTCCAGTTGCCCAATTACGGCAGACTCTGACTGGATTAGAAGATGACCTCGGCGGCGTCGAGTTAGCTACCCCCGCCCCGGCCACCCCAACTCCCAGTTTGCTGCATTATTGGCCGTGGCTGTTGTTACCTTTGCTAGCTCTTGGCTTATGGCGAGCTTACGCGGTGACTGCTAAGGCCCGCGCTACCCGGATGACTCCTGAAGAGATTGCCCAAATCCGCCCGTTGACTGCTGCTACCGGGATTCCTCGGGTCGGGCCAGTGGAGCGAGTAACTGACGACCGCGGGGTGTTACGTTCTGGAATTACCGATAACCCGATTATCCGGTTCCGTAATGTGTCCAAAGTATTCCCGGCCACAAAACGTCGGGCGGAAACTCGGGCCGTTGATAATGTGACTTTCGACATTTATCAAGGGGAAGTTTTCGCGGTAATTGGTTATTCCGGGGCTGGTAAATCTACTTTAGTCCGATTAATTAATGGCTTAGAAAAACCCACTTCCGGCGAAGTTATTATTGACGGCGAAGACATTGCCCAAAAATCGGAATGGAATTTACGGCCAGTTCGCCAAGAAATTGGCATGGTATTCCAATCATTTAATTTACTTTCCAGCCGTACAGTAGCGGGTAACGTTTCATATCCACTGGAAGTGGCAGGTTGGCCGCGCGCGCAACGGAAAGAACGAGTTGCCGAGTTACTGGAATATGTTGGCCTCTCCAGCATGGCGGGCGCTTACCCCAATCAGCTTTCGGGTGGGCAACGCCAACGAGTCGGGGTCGCCAGGGCGCTCGCTACTAATCCCAAGATTCTGCTGGCCGATGAAGCCACATCGGCCCTGGACCCGGAAACCACCCAAGACGTGCTGCGGCTGCTGCGGCAAATCAACCGCGACTTGGGCATCACGGTGGTGGTTATCACTCACTCTATGTCGGTAGTTCGGTTCTTGTGTGACCGGGTCGCGGTGATGGATCACGGCCAGGTTGCCGAGTTGGGAGATGTTTACTCGGTGTTCGGCTCACCGAATGCCCCAATCACCCAGCGCTTTGTCGGCACCGCCCTCGCCGACCGGCCCACTGCCGAAGTGCTAGATCGCCTGCGCGAACGCCATCCCGGCCGCTTGGTCACGGTTAACGTCCGCGAAGGTTCCACCAAAGCTTTCTCCCGCATCTTTAGCACGCACAATGTCGATGCCGAAGTGGTTTTCGGCGGGATCACCGAAGTGGGCGCCCGGCCGGTTGGCGCCTTGACCTTCGAGATCACTGGCCCGCCGGTGCTGGTAGATGCCGCGGTGCAGGAGCTTTTGCAAGAAACCGACGGCGAGGACTACGGCGATGTGCTGATCACCGACCAAGCCACTAGCCCGCATGTTAATGTGATTGGCGATGGCACCATCCTGATCACCGACGAGGGAGGGAACCTACGATGAATCCAATTGACTGGAACCGGATGGGGCCAATCCTTCTTACTTCTGCTGGCGAAACCCTTTACATGGTTGGCCTCGCGGTGCTGTGGGGCGGATTCTTTGGCTTGGTTATCGGCTTAGGTTTATATCTAACTCGGCGCGGCAATTTGCTGGCGAATAAATGGGTATTCGGTGCCCTCAATGTGATTATCAATATTGTGCGCCCGACTCCATTTATCATTTTCGCAATGGCTTTAGGCCCAGTTACTCGGGCGCTATTTGGGCGAATTATTGGTATTCAAGCCTTTACTTTTGCAATGGCCGTCACTGCCGCGTTCGCTTTCTCCCGGTTAGTAGAACAGAATCTGCTTTCCGTTGACCCAGGGGTGGTTGAAGCCGCCCGTGCGATGGGAGCTTCACCCTGGCGGATCGTGCGTACCGTGCTTATTCCGGAAGCCTTGGGGCCGCTGATCCTGGCCCTCACCTTCTTACTCGTTGCTGTCACTGACATGTCCGCCATTGGCAACATGCTGGGGGCAGGCGGCCTTGGTTCGGTAGCGCTCACTGAGGGTTACCGGCAATTCAACTGGTCAATTGTTTATATCGTCGTAGCTATTTTGGTTGTCGGCGTGCAATTATTCCAAGCAGTAGGTAATTATCTAGCTCGCCGTGTTATGCGTCGGTAGATTTTCCAAATTTCCATAAAAGAAACACCATCAACAAAAGAAAGTAACAAATGAGTTCCTTACGTTTATTCACGTCTGAGTCTGTGACTGAAGGCCACCCCGATAAGGTAGCGGATTTGATTTCCGATTCCATTTTGGATGCCATTTTGACCGACGATCCCACCGCCCGCGTTGCGGTTGAGACCCTGGTGACCACCGGTCAAGCCCATGTGGCTGGCGAGGTCACCACCACGGCCTACGCTGACATCCCCACCATCATCCGCGACGCGGTTAACGGCATCGGGTACACCTCGTCCAAGCTGGGTTTCGATGGCGACAGCATCGGTATTTCTGCTTCGATTGGCAAACAGTCTCCGGATATTGCGGGCGGTGTTGACCAGGCTTTGGAAGCCCGCTCGGCTGAATCCACTGTGGAGCCGGAAGACCTGCAAGGCGCTGGTGACCAAGGTTTGATGTTCGGCTATGCCTCCAATGAGACGCCGGAACTCATGCCGCTGCCGATCTGGTTAGCACACCGCCTGGCTGAGCGCTTGGCTGAGGTGCGTAAAGAAGGCGTCGTTTCCGGCCTGCGCCCCGATGGCAAGACCCAGGTGACATTCGAATACGAGGATGACCGTCCGGTTAAGCTCGACACCATCGTTATTTCTACCCAGCACGATCCCGACGTCACTCAGGAAACCCTGGCCCGCGAATTGGCTGACAAAGTGGTAGCTCCGGTGCTGGCTCGGATTGCATCGTTCAGCTCGGTTGATGTTTCGGGCTTTAAGCTGCATGTGAACCCGTCCGGTAAGTTCGTGATTGGTGGCCCGCAGGGCGACGCTGGCGTGACCGGCCGCAAGATCATCGTTGATACTTATGGCGGTATGGCTCGTCACGGTGGCGGCGCGTTCTCCGGTAAGGACCCGTCGAAGGTTGACCGTTCTGCTGCCTACGCGATGCGCTGGTTGGCCAAGAACATCGTGGCGGCTGGCTTGGCTGATCGGGTAGAAGCTCAGGTAGCTTACGCGATCGGTAAAGCTCGCCCGGTGGGTCTGTTCATTGAAACTTTCGGCACTGAGAAGGTCCCGGTAGCGGACATTCACCGCGCAGTTGAAAAGACTTTCGACCTGCGCCCGGCTGCGATCATCCGCGACCTTGACTTGCTGCGCCCCATCTATTCCAAGACCTCTTCGTATGGCCACTTCGGCCGCGAACTGCCGGAATTCACCTGGGAGAAAACCGACAAAGTTGACGCCCTGCGCGCCGCCGCTGGCATCTAAAGTCTGAACTAGCTGCGTTTTTAGTCGCCGCCCTGTCTCTTTCATATTGAGATGGGGCGGCGATTATTTTTTGCCGTTTCGCTCAGTCTACTGCTTTTTCCAGGGTAGATCGGCTCGAAAATCCGTTATCATAACGATTCGATAATTTGTTTAATGATTGCGCCTAATCTTAGGTGATTTTAGTCATAAATTATTTCACGGGTTATAAAAGCTAGTAGAAATAGGCTGTAAGCACGAAACGATCCCGCTTGCCGGGGTCCAGACTCACAGATAAGGAAGTGCTATGAACACCGTGGAATTCGAATCTTCGCCTTGCTGGTGCGACCTCTCTTACTGGCAGAAATACTGCCCGGAACACGCTGGCCACTAGTTCATTACTAGCGCGGTCCCGATGGGCCGTTTCATCGTCGTGGCCGTAAATGTGGTCACTTCACGCCGCTCATCCAGCTCAACCTAAAGCCGGAGAGTAGCGTACTCCTTGCGTTCGCGTGCGTCTCGGCATTCGGTTGTACGCTGCACACGAACTGCAATCCCGCCAGACTAAGTCAATCCTTCGCGATTGATGGCGTAATGGCGGCGGCGCGAGTGTAGTTCAATGGTAGAACTTCAGCTTCCCAAGCTGATAGCGCGGGTTCGATTCCCGTCACTCGCTCTGACTGGTCATTGCCATCATTTAGAACAGATGTTGCTGGCCATAGCAACCATCTTAGTGATTGGGAGGTGATTAGTGTACCTCTAACTCACAATCGGCGTGGTATCACCGGACCGTTGACAACAGCCTCTTGGGTGACGAAAACGCCAATCCGTATTGTACGCTTCTTTTTCTGCCATTGCCAACACTAGGCAGCGTGTCGCAACCTCTAACATCGGGGTTAGTGGTTTAATCTTTGCATTATGAACCGATTTGCTCCGACCACCATACGTGAGGGTGACTCAAAAGTACTCGACTTCACCGCTAGCGCTCTTCCGCAAGAGACATTGGCAATCACCCTTGCATTGCAGTCTATCTCCCAAGTCGCAAATGAGGCGAGGGAGTCTCTAGGAGAAGCACTGGCCGACTTTTCAACACAGATTGATGACCTTGCTGCGATTACATCCGAGAAAATCTCTAAAATCGACATTTCACTATTTGAGGCGCTTGCAGCAGCTTTATCCCCTATCGTCCCTTTGGCCAATGACGTAGATGGATTCCGATTCCCATGGGTAGCTCGCTGTAAGGGTTGCTTAAGACTGGTAGCTTTGCCAGATAGAGGCAGCTCCTCAATTCCCACCTGTAATGCTTGCACCTAAAATGATGAACCTTCTGGCACAACGAGAATGCAACCCCTAAAATAGAAGAATGCCCCCGGTGCAATACCTCTCACTGCGCCAGGTAGCCGAGCGTCTAAATTTGCAAGTTGTGACAGTTCAAACCTATTACAAGAGGAATCAAATGCCAGAGCCAGACTCTCTCACTGGCCCGCCCGGTTATATAGTGCCCGGCTGGCTTGAATCCACTATTGACCAATGGGCGGTCACAAGGCCAACCAGACAAAAGAATACGGAATCTTAGGATTTCCCATCATGAGCTTTATTTCTACAACAACGAACCAACCAACTACTTCCATCAAGACCTACCCTATAACTAACGCTGGAGATATTATGTTCCAACTTGATTTGCTCGACACTACTCACCTAGACCTTAGCTTGGAAACGCCGCTTCGTTGCCAATTCGGTGAGCAAGACGTTTTGGCCGATGCTAAGTGCCTTCTAGAGTGTGCTCACGAGGCTCATGCTTACGAGCAAGTTTGCTCAGAGCCAGCAACTTGGGAAGAACTAATGGAATGCCACAAAGGTAGGACGTTCCTTTGTGATAATCATGCAAACCTAGTCAGAAACCGGATTGACTTTGGTGTGCGTGAGGCTGCGAAAGATGGTGATGACCTGGAATGCTTCCATTGTGATGGATTATTCGATGCGAAGTTCAACAGACTCTAGCGAGCAAGAGCTACTTTTAACTGATGACTTGTTTGCTACCGGAGCGAATGCGCTACGATGGGCTGCTTGGCGGCATATGAGTTATGTTGGCTTGGATGATGAACACCTTGATATTGCTTTTCAAGTATGTTACGGCAAGAGTGTTGATGGTGTTACTGGTGATTATAAGGTTAATGATAAGTGGAGTAAGTACTTAGCGAGGCAGTAGAAGTTCTGGTTTCGTGGAATGAGGTTAGTCGGATAGGTAGTGTGGTTCCGGCTCCACCGTCCAGCAGAATCAGAAATCCCTAGCTCCCCATCAAAATCCTAATTCAAGTATAGATGTGAGTTAATTCAACAAGTCATCTAGTATTTTTTGGTTACTTTCTTGCTCTAGTCGTAACTTTTCTAATCCATAGATATCTTCTAAATCCTGTAAATTAAGTTCCTCGTAAATTTTTGGCTTAGAGTTATCTAATCCAGGATTCGTAAGGATTATACCATTTTCTTTATAATAAGTGATAGCCGAGGATGACACAGCATTACTTTTCTTTTGGTATAAAGTTGAACTCAATTAGCTTATCAAGTGCATCTGAAACCTTTTCCTTTTCAGACTTAAACCTAATTGAATCAACTACTTCATCTAGCAAATCCAAGTCATCATTCATAGTAGCATCTCCTTAAATCAGCGCATTGTTAACTGCATGATGTACCTGAATCCTGAAGACTACCCCAGTTCTCCATCTGCACACATTGAGCTTGCGAACGGCGCCAAGTCAGCAGACTGTAACGTACAGTTGAACAAGGTGGTTGAGGCTAGTAAGGCTTACTTCAATGGAGAATTAAGTCAAGCAGAACTAGAAAATGAGATGGACAGACTTAATGAGTTTAATTCTAAAGAGAGTCCTTACCTGGTAGCTGCTTGTGCTGTTAGAACAATAGTAACTTATTTGCAAGAGTTCCATTATAGTGAACTACTAGAAAACATTGCGAATAACAGTGAGCCAAGTGATTTCTTCTATGGATTATCTAAACGAGCAATCCATTTATTGAGAACTTTAGATGATTTGATTAACGGTAATCCTGATGCTTACAAGTCGTTCATGGAAGCCAGAGTTCATTTTGATGAGAGCATTAACGAGATATGTCTATCACTTTATTTGGCAATGAGTGATGCTTACGAGAGGTTGAGCCAGCAGTAGTTGAAGCTGGTTCGTTGGGGCCGTGGCAACCGGACTGATGGTGAGGTTCCGACTCCACTCCACCTCACGAAACCCAATCCTCTACTGCTCTACTTGCGCATATTTCCTATAGTTACAATCACCGCCGGACAATAGCACCTTAACGGACATGACAACTTACAGGAGAACATGATGCAAGGTATTACGATTGACAGGCAAGGTGCATTCCATAATAGAAGCAATGGCCAATATGCAGCCAAACCGGGGGCGTCTAGCCACACGGATTTAGATTGGAATACTAATCAAACCCAGGCTTGGGCTAATGCAACTAAAACATTCGCTAAAACAGTTAACTCACCGGAGGCAGAAGAAGTGTTTGATAAAGTAAGAATAGTTAAAGGCGTTGGAATTGCTGTTGTAGCAGCAGGGTTAGTTTCAGCTTGCGGTGGTGGTTCTACGGAGGCTTACACTCCTAGTTATCCTGACCAGGATTCTTATAACCAAGAAGCTGATTCTGATACTTCTTATGATAATGATTACGATTACACTGATTATGATTACGCTGATGCTGCCCCGGTTCTTGAGGTTGGCTCCGTACTCTCCCCTGAGGAAGCCGAATCCACTCGTGCTTACCTACGCGCTATGGATAACGAAACGCGAGCAGGTAGAGTAGTAATCAATAGGAACGGGGAATATGTAATTCTTGATGTTGCTGACTTACAACCAGGTGATACCATCGGTGAAAATCGTGAAGATAGAATGTTCATCAGAGCAACTGGAACACCAGTATTCCATATTCAAGGTGAAGAACCATTCGTATTTGATGCGAGGAATCCAGGCAGTAGAGTAACGCAAGCCATATTCAATGTTGCTGTTAATCACGGAGGCACCACAAGAGCAGAGGCTGAGGCCGCACTTACTGAAGGAAGACAAGGTTGGTTTAGCGAGAACAATATAGAAGAAAACTTGCAAGAAATCCGAGATGCAAACATGGCTACATTCGAAAATGCGAGTTTTGGACTTGTAGCTCCATTCCGCTCATTCCATGCACAAAACGCAGGTGGTGGTGAGTGGTGGGGATTAACTGGAGTAGGCGGCACTTTCGACCTGAGGGATGAATGGAATGATGCGACAACCAGTAGTAATAATAGTCCAGGGACAAGAGCATATGTCGAAGCTCATTTAAGACGGGTTGCACGTAATCATCCAAATATTGTTGTTATCGGCTTTGATGGAGAACAAATCAGAGGATAATCTTATTACTATAAGCCCCGTCAGTTATCTTGGCTGGCGGGGTTTTTGATTATCTAATTCAGACACTCCAAACTTACAGTTTGACTGCACTATCTGAAACTTGTATGATAGGAACGTGGAAACGTTGGAGATAACTGAAGCAACAGCCGGGTGGGAAGAGGCCATCCGGGCTAAGCTGCGTGATGGACAGCGGATTACAGTTAAGTTTCAGCCAGTCAACTATACTCCAAACGAGCTTGCCGAAAAAGTTGGAGTTACCAGGCCAACTATAATGCGTTACATTAACGATGGTTCTATCAAAGCAATTAGACGTGGAAACAGGCATTTGATTCCATTGCTTGAAGCTAATCGGTTTGTTTCCAGTTACGCTGGTAGTTAATTATGGTTGCTGACAAACAAGGCAAACTCCATGCTAGCGATGGAACCTATACAAATAAACCTGGTCAATATTCGCAAATAGATTTAGGCTCAGAGGAGTTCCTACCAGGATTTAGACCTAGCCTTGACGATGATAATTGGTGGCCAACACACTTAGGAGACACTTCTGACTTGCCCGATTTTTCGGGTGACGACTGGGCGCATGTACTTGATGGTGATGGGCAAGACAAAGACGGAAATGAGCTACCTGGAGGAGGGCATCTTTGGAATGTCGTAAAGTCACGAAAGATTCAGGGTAAGACTGCCTTTCCTCCGTCCTGGGGCGCAGCTTATATCGGGGAAGCAGCAGCAAAAGTTTTGCGAAAAGCAGCTGAGGATTTCAGCCGTGAAAACCATAAATTAGTTCTAGCTAGAGATTTGGTCCCGGACAAAGTATGGGAAACTAATGACTGGAAAGAAGAAGTCTGGGTAGATGGTAAACATATTGCTGTTACAGTGTCACTCAGCGGGCTTGGTGTCTTAACTGTTTATCCAGAATGTGGTGACGGAATTTCGAAACTCTTGGGTAACAAGATGGTCTCCCAAGAATATAAAGAAAACTGGAGGGAAAATAATGACAAATGAAGAAATGTATCCACTCACTTATTCCTTGGTGTCCGGCATAAAGGAAGAGGCTTTCAGTCATATTTCTGAAGAACAGAAGCGTTCATTTGAGAATTCTGTAAAATTTGTTGAACCAGATATCGCAATAACTAAAGCTTTAGGTTGGAGTATTGACGGAATTTGGAAATTAAGTGATAGGATTGCTGAGTCAGTTAGACTTTGGGGAGAAAACGCATCTCGCAAAGCATATCGCAGAATAGCCGATTTAGCATTACAGAATGCGGGCTTACCAGGGTTGGTATAGTGGTTCTGTGAAAACTCCGCAATCAGTTAAACTTAATTTTAACCGATTGCGGAGTTCCATTCTTTATTTCGGTTTACGGTGCTGCTCCGCCACCAGATACGTGCGGACAGCTCCATTGGTCTGCTGGGAACCCAAAGTTACAAGTTACTGTAATTGGGAACGAATAGCTGACTGCTCGTTCGTGTGGTTCTAGGTCTGGAAAGTTTGGATGGTTAGGCCCATTAACTGTCCTCACAGTTGCAGACATGCTTTGTGTGCAGGTTGTTGTAACAGTTGTGGAATTAACGATTAACCCAGTAACGCCGCTTTCGCCGGGGTTGAACACTGGAGTTGGCGCGGGGGACACTACCCTGTTAGCTCCCATCTGACCAGCAGCTGCCCAGAATCCAGCGTAAATTGCAGATGATGCGACAGCAGGGCAACCTATAGATAACGCTGGTAATGGCCTACAAGTTCCAGTACAAGAACCAGATGTAGCAGTATTACAGTATTCATTTAACCCATCTGTGTAGCACCAAGCAGGCACAGAGTTTACCGTCCTGGTTACTGAACCAGCAGCACCGCAAGTATGGGAACTTGGAGTTGAAACCGGATTACCAGTGGTGCTGAAAGTAATAGTGCTGCCTGATAAACCCCTAGGTGAACTGTTAGGGGAACAACCCACTTGAGCAATAGCAGCGGGTCTTGGCATGGCGTTAGTTCCAGCAGAGCCTCCGAAGTCGCGGCTATTTACTCCGTCATGGACTTGGACGTGCCCGCCAAAGCTTTGACCATCTCCTAGATAGTTGTTACAACCACCATTACCTACGGAGGCTCCATTAACCCAGCCACCAGTAACCCAAGTATGAGCGTGTAGTGTTCCATTCTGTTCAACACAGATTGAACGTGTACCGTGATGACCGTTAAAGTTGGTTCCTGGATTCCAAACTCTAGCGCTTCCACTAATAGGAGGTAATCCTATCCCAGAAGTAATTACCCTAGTATTATGTCCATCAGTTAAATGAATAGTCCAAGTTCTAGAATGATAACCGCCGTCATTATCAGGTCTTGCGATAGAACCAGCTAATTCGCTTCTGGTTAATACTTGTGAAGCAGCATTATTATCAGGGGTAATGGTTATGCTTCCGCTACCCCCATCTAGGGCAAATCGGCTCCATCTTAGCATTCTGCCTTGGCGTTCTGCTGCTGTTAATGCCTGGTCTGGAGTTAAAGGTGCAGCATGAGGTAAAGAAGTACTCTGAGAAGTCGTGTTATTAGCAGTAACCGTATTAGCTCTAGTGACAGCTAAAGATGAAGTGCCATTAACATTAGTAGCCGTTGCTGTTAAAGCAACAGTAGTAATTCCTGACCTAGTGACAGTAACAGTATTAAATCCATCGGTATTAGTTAGAACTAATGCATATGATGTAGCATCACCAGCACCATTACCAAGTCCATCGAATCTTAAAGTAACTCTCTCCCAGCTATTACGAGGTCTATTAGCTCTAGCTTCAGCTTGAGTAGATAAAGTACCCATTACTGGATTATGAGTAGCTAACGTAGTTCTGATTTAGTTAACACTCTCCGTCCAGCGGTATTCATTAGAGAAGTTCCACAGCATCTATTTATCAACCCAGATGGAACTTACGAAACTGATGAAGATGGCAACTACCTACCAACCCCATCTGCATGGGATTTGACTGAGGAAGAAACTAACCACTTAGGCTTAAATTATCCAGAACAAGTATTTCAGACCAATTAGAGTACAATATAATACCCGTCATTCCAAATAAGGTTTGACGGGTTATATGTTGAAGTAATATTAATGACTAACTAATTGCGGAGCTTGTTGTGTCCTAGGTGGGATTATTACTTAATCGTCATACCAGATGCCATCTTCGTAAGTTAATGGTTTCATTTTATCGGTTTCAGTCCATACTCTCGTTGTACACTCATGCCAGATTCTGCCATCAGTTTTGCTTACGAAAGAACCACCATATCCACCAAGTTTCCCAGGCGCAGGTGGATTATCTAGGACTTGAACATAATACTTATCATCATCTTCAAAACCATATTTAGCTGGTAAATACTTAGATGCTTTTTCGCCAAGATGCTGTAATAGAGCATCAACGGCCTCACTATATGATTTAATTTTCATGATTATCTCTTTCTACATAATCGTAAGCTAAGGGTCTTGGGTCGAGGTTGTCAAGTCTAAGAACTAGAAAACCGTGCATGTGAGGAATATCGTCATAAATTGTAGTTTCGGGGTCTTGTCCATCGTGAAAACTTATACTTCCATCCAGTTCTTTTTCCCAGTTCCAAATATGACCGCGCTTACTGGACTGTTCTTCGCTACCTCTACGAAAAGCTGCAATCGCACCCCTAGAGCCGGGTTCTTCATTGAGAAGCGCATTTGTTACTGCCTCTCGCCAAGGTTTCGAGTAAGTATCAACATTATGGAATTTCACATCATTGCCACTCTTGGTCATCCATAGCTTAGCGAAATCATCGGGGTAGAAACCTGAGCCACCTTTAGCATGTAAAAGTTGACCTCGTGCTCTTAATTCCATAGCGATAACAACATTGCCGCAATTATCAGCAGCATCTGAATCTTCGTTAAAAACCTGATAATGAGGGTTAGCTAACATATTCTTAACAGAATCTTCGTAGCTACCAGGCTCAACTATTACTGCGCTTGTGCGGCGGAAGTAGGACGGTTTTGATTTTCCCAGAGTTGAACCTGTGGCCATAAAATCTTTTTGGCAGCTTGGGCAAATAGCGTCATTTACCGTCTCAAAAAATTCTCCACAGATTTTACAAGCTGCCAAGTCATATCCGCCACTAGCCCCAGGCTTGTTCGTATACTCACCATTGCTTGAGTTATGGTGCATTCCCTTTTTGTCAATCGTAACCATTACTCACCACTGTTGTACCACTTGATAAAATCGTCAGCTTCTTCTGCTGAAATGTTGTACCTGTGGCCGAACCTAGTTGCTGCAAGACGATTAGTTTTGATATAGTAGATGATTGCTTGCTTAGTTAGACCCATCTTCTCAGCTAACTGTTGAGCGTTATACCCATTAGGCTTAAACTCAACGTAAGCATCTTCACCATCATTTAAGTGTGCTGCAATAATGTTGTGCCAGTCTGGGGTATCAACAGTTATCTTTAATGCAGTCACAAATTATAGTGTAATAAGATTTTTAACTGTTGTCAAGCGTAGTGAAAATGCAAAGTCGCAATTATACTCTAATCGTAAATTATCTTGATTACGGAAATTCTATACTTCTTAGTGCATACTCTGGTCCCCGCAAACGTGCTGGTTATCGCATTGACCGCAAGCTGAAGCGAAATCGCATAAATCTCTCTGTTGAGCAACGCTCCATCCACAAATAGTAGCCTGAGCGCAACAGCCAGTCATAATTGGCCTGCCCCAACCATCAAGAGCAGTTTGTGGAGTTCCGCTTACTTGGATTCCGCCAGGACAACTGGCTACCGGGCACCTGACTAAATCCCTAACACGTAATTCAACGTTGTTATCTGGAGTACAACTTGATGGAACCGGATGAGGAACTGATGCACAAGAACGAGTAGCATAACCTGATGAAGATGGGCCAGTAACACTGTTCAAGTTATCGGTATTGGTATTACCAGGAGTGGTTACATCGCATCTTTGAGTTGATGCAGGTGAACCTGGAGCAGTTGGGCAAGCAGGAGCGGTACAGGTTGGAATCGGTGGGGCAGCCGGAGTCGGAACTGCGTTCGTTGGGGCCGTGGCAACCGGACTGATGGTGAGGTTCCGACTCCACTCCACCTCACGAAACCCAATCCTCTACTGCTCTACTTGCGCATATTTCCTATAGTTACAATCACCGCCGGACAATAGTACCTAGAAGGACATGACAACTTACAGGAGAACATGATGCAAGGTATTACGATTGACAGGCAGGGTGCATTCCATAATAGAAGCAATGGCCAATATGCAGCCAAACCGGGTGCGTCTAGTCACACGGATTTAGACTGGAATACTAATCAGACTCAGGCTTGGGCTAATGCAACTAAAACATTCGCTAAAACAGTTAATTCACCGGAGGCAGAAGAAGTGTTTGATAAAGTAAGAATAGTTAAAGGAGTTGGAATTGCTGTTGTAGCAGCAGGTTTAGTTTCAGCTTGCGGTGGTGGTTCTACGGAGGCTTATACTCCTAGTTATCCTGACCAGGACTCTTATAATCAAGAAGCTGATTCTGATACTTCTTATGATAACGATTACGATTACACTGATTATGATTACGCTGGTGATGCTTTCAACGAATCCATGCTTGAAACTGGCGTTACTTTAGATGAGTCCCAAGTGGATGCAGCCCGTGAAGCATTACGCGCTATGGATAACGAAACGAGAGCAGGTAGAGTAGTAATCGAACGTGATGGGGAATGGGTGGTAGCTGATTTCTCCAATCTAGATTCTGGTGACATTCTAGTAGATGAAGATGTAATTGAGATGGTTCTTCATCGTGATGGTGGTCAATATGCGACGATTGTAGTTAACGGCATTAATATTATTCACAATCCTCGTCAACCCGCCCCACCTGAAGTAATCGAAAGTCGAGTTGCAGCGGTTACTGGTGTTGGCACTCAGGGTGAACCCTTTACAAATATCTCACAAGATGTCATTGATGAAGTTCACAGGCTCCATGCGATTCCAGGGTGGTTAGGAGCAACCATGCCATCCAACGAGGAGATGCCTACTGAAATTGCTTTAGCAAACGTCTCTGGTCACGGTATTCAAGGTTATGGGATTATTAGTGTTGGTGGCACTCGTGATACCAATGGTAGAAATCCAGTCGATATTCTTGGCGGAAATACTTTTTTTGAAACTAGAGAAGCTGCTGATGCGGCAATCAGTTCACTACTAGCTCAGTTCCCTAACATTATTGTTCACAATTTTGCTAACTAAGTTAGTCTGGGTCTAGGAAACCACAGAAACAGGCACTAAGCGTTTTAGCCACACGCCATTAGTTTTCTTAATGATTTTAGTGACTTCACACTTAAATTTCTTGTGAACTGAATCATTTACATCAACTACAATTCCTTTCTCAAGTTTTTGTAATTGATAAGAGGATACTCTTGCAGGAAACTCGTTTGAACTCCCAGAGAGCATAGCATCAACGGATATAGTTTCAGTTTTAGACATTTTTTACTCCTTCGTACAATTTGAACGGTGATAATGTCTTTTCAAATTCGTTGGCCAAAGACCGGCGAATTTCCTTTTGTTGCCTAGTTGTTAAAAGCTCGAACGCCTCTGCATCTGGATAGTCCCTCATGTCCACTGGGATACAGATATCGAAATGGGCTTTCTGTACAATCCGTGCTACTTTCGGAGCTTTGGGAACCATGAACGTAGTGGGTAAGATGGTGCTAGTTTTTTCCAATATTTCGCCAAATGTGGCACTAAGTAGTATATCGCTACTAGTGGAATTTCTAATTTGGGTATCAGTTACTCCATTTACTAATCCGAAAACACTAATTGTAGGAAATATCCTGTCGTCAGGCATGAAATCCGAGTAACTGTATGGTTCCTTTAATGCGTTATCTGCTAAGTTAGAAAACGAAATCTTTCCAGATTTACCAACATAGCGCAGTAATATCTTGGTATCTGGATGATGGCTTTCTCTTCTCAAACCCACCTGGTATAAACCTGGGAAATCGACGAATTGCACTATTTCAATAGGTTCGCCTGGCACTAGCTCTATGGTAAGAACTTTTTGGTTTTTGCCTGAGGACTTAGCGTTAACCTGGTTATATGTGTTTGTCAGTTCCTTTGTGAGTTCTTTGCTGAACTTAGGGAATAATGGGCATGAGTCGGCATGACCAGACCCATTACAGCCAATCCCTACCATACCGCGATTTTAGCATAGAGAGTGGGGATTTTTCGGGATTTTTCGGCTTAACCCCATGCTCTCCACCAGTGGTTCGCCATGCCGCAAGTGCCGGGGGTTGAGCCGTGTGGGTCGCCAGCGGTTCCACCTGTGACGGTTGGACTGAACTCAAAGGTGTTGGAAACTGCCCAAGCGCTACAAGGGTTCGCAGCGGTTGGAACTGTCGGACATGTCCTACTGCTATCAGTGGTGGTTAGGGTTTGGGTCATGTTTGCTTGGCAGTGCATGTTACGCATTCTGATTATGCGACCGCTGCCAGCAACAGAAGTTGAGCTAGACCAAATGGCTTCACCTGTTGCGATATTTTCTCGTAGCCCAGCGGTGATTGTTGCTGCACCAGCGCGGCAGAGCCTACAAGATGTGCTGGTTCCACCAGTGGGACAACTCGTGTTACTTGCAGGGTTTGGAGTACAACCTGCTGTTGCTGTTTGAGGGGTACAGTTAGCGGAACCAGACCTGTTGCCTACGAAACCCACTACGCAGGTTGGAGTGGTAGTGGTAAATCCTTCTGGCATTGGTTCGCAATGCCCGGAGCAGGTTGTTGATGGTGTGACACTATCAGTGCAGTTGCCAGGGTGGCCATCGCAGTTAGTTCTTTGTGAAGCTGTGAATACTCTTGACCCGCCCATGCAGCTAGCCCATCCTGATAATGGCCCACCAGCTACGTCTTGTGCTGCTGTTAAAGTAAATCCACTATCCCACCATTCACCAGGGCTATTAGTGCAACGTGGTGCTACTTGATGTGGCTGAGTTACAAGGCTGGTGCTCGTGGATGCTGGGAATTCACGAGTGTTAAGTCCATCTGATACTGTGACCCCGGCGCCGTGTGTTTGTCCGTGCCCTAGTGAATCCGTGCAGCCGCCATCGCTGACGCCATGACCACCAACATGTGCTGAATGGAACCAAGTATTTGCATGTAATGTTCCACTTTGTCTAACACAACCGGAACGCGTGCCAGTTTGACTACCACCAGAATTAAGGGTTCCAGTTGTTGGGAATGAACGACCCGGATTCCAAGCGTAAGCAGCACCACTAATTGGAGGTAAACTAACCCCAGAGGTAATCACTCTAGTATTATGTCCATCAGTTAAATGAATAGTCCAAGTTCTGTTATGATATCCAGAATCATTAGCTGGTCTTGCGATAGAACCAGCTAATTCTGAACGGGTTAACACCTGTGAAGCAGCATTATTATCTGGGGTAATAGTTACGCTTCCACTGCCTCCATCTAATGCAAATCTACTCCATCTTAATCTACTTCCCTCACTCATTATTCCATGAGGCAAAGAAGTACTCTGAGAAGTCGTGTTATTAGCAGTAACCGTATTAGCTCTAGTTACTGCTAAAGAAGCAGTACCATTAACGTTACTTGCAGTAGCTGTTAAAGCAACTGTTGTAATACCTGAACGAGTTTGAATTACCGTATTAAAACCATCAGTATTAGTTAGAACTAATGAATAATCGGTTGCATCGCCAGCCCCATTACCAAGTCCATCGAATCTTAAAGTAACTCGTTCCCAGCTATTACGAGGTCTACTTGTTCTAGCTTCAGCTTGAGTAGCTAGAGTTCCTATAGTTGGATTATGAGTGCCTAGAGTAGTCCTATTTGGTTGACCAGGAGCTTGTAAGCTATGGGTCCAAGTAGTTCCAGTCCAGCCAGGTAAATTACCAATAGCGAAACCATTATTGAAAAGGACATCAACTTCAGCAGTACGAGTATTAGTTCTAACGCCTCTATCGGTAATAGTTCCAATTCCTAATTCATCAGTAGTAAATCTTGCTCCTGGTCGGGTTCCAGTTCTAGTAACTGAAGAATGATTATCAACGCAGTCAACCACGTCAGAGAAACCACCTTGACCAGTAGCTTGCACTTGGAAATCATGGCTCCTAGTGTGAGTGTTAGTTCCTACTGAACCAGCACCTAACCTATTGAATCTTTGACCGGAACCAGCAGTTCCTGTGTTACCAACTGGTCCTGAAATACCTTGAGCTAATTCATTAGCACCAGCATTTTGAGCAACCCAAGGACGTGATGCTATATCAGTATCACCTACTGAGTGACGAATATGATGTCTAGCCCAAGTAGTTCCGTTCAAAGTTACTGTTTGGGCGAAAGTGTAAGTTTCATCTAAAGTAGCTGCTAGGGTAGAACCTACTACTGCTGACCTGGTAGTTATATCTGAAACTGAACATGTTGGATTAGCTGGTCTAGTCCAAGATGAAATGGTAGTTTCATGGTTAATTGGCCCACGGCCAGAATTGTTAACACCAAACATTGCGTAATGATAATGACGCCCAGTTAACAAAGCATTTGGATTAGCAGCAGTAGGTGAACCGAAAGTGAAAGTATTAACTGCTGCTGATGCTGAGTTAA